>OGJY01003087.1_pt1 | contig 14737 bp, 22 predicted proteins | sample 1572231 | NCBI WGS metagenome assembly OGJY01 (sample SAMEA2582121, study PRJEB24529) | metagenome | biome: Human gut stool | place: China | collected 2011
TCCGGTACGTCTTCAGTCAGACGCATAAGCTGAACCAGGCTCTGACGGCTGAGGACCATGAGTGATTCCGGCAGGAGGGTGAAGAAGAAAATAAAAAAGCATACCGCACCACAGCAGGCAAGGACCGCAAACAGGATTTTCAGATATATACCATCAACGCCGAACGCAGCAATAATACAGGGAACCCATGCAATACACGCACAAAACGCCAGGATGTTATCTATTCGGTTATGTCTGCGATATATCTGTTGATGTTCATCCAGAATAGAATCTATTTTTTCAGCTTCTGATTTATGCATAGTGTTTCCTCTGCGTTTCCTGCCAGAGACGCCGGATATCCTGTTCATCCCGACCAGTCAGTTTTTTACCGGACAACAAACGGTTAAGCAGTTCCTGTCTCACATCTGGTACGTCTTCAGTCAGACGCATAAGCCGGAGTAATTCCTGACGACTGAGTACCATGCGTGATTCCTCCGGTACGCTGTAATAATTAAAAATACGACTGAATACCCCACAACAGCAGGCAACGGACAGGCACAGGGATTTCAGATACAGGCCAGAAACACAGAATGTGGCAACACCACAAAGAATAGCTATAACTAAAAAGCCCTTACCCAGTGCCATACACAAAGAACCCTGTTTTCTGAATATCCGCTCATGCTCATCCAGAATAAAATCTATTTTTTCATTTTCTGATTTATGCATAGTGTTTCCTCTGCCTTTCCTGATACGCCTGACATTCAACGCATAACGTCACACCGGGAAATATTTTCCGCCGGGCTTCCGGAATAGGATTTCCGCATGCTTCACAGAGATAAACAGGAATACCATGAACATTTATTTTCTGGCGTATCCGGTTTATTCCTGTCATGGTCAGTTGTTCTGTCACTGAATATGCTTCATCGGCTTCATCACTCACGGAATATTCCTCCCGACATGTTCTGACACGCTACCGCCCATCCCTTTTCACGCACAGGGCACTCGTTTTACAGGCAGATTTTGAATACAGAAAGCCCGCCGGCATTGCCGGCTGATATACAACTTCAGGGCCAGTTAATTAATACGTGGTTTTCCCCACGCAGACGGTTTAATAACAAAAAACACACTGGATGGCTGATGATAAACATCCTGATTATCAATATAAGGCGCTATCCATAATGCAGCCGTCTGCTCACCCGTTCTTAGCGGGCGGGGAGGTGTTACCGGTGCAACTGAACTGACCGGAACGACCGTTTTCACTTCCCGGGCAGCCGTAAACAACGGACGTGGTGCCAGCAGTTTCTGCTCCGGAAGTGCCGTCACCGCAGGTCTGCTGCCGGACGGAGGGGTCGCGGTGACGGTCTGCACCGGCATTGTCCGGAAGTTCCCTTCAGCCAGGCGCGGCAGTGATGCCGCAACCGGCTTTGCTTCTGAGGACTGCTCCAGTTTTTTGGCCTTCTCATTGGCCTGCTCCATCGTCATACAGGTATCGGATGTGGTGGCGTTACACTCAAATTCCGTACTGGTTCCGGCACAGCCGGAAAGTAATAACGTTCCCAGCAGAGGAATAAATAAAGAAATCTGTTTCATTACCCTTCTCCTTTTTTATTACTCTCCACAACAGCAGAAATTAACTCTACTGTCAGATTTGTTTTTCCTGCACAGGGTTGTCCGGAGACTACTGTATTTCCCGGAGAAGAAAATAAGCTCATCGACATACCCTTCTTCATCACACCGACAGCTGCCATATTAAAATTGTGCGGCAATGATTCAGAACCGAATTCCTTCAGTGCAGGAAGTACGATTCTTGTGGTGCAGTTACTGAGAACAGCATTCATAAAATCATCTGATACGCTTTTATCCGGTACAGAGCGTGCAGTAATAATATTACGCATGTTCATTTTTATCTCCGTTGTTTCTGTTTGCCCTGTCATCAGGGAAATAAACATGGCATTTCCTGATTTTTTCCGACAGAGAAGTATCTTCCGTATAAACTTCCTTCAGATGTTCATCTGCGGTTCCCACCCGGACACATTTCATTTTTCCGGGTCGCACCGGATATTTCCCGGTGATCGCTGCCAGCGAGACATACATCAGTGCCAGTGTTGCCCAGAATGCGGTGACCAGTTGCATCAGTGACCGGTCAGTCTCCCTGACATAATCTGCAGCATCAGCCGCGCGGTAATGGCAGATATCCTGTATTTCTGATCTGCCTGAAGAATCAGAGGAAGAAAACCAGCATTCACTGACCGGGAACTGTCCGGCAGGTGCTGTTTGTCTTACGAAGTTAATCTCCTTAACCAGTAATTTCCCCGGCGTGGTGTTGTCCTTCCATAAAACAAACAGAGCCATCAGGGCCATTGTGGCCAGCGGCCAGATAACCACAAACCTGACGACCCACAGCAGCCAGCGAACGACAAACGCCACACGGAATGTCAGTGCATCACCCGCCATTTCCGCCCTCCCTGCCGGCATCCCCGCCCTGCGGGTTCTTGTCTCCGGACATAAACTGCTGCGGATTCAGATTGCCCAGCTGTTTCAGCATCTGGTCGGTGTTAAAACCGTTCAGGTGGCTTTCTGCCGAGGGAGGATTCGGCACAGGGCTTTCCGGGTTACCCTCTTCCGCTGTACTCTGTGACTGCTCCAGCGCCATTTCCTCCACGGTTTTCAGCTGGAAGCCGTCCTGGAACACCACTGTCACTTCGTTGCCCGCACCAATCGGTATCACCGGGTGATACTGTTCGGCACGTTTGATGTAGTAGTCACTGAGCGTCTGTGCGGCTTTCGATGCGCCGCCACCGATACCCATTTTAAGGACATCGCCGGCCCCGTAAGCGGCTGTGGCACCCAGCCCGACAGCCGGCTGGGAGGCGCGCTCCATTCCCTGACCGATACCGTCAACAAATCCCGCGCCCCATGCCCAGCCGAGGATTTTGCCGTTACGCATCACCACTTCGCCCTTGATACCGTTTTTACCCCGGAAGCTGACATGCCCCTTAATCGGCATATCAATGGTTTTGCCATTCTTCAGGCAGCTGATATTACGGGTGCGAACAATAGCACGTTCACTGGAGACATCCCCCCAGGCTTCCAGCCCCACAAAACATCCCGTTGCGTCATACGTTTTGCTGTTCGGCATTTCCACCAGGCCGGTGATACGCAACTGCATCGGCACCGTGGATTCATTACCGGTGACAGAGGCATTGGCATCCGCCCCTTCAATCAGCATGGCTTTCGCAAAACTTCCTGACGGAATGTACGGCAGCGATGGTCCCTGTTTTCCCTCATTACGGGTAAACACCTTACGCTGTATCCGGTTAGGCACCGGCACAGACTGGTACGTCACCTGTGGTGGTGGCGTGACACCATTCCCGGGATAAAACGCCGTCGGCGGTGGAACAGCAACGCTGCCCTGCGGCGGGAAGGATACGGGGGTGTTTCCCGGCTGTGGTTCGCCTTCCGGCCCGGGCGGTGAGGCTGGCGTCTGCGGTACAGGCTCACCGGTCGCCGTGACGGGATTAGCACCCAGGGCTTTTACCTGCTCTGCCAGGGCGGCATTGTCCTGTCCCAGTTTTTCAATACGACGCTGGTCATCACCGCGCTGTTTGTTCAGAACATCCAGCTCACGACGGATTTCCTCATACTGCTTCTGCATCTGCGCTGCCGGCATGCTGACGCACCTTGTCATCAAAGGTCGTATCCACCACACCGGTCATATCCGGCACAGGCTCCTGTTCAGCCACCGCCTCACCGTTACCGGACATGTCCACATCAGACAGATACAGTGCACCACCAATCGCGGAGGCTGCACCGACAACCACAATCCCCAGCCACAGGTACTGCTTGCGTTTCACAATGGTGTTGATACTGGCCATCAGTTGCCCTCCCCGTCACGGATGACATACACATCCATGCGCGCACCTGCCAGTAACTGGCTGGCAGGCTGGCTGAACATCACGGCACGGGTTCCCGGCTGCCAGAAGTCACTTTCCCGGATATTCAGGGCAGACAGCGTTTTATTTTCCACGACAAAGCGGACCATCTTCAGGTGATTCCCCGTCCATACGGAATCTGCCACTGAAGACAGCCCCGCCGGGGCCTGCAGGGTTTCCTTTGTCACAGGAACCTGATACCAGCCTGCAGGTAATTTTCCGCCACGGACAGCCTGGCTGATGGTCACAAGCAGGGATTCGTAAGGCGTGGACGTTTCCCACGCACCGGCTTCTTCTCCGGTTCCGCGCAGGTCACTGACCAGCTGAATGGTACGCCCCGCGCCTTCACGGGGAACGGCCTGAATGGAAAGATTCAGACCACGTTCTGTTTCCAGAATGAACGTAAAGGGCTTTTTGTTGACGGTGGCAACCACCACACCGCCGGAGGCGGTCTGCTCATTATTGGTCAGGGCACCATCCAGACTGTTCACGGCTATAATCCGGTCACCGGGAACGGTAAACAGATTCGGGCTGGTATTGCTGATGGCAATACTGGCCTGCCCACCGTTCACCATTGGCACCACGGTGGGGGACAGCGTACCGTTTGCGGCCATCACGCTGCAGGAAAAAAACAGGCTGCCGAATATTATTGCCGTATTATTTTTTCTCATCGTCTGTTTCCCCGAAATTATCCAGCCAGGTCACCCCGTTTTCCCGCTTCAGAATAAGGATGTAATGTTTGATATCAGTGAAAGGTTTTGAATCACCAATCCAGGTTTTAAGCACACCACGAATTTCCACACGGCCATACTGAGGCCAGACACGAACACTGGTCTGGAAAAAGGCTGAGTTCACGTTATCGTTTTTAATACGCTTCGCTTCTTCAGCCAGAATAACTTTCATCTGGTTCTGTGCGCCCGGGCGGATATATTGCAGAAGCGCCTGATGTGAGGCATCGACGGTTTCTGATGAAACATTCAGACGGAGGGCAATAAATGACAGCGCCATCTGCTGTAAATAAGAGGCGTCGGCACTGTTCTGTGACACGGCAAAGGGGGCATTAAATGCCATTGGCGTCACGGCAGTGCGTTGCTCATTCTGAAGACGGTAGTTATTCACCCCCTGAATGACGTTAACAGAGAGGCTGAGAACAATAAGCACTGACATAAATATAAAGGCGATGGCCATTACACGACTGGTACTTAAACGGGCACCGTGTTCCATATAACAATCCTGGTATCAGTTCTATTTAACCCACTGCCGGAAACACGAATCGGGAACATTATGAAAAATACCGCGCAGCAGGGCTGTTGGCATATACCAGTAAATCAGGTCTCGTAACCAGGAACTGCCCCGCCCTTTTTTCAGTTTTTTAATCCCGAAATAAACCAGAACCGCTGCACCAATACCGAACAGATATTTCGATGTTGTGATACCCCAGCCAACACAGATTGCTGCGGGGATCAGTTCATCCAGTGGCAGGCCAAAGTAGCGGCTCTGGTTGGTCAGTGTTTCCGGGAAACGATATTTCTTAAGTTTATTCTCGTCTCCCGACATCGTTTTATTTCAGGCCAACGACGGCCATACCCACAGCAATAAATACAGAGATGATGGCAAAACCGGCCAGGAACTTGACGTTTTTGGTCATCATGTACATGACCGCACCGACCAGAACTTCAGCCAGAACAACCCATTTAACAACACTGGAGTCCTTACCGAAGGTCGCCTTAACCGTGGTGTTACCGCTTGCCATCAGGTCCTGGCCCTGTGCTGCCATTGCCAGTTGCGGGAAGAACATCATCAGAACAGCAGCAGGGATCACAGCGCGAGCCAGGCGAAGCATATTCAGACGAGTGAATTTAGAAAAAAACGATTTCTTTTTGACGGGCGCAGAAGCACCCTGAACACTTAAAAAGGCGTCCATATGATTCCTCTGTTTAATATTGATAGATAAAAACTAAAGTTCTTTAAATGTTGACTCGTTCTCTTCGATCACCTCCCTGAATATTTCTTCATTATAGAAATCAGGAAACCGTTTCAGATGATCTCTGAGACGGATCTGAACCTCTATAGTTTTACTTCTACCGCTACGATCTTTGGCCCGAATAAGTCGGTTATTTGTATCTTCATCGAGATACACTGAGACTGTTCTGCTTATCCCGCCTCTCGCGTTACGCCTCCTCACTCAATTCACCTCTGTTTCCTGACCAATAAAATCATGATTGCACAGAAATGGCCTGTCGAAAATGGGCCCAAAACGAGCCCTGCTTTATTACATTTTTTTAACACCCATATATTCACTCAAAACATTTAATATTTCGTACATTACACCTGTCTTAATACATTTATTCCTGAACAAATCGAAGGAACCCAATCTTTTATTGATATCCGCATTAATCTTTTTAATCCTTTTTTTAGAAGCCACTTCTGTGATTTTTAATTCTTTAGCTATATTTATATGTTTATACCCTAATGCATAGAAACAAAAAACAACCAATGATTTTGCTGTCATATTCGATATAACAGACTGTACATAGCTATCACGATGATAATAATTTTCTTTTTCCACACGAAAGAATGGATAGTCAGGAAATATATTAATTTGCCATAGAACAACAGATTCTTCATTATAAAATGAAACATTTTCCATCCTTATTTGATAGATTTCTCCATGAAAATTAAAACGACGACAAAATGCGGAACCATGCCCAAGAGACTGGCATTCAAGCTCAAGTGATGAAAGAAAAATTTCAACCTGCAGACGTACATAACTTTCACCAGAGAAGGGTTTATCTTCTTTGGAAAAGAGTTCAATAAAGGCCCCATTGGCATAAAGGATTTTCCTTTTTTTGTTACGGACACAAACAGGAACAGGAGAATTCCTGTAGATATTTTGAACGTTAAGAATGTATTTATTTACAGATTGACTGTTAAGTGGCCTTTCTCTCATCGGCGATTTTTAATATCAAGTTTTAACGTGGCATTAACCACATAATTAATATAACCTTTATGCGGTTAATTGTCATCAAATTGAACCAGATCAAAATCCTGTTATTTGAAGCAAATCAACTTTTAATTCTTTTTTAACCCTCATCATTTTCTGGAAAGAACCTCTCCATCTCAGATGACACCTTCTCCCTGATATCTTCGACCATATTCGCATATTCAAACTTTGGATTTCCGGAGACATGAGGACTGAGAGACTCAATACCCAAAATTTTCGCTACTGATGATTGTGTTTTTACAACGCATTCAAGAAGCAATTTATTAAACTCAGTCTGATTAAATGCAGACTCTTTACGCTCCATCTGAGTCTCATATACACGAAGCCCTAATTCGAGAAGCATAGTGGATATGCTTGAGAAACTTACATCTGTACTTTTAGCTCCTTCTGCACGTCTTCTTTCCACAATTTTATTTATTTTATAGACAATTTCGTCACTGACATAAGCCTGCACTTTCGCCATATGTATACCTCTTTATTTTCTTATCGCATCAAATTTATTTCACATATAAAAAAAAGACAATTCATCGATGAATCGAATCGTGACGCAAGTTACGAAAATTACGATTCATGCAGCAAATCACATCACGAATTGAATCTAGAGTCAATTCGCTTTAACTCGTTGTTTTATTATTACTGATTCATCTATGAGTTGTGTTAAATTCATTGGTGAATCATATGCGATTCACCAATGAATCCTTTTTATAATGTAAAATAAATTAAAATACATTATTTAAAACATAAGTTAATGATTCAAGTAGCAAATCAGCAAAAACTTGTTTTTGCGTAGTGTGTGGTGCTTTTGGTGGTGAGAACCACCAACCTGTTGAGCCTTTTTGTGGAGTGGGTTAAATTATTTACGGATAAAGTCACCAGAGGTGGAAAAATGAAAAAATGGATGTTAGCCATCTGCCTGATGTTTATAAATGAGATCTGCCATGCCACTGATTGCTTTGATCTTGCAGGCCGGGATTACAAAATAGATCCTGATTTACTGAGAGCAATATCATGGCAAGAATCCCGTTACCGGGTTAATGCCATCGGTATTAATCCGGTAACGGGATATGGCAGCGGACTGATGCAGGTAGATTCCCAGCATTTTAACGAACTGGCCCGCTACGGAATTAAGCCAGAACATCTGACAACAGATCCCTGCATGAACATTTATACCGGTGCTTATTATCTGGCAATAGCATTTAAAAAATGGGGCGTCACCTGGGAGGCCGTTGGTGCATACAATGCCGGATTCAGGAAAACCGAACGCCAGAACCAGAGACGTCTTGCCTACGCATCAGATGTTTACCGGATTTATACCGGGATAAAAAGCAGTAAAGGTATCCGGCTTCCGGCCACGAAGAAATCACTTCCGGAAATTAACAGCGTGCAGAACAATTAATCTTACAGACATTGTCAGATACCGGTTATGCCGCAAAAGCGGCATGGAAGGCCACACACAAAAATATCATATGAGTGACAATACTGACTGGCCGAAGCCCCGCGAAGCGGGAACCCATCTTATATATACCCGGTAACTGCGCAGCCTCCTGCCAGACCATTTTTCGCGGGCACAATATTTACAGACAACCGGAAAGCCGGTTGATGAAATTGAGGTATATCAGACGACACAGCAATGCCGAAAAATGATAATATAAGTAAAGCCCCGAAAATTTTTTCGGGGCTTTACTTATATTATCATGACTTCCACTTTCTGAACTGTTCGGCAATCACCCATAACGCCTTGTTGATTCTTATATCACCATCAATACCTGTAATGGCTCTTGTCCTGGTATTTTTCCCGGAGGCACTTCGCCCCGATAATCCACCTTTTATCATATTCTCCTGAACCCGCTGCCAGGTTGTCCAGAGATCGTTCTGTTTATCCTCCCAACGGCGGGGAGTAATTATTTGTTCTGGCGTCACTGGCGTTTTATTTTCATCTTCATACCTGACCATCAGTGCAGCTCTGCCAAATAAATGTTGCTCGTCACTGTTAAGATGAATTTCTTTCATCGCCTCCATATTATCAGTGACCTTATCAAAGACACCGAGCACTTCATACGCTCCCTCAATAACCTGCCCGACAATATCACCTTTATGTGGAACGCGGATTTCGCCAAAATTATTCCCACACACCAGGCCATTTGTGCAGACAAAACGAAAAATTCCGGGGATCATCTGATAACTGGATGAACCATCATGTGAATTAAGCAGGATAATTTCAGGAACTTCCTGTCCGTTAATATGCCCTTCCCTGCGAAGACGTAACATATGTTTACTGTATTCGCGACGTCCCAAATCACGAACCCGACTCTGACAGGCAAAGAACGGCTGGAAACCTTCATCACGTAACTTATTGATGATATTGATGGTTGGGATATATGTATAACGCTCACTCCGGGATTCATGTTTATCACCAGAAAAGACAGATGGAACAAACTGCATTAATTCGTCATCCGTTAACGGGCGCTCACGGCGAATAGAATTATATCGACCAAAACGGGAAGCTAATCGCATAACAGTAACTCCTTTATGAAGGCATAAAATTAATAAAAGTTTTTTCGCTTAATATCATCCCCCCTCGGTTATCGTTAACAAAAAGACAACAATTCCGAGGGGAAGGACCATCAAATCAGGTCAGTTCGGGACTGACCAACCTGCCGAGTGAAAAGCAGTAACAGCGCGATCAACTCATCAGCGTTTTTTCTGACAAGAGGAGTATGATTCTCCAGGCTATCCAGTAAGTCATGCAGCTCATTATTGACCTGGTGGAGCACCTTAAAGAGTGCACCAGAATCCCGGCAGCTCTGATATGCAAGATTTGCCTGAACAGCACGATTCTGCATGATCCCGATTTGTGCGATTGCGTCTTTCTGCTGATCGCCTGTTGGCTGATAAGTGGTGTTAAAAGAAAATGCGCTCATAATTCCTCCTGTATCTGATGTTTTCAGCCCCCATCATCTGTTGAGTTTCGGGAGCCGCGGTTTTGACGTTTTGCGGGGACCTGCCTTTTGTTCCCTCCGGTATTCACCATCACCTGTTTGAGAACCTTCGCCGCAAGGGGCATCACTGCCACGGCCTGACGCACCTGTCCTGGGCAGAACGCAAAATTTTTTACCGGGTTTTGGGTAAAAAATTTTGTGGGCTGTTCATTTACCCTGGACAGTCAGTGCGGCAGGTTGTGGCTGTATCAGCCCCCGGCGACAGGGGCTTAAACAGGTGAATGGCACCGGACAGAACAACGGGCAGGGACCCGCCGCAACGACGTGAAGCGCGGTTTGCGAAACGGCGTTGCGCCTTACATCCCGGCGGCCTTTTGCCGGGATGCCAGGAGCGCAGGCCACGGCGCGACAGAGGCGGCGCGACCGGAACGGTCGCTGCAAGCCCGGGGTTTTCACGCATCGGACCGTAGCGACAGCCCGAAACCGCGCCAGCGGGTTCGGCGGAGACTGGCAGGTGCGCCAGCAGCTGCCTGTCGGAGTCGGGCCTGACGACCGGATGCCGCCAGGCAGCCGGGAGCCGAAGGTGCGCCCGGCAGACAGGACAACACTGCAGTAGTCAGAATCAGAGCAGGAAGAAAAAGAGAATAATCACAGGGAAGGGGATGTGATTTCTGACAGGCCATAACCAGAGAAGGCGGGGGAAAAGAACGGGCGCCGCAGGCGCGCGTTCATCCCCGTTCCTGAAGGGAAACGACCTTCCTGAAGTCAGGTTGTTCATGCCCGTACAACATCAGCAAGGAGAAAGGGGCTACCGGCGAACCAGCAGCCCCTTTATAAAGGCGCTTCAGTGCAGTCAGACCAGCATCAGCCCTGAAAAGGCGGGCCTGCGCCCGCCTCCAGGTTGCTACTTACCGCCGGATTCGTAAGCCAAACTTGCCGTAACCTCCCTGTATCCGTCCTTCAGCCGGACTTCGCACAGACGATTCCGGGTCAGGAGTGTGAATATCAACAACGTGCAGCACACGATTAATACGCACCAGATAAGGGCGTTTCCCGGTAGTTTCATGGTTTACTCCTCCTTGCAATTTGCACGGTAAGAGGCCATACTGGTGTTGGTTAGACATACAGGGGGCCTCGTGGGTTAATGAAAAATTAACTACGGGGCTTTCTGCCTTCTGCCACACAACACGGTAACAAACCACCTTCACGTCATGAGGCAGAAAGCCTCAAGCGCCGGGCACATCATAGCCCATATACCTGCACGCTGACCACACTCACTTTCCCTGAAAATAATCCGCTCATTCAGACCGTTCACGGGAAATCCGTGTGATTGTTGCCGCATCACGCTGCCTCCCGGAGTTTGTTCGGCACCATCCACCGCTCCATCTCACGAACAGCATGACCGACCACCCTTGCCGCCATACCAGCCTCTGCGATGACCTGCCAGAATGGCATATCCTGCCACTGCCAGCGTTCCATTCCGGCCAGTGACGGAAAACGCTCGCCCCACTGCCAGAACAGGGTTTCCAGGTCATGCTCTGCCACCCGGTCACTCCAGCGTGCATGCCAGCTTCCGACTGTTTCCGGTGAATGGAACGCCAGTTCGATTTCTGCCTGAGCAACCAGCGCCTGGTACGCACGGGTTTTCTGCTCTGCCTCCCGTGCCTGCTGGCGGCTGTACTTCTGCATGACCAGTGCGGATTTATGGCGACTGCGTTCCCTGACACGGAACCGCACTGACGGGAACAACTGCTCTGCTGCATCGCCGGGAAGGGGAAGGAGGCAGACCTCGCCCTGTGTTTCAATCAGCACATCGACGGCATACAGCCACTGAGAACGGTTGCCACGCAGTTCTTCTGCGGTCAGGGACGGCATGAAAAATCGCAGGTCAGACAGCGATATCCTGCGGCTTCCGTTCAGACAGCGGAAAAACGCCCCCGCATACGGATATTCCGCCAGCGTGTTACCCTGATGGCGGCGTTTTTCCGTCTCCGCCACCGCCCGCCATGCGGCCTGTTGCTCTGTGCTGAGAGGAACCAGTGCCTGTGAACGTGCGTTCATACCTGACCTCCTTCCGCCATCAGGATATGAATGATGTCGTTAACGCTGTACCCCTGCGCATCCAGTGACGCCGCCAGTGCCAGTGAATGGCTGACGGCTTCCGGTGCAAACCGCCGCTGTACCTGAACCACCGCAAACGGCTCACCACCGGCATTCACCAGAACCAGCACCCAGACCTGAGAGACATCGCCCGGTGAACATAACGCCAGGTGGAAACGTTCGTGGGCAGGCGTGAAACGGACCTGGACGGGGAAAAAGCCGCCGAACTCGCTGCCATACTCGCCGTTCATCGTCCAGTTATCCGGCGCATCCAGCTCCCGCATCACGGCATGTGTGAGTTCACGACGTTCATCACTTCCGGCAGCCCGGATATCTTCATATTCCTGTGCGCTCATGGTCTGTAATACATTCAGGGTCAGTTCAGTTTTCATCACGGTATCTCCCTTGCTGCCGCCCCGTCTCCGGCAGGGCGGCGTGATAAATGGTTTATGACTGGCGGTCAGGCGGCTTCTGCCTGGTCGTCACGGTACTCCGTGGTTTCCGTCTCTGCCTGTGGACGTGGTGTACACATCCAGCCAGGCACCCAGCGGTTGTCTTTCATGTGGAACTCTGCATGTTCAGCGGCATCGCCTTTCTTCATTTTCTCCGCGTCCCGCGCAGCACCGGACAGTCCTGCATCATTCAGGGCATCGATAATCTGCGGCTTTTTCAGGTGTCCGAAGAAGTTTGCTTTTGTCGGCTGCCACCAGTCGCGCATGTGAAAGCCGATAGCGGTTTCCAGCGAGTCAAGCGGACTGCGTGACGTGTGACCATGCTCGCGGGTCTGAACGCCGTGGATGCTGCACGCGGTGCAGAAACTGAGCAGGGATAACAGTACCTCCTGGCTGAGTGACAGGAATGTCGTCATATCCCGTGACCATCCCTCCGGTAACAGGGCTGCAAGACGGGCTTTTTCTGCCATCAGCGCCAGGAATGCGGCACCGTCCTTCCCCGATGGCGCATCGCTGGTCAGCGAATAATGTTTACATTCCAGGCTGATTTGTGCTGGTTTACTGTACGCTCCGCTGCCAAACACATTCAGGCAGAGCGTCCATGCCAGCAGTGCCAGAGATTTGTCCGGTTGCTGCATCAGTGCTGCCTGGACTGCCAGCGTGCGTTCGGAAGACATTTTCGTCAGCAGTGGCAGACTGATTTCCTCCACGGGCGCTTTCTCCTGCACCTGTTCCGTGCGGTCAGCGTCGTCAGCCGCATCATCCTCGCTGCGCAACTGCACACCACGCTGGACACACACGTTGCCATAACGCCAGGACACCACCACACCGCTTCCGGCACGCATCTCCGGCGTCCACGCCCTGACCTTCGCCATGCAGCGCATCAGCTTCATTTCTGCTTCCAGCAGGTCAGATTCCTCACACTGGTTTTCCAGCGCGTCGTAACGCGTCATCAGTTCGTTCAGACGTTCTTCTTCCGCCTCCGTCAGCACCGCTTCCGGCTCCGGCAGACAGCGGTATGTTCCGGCATCCTCACGGCACTCACCGACAGGCTCCATGCGTCCGGCGCACCATTCCCAGCCTTCGGCTTCCCGAAGGTGTTCAGCAACAGCCTGGAGTTTTTCCAGCAGGGCGGCATCGAGCGCCACGCAGTCCACATAGCCACCCTCGTCGTCGCTGAACAGGTCAGTGCGCAGTTCATCTGGCGAGAAGGCATCAGCCCCCACAAAGCGGAATTTAGTGTTCCCCGCCACCGCCACTTCACTTTCGGTCACCAGACGACGAATGGTCTGTACTTCCGGTTTACCGCCCCATCCCGACTGACAGGCGGCTTCAAACACCTGCACCTGACGCGCGGTGTCGTTCTCCAGCGCCAGCGCCTGACAGTGCTCGGTGGTGATGAGGTCTTCTGCCAGCGCATCGAGGATGACAGGCGCAAGGTCAGCCAGTTTCAGCATTCGCTGAACGTGGCGGGGTGAATAGCCCAGCAAATCACCGATTTGTGCAGGCGTTTTGCCTTCCTGCACCATTGCACGGAATCCGGCAATCTGTTCGGCAGGGTGCATATCCCGACGATGACCGTTTTCAGTCATTGATGCGGCAGTCGCCAGCTCCTGCGGAATAATCTTCACGCGTACAGGCCAGTCAGCCGGAATGATGCCACGCTCTGCCAGCATGTTGAGTGCTGCCAGTCGGCGACCACCTGCGGCGACACCGTGGCGGTCACCTGGCAGGGCATGAACAACCAGATTCTGCAGCAGGCCGACCCCCTTAATGGAATCAGCCAGTTCGCTGACGGACTCCGCAGAATACGGCACCGTGCGCACATTCAGCGGTGATTTAATCAGTGAGGCCAGCGGCACGCTCACTTCCTCCGTCTGCGCCAGCAGGGCAGACAGGACAGTTTCCTGCGTTTTTGCAGGTTTACGGCTTGCTTTACGGGTAGATTTTGGTTCAGACTTTGTTACTGACATGACTATCCCCTTATTGTGTAGTTAATGTCTGCCGGACGTGATCCCCGTCCGGCACCTCTCTTACTTAAGGATCCCGAAATCACGGATGACATGGTTCATCCAGTACCCGGCACCGTCCTCAAAATTCCAGGTACGCCAGACCATTGTTCCGTTATTACGGACAACCAGGCGAAACTGTTCGCCGTGGTCATCCTCGATAAAGACGTTCCGGTACTGTGCGGCAACGGCTTCGGCCTGTTTGCGGGTAAAAGGACCGTCAGGCAGTCCCTGAAGTATTCTGAAATATTCGCTCATCCTCATATCTCCGGTGATGCCCCGCGCAGGACGGGGCGGTTATCACAGTCAGGCCAGTCAGAAC
>OGJY01003092.1_pt1 | contig 14695 bp, 11 predicted proteins | sample 1572231 | NCBI WGS metagenome assembly OGJY01 (sample SAMEA2582121, study PRJEB24529) | metagenome | biome: Human gut stool | place: China | collected 2011
GTTCTCCTTCTATCTTCGGAAGCTCTATGCTTCCAAATACCGGATCAAAATAACCATTGTCAATTTCATAAAGACTGCGGATTGTATCTTCCTTAAATACCTCTTCTGGCTTTCCATAATGTGCAATGGTATCTCCCTTCACACAGATAATCTTATCCGACACTTTCTGTGCAAGATCAATCTCATGCAGCGACATAATGACTGTAATATGCTTTTTTCTTGCCATACGTTCCAATATTGCAAGTAATTCTAATTTATATCGTACATCTAAAAAAGATGTCGGCTCATCCAGCACAATAATCTCCGGCTCCTGACAGATTGCTCTTGCAAGAAGAACTCTCTGTTTTTGTCCATCACTAATAGCGTTAAAATCGCGGTTTCCCAGATTTTCTGCATGAACTGCCTTCATTGCCTCATCTACGATTTGTTCATCTTCCGGCGTCAGTATTCCAAGCCGCCCTGTATATGGGTAACGTCCTGTTGCCACAATTTCATGACAGGTCATAAGCTCCGTTTTGATACGTTCTGTCAAAACAACAGCCATATTGGAAGAAAGTTCTTTATAAGACATTTTCTGAAGCGACGTGTCATCGAAGAACACCTTTCCTCCAATTAATTTCAATTGTTTTGTAATGCTCTTTAAAATTGTAGATTTACCGGATCCATTTGGTCCAATGAGCGTTACAATTTCACCTTTATCAATACCAATATTAATGTCATGGATCAATGTCTTTCCCTGGTATCCAACAGCCATATCATCCATTTTAAAATAATAATCTGCCATGTTACATTCTTCCTTTCTCGCGCTTCACCATCATATAGATGACAATCGGTGCACCAAGTATCGATGTGACTGTACTGATATTCAGCTCCACCGGTGCCAGTGCCATACGAGCGATCAGATCACAGATCATACAGAATACAGCCCCTATAAAAAATGTACCCGGTATCACCACAATCGGTTTTGATGTGCCGAACGCTTTTCTCGTAAGAAATGGAACTGCAATTCCCACAAAAGAAATGGGGCCGGCAAATGCAGTCACACACGCAGAAAGAATACTTGACAGTAATATAATAACAACTCGGAATACTTTAATATTCACTCCCATACTCTGTGCATATGCTTCTCCAAGCTGATATGCACTGATTGGTTTTGACAGTAAAAATGTACACACTGCCGCAATTCCAACTACAACTACAGCTACTTTTATATTTCCCCAGCTCATACCGGAAAAACTTCCCTGTGACCAGCCATGAAGATTTACAATATCAGAATCATCTGCAAATGTCACCACAAAATCTGTAATTGCGGAACAGATATATCCAATCATGATTCCTCCTACCAAAAGGGATGCCATATGATGAATCTTCTTTGACATCAAAAGAATGAATCCCGTCGATATCAACGAACCGATAAATGCTGCCACTACTAATGTGTAAGACGAAAAATGTCCTACATATTTTAAAAATACAATCATAGTCAGTGCGACAGCCATCTTCGCTCCGGAAGAAATTCCAAGTACAAACGGTCCTGCGATCGGATTTGAGAAAAATGTCTGTAAGAGAAACCCGGATACGGAGAGTGCTCCGCCGAGGATCAGGGCAGCGAGCATTCTCGGAAGCCGGATATCAAAGAGGATATGCCGGACCATATCGGTCCCCTCTTTCGCCGTCAGGGCCGCGAGGAGATCTGCTGCCGATACCCGCACGCTGCCAACCGCCAGGCTCAAAAAGCCGAGTCCTCCGAGCAGCACGATCAGGAGCAGATAGGCGCGGATGATCCGCTTTGTCTGAACTTCCATAGCTTCCATGTCTCCTTTCATCGACCGCGGTTTTTAAGCTGTTTTGTAACTATTCAATAGGTCTGCGCACTTGCTGCGCTGACCGTAATAAAACACAGGCTTGAAGGCAAAAATCCCATCGGCGAAGCCGATTTGGAATGGATTTTTGCTCGTAACTGTGAGGGTACTGAACAGTTACGTTGTTTTTTATTTCAGCTGGTGCAGATACGTGAACGCATACTCCCGGTTTCCGGAGAACACTGCATTCATGTCCCGGATCATGTCCCCGAGCCCCATCGTCTCCTGGAACATGTTTTTCCCGGTACACCAGACATTGTCCTCTTTCACTGCCTTGAAATCCGCAAAGAGCTGATTTTTTGCACACAGTTCGTCGATCGTGGTAAGTTCCCCGTCGATCGTACTGTTGTAGATCAGGACATCCGCGTCTTTTGCGGCAGCATAGAAAGACTCAAAATCCATGTTCATCGTGGAAAGCGCATTCTCACCGGTCCCGGCATTTTCCGGCACATACGTTCCTCCGGCGATATCGATCATCTTCGCGATATAATCCCCGTTCTTCCGGACATTGACGCTTCCGGAATTTGTCACATAGAAAAATGCAGCTGTCTTTCCGGACGGTTTCATGGCGAGGACATCCGACAGAGCATTCATATTTTCCTGAAAGATCTGATCGGCCTCCTCCTCTTTTCCCGTCAGAAGACCATAGAGGCGGATCCACTCCATTCTCCCGAGCGGATGACTCTCATAGCTGGACCGCTCCACGAGGACCGGGATCCCGAGGCGTTCCAGCTGTTCCTTGACCTCCGGGGTATGGTAGATCATCGTGGATTCCACTGCAAGCTCACAGGAGCTGCTTACGATCGTTTCGTAATCCGGTGCGCTGTACTTTCCTGCATAGGCAATCTTTCCCTCTTCCATCGCAGTTTTCGCCTCCGGAAGGTACCATCCGGTCTCCTTTGTCCCGGAAAGTGCAATGGAATCCAAGGCATCCAGGCGGATAAAATCATCCATGGCGGAGGTCGCCACAAGATAGATATTTTTTACTGGTTTATGAAGGACCGTGATCGAAGCCGGAAGTCCGTCAGGCGCGGACACACCTTCCGGCAGCAGGAGAAACTGATCCGCATCCCCGATGGTGATGAGGGCGATGCCGTTCTCATAATAGTCTGCTGAAAACTGGTCGGCGTAGAGAAGATCCATGGAGCCTGTCGGGGACATCTCCTCCCAGTTAAGAACCGGCAGATCTTTGTTTTGCTGAGCCTGAAGATTTTCCTCACTGCCATCCACGGAAGCGGTCGTGTGGTTTTCCCCTGTAGACGGTGCGGCCGTCCCGGGTTCCGTTTTTTTCGAACAGCCGGAGCAGGTAAACGCAGCAGTCATGAGGATTGCCGCAGCCAGAACAGATCTAAAAAGTGTATAACGCACCCGCGTACTTCTTTTCTGCTTCCTGGGATCAATTTGTCTTCTTTCCATATTTACTGTTTCTGCTCCGCCAGGGTACTTGAATCAAAGGTCAGCGTATACTCGATCTCATGAGGTGTGCTCATGGCAGTTGTATCCGCAAAGATCGTAAGCGGGCTGTCAAATCCAGCTACCGGGATCACAAATGTGGAGTTTCCCTCTGTATTGACCGGGAGGAATTTCTCTTCCTCTACCCGCACATAGTCATAATTGGAGCTGCTCCAGATGATCGTCGCCTCCGCTTTTCCATCTTTGATCTCGATCACAGCCGGAGATTCCACGGATGCACGTCCGGATCCGCCGCTCAGGGAGACTTCCGCGGTGTAAGTTCCATCCGCAAGGGAGAGATCCTGGACGGTTTTTAAGGAAGAATTGAGAAGCGCGTCTGCCGGGATCCCGGATGCCTCAAAGACAAGCTCCCGGTCATACCATTTCTCTTTTTTCTTGCTGAATGCAGCGCACGGAAGCACCTCATTTAAGGCCTTGACCGGAACAGTAAAGCTGTGTGTTCCGTCAGAATTCTCCTCGAAAGGAATCCGGTCTGTCTCCGCGGTCTTTGCGGCCTCCTCTCCGGTTCCCATATAGACATACAGGTATCCGGTCCCGCCCATCGTCATTTTCGCGGTCATGGCGCCGTCTTTGACTGTCAGCGTACAGGATGTGATCTTAAACATGGAAGAGCTGGACTCCACGGAAATCTCGTAGGTTCCCTCTTTCAGATCCTCTGCAGATACCGGGACGAGTCCCGTCGTGTCAAGTGTCTGTTCTGCGGCAGTCTCCTCGCCGGATGCAACGGCTGCCTTTGTCTCATCGGCCGAAGCAGTTTCCGCTGTTGTTTCCGCCGTGGTCTCTGCAGAAGCAGCTGTCGTTTCTGTCGACCCGGACTGTCCACAGCCTGCGGACAGAGCGCAGACAACTGCGAGTGCTAATGAAAATTGTTTTAATTTACGCATAAAGTTTTCTCTCCTTTTGTAACCGGAAATCATCGGGGCATCCTGGACGGTTTCCTGAAGTTCCTTTCGCAGGCTGGAGTTTCCCGCAAGTGCACCTCCCGGTTATATAAAAAGGCGGCCGAATCCTCGACCGCCCATATCTAAACATTCTTATTTTGCGAGACTATCCACTGCAGCCTGGGCATGCTGTACGAAAAGCTGCTGGATCGGCTCAAGCTCACCAAGACCTCTTACAAGGCAGGTTACCTCATAGCCTGCAGCCTCAAACTGGCTCTTCCAGGAGTCATCGTCGTCACCGGCCATATCGTTGTTTGCGTGGTCACCGGCTACGATCATAAGCGGCTCAAGAACAACTTTCTTGTAGGAACCTTCTTTTACCTGATTGATGACATCTTCACAGGACGGAGTTGCCTCAACGGTACCTACATAGTAGTTGTCAAAGCCCTCTTCCTTTAACATATCCTGCATTTTCTGGTAAACAGCGTTGGAATCGGCCTCTGTGCCGTGCCCCATGAAGCAGATCGCTGTCTCGCCGTCATCATACTCCTTTGTTGCGTCTGTGATCGCGGAGATCACAGCCTTGAAATCATCGTCGGAAGTTAAAAGCGGCTCGCCGACAGCAACATGCTCGAAGGCATCGGAGTTTTCTGCTAACTCATTTACAAGATCTGTGTACTCAAGACCATTCATAAGGTGGGTCGGCTGTACAACAAGAGTCTTGACACCGTTGTCAACGGCGCGGTTTAAAGCCTCTGTCACGTTATCGATCGAAACATTGTCTCTCTTTTTTACATGGTCAATGATGATCTGGCTTGTGAAACCTCTTCTTACGGAGTAATCCGGGAATGCATTTTCGATCGCATTCTCGATCGCGCCGACTGTCAGTCTTCTGCTGTCATTGTAGCTTGTACCAAAGCTCACAACAAGAAGTTCTTTCTCGCCGATCTCATCCTGATTTCTTGTGTTATCCATGGAAGCGTCTCCTGTATTGTAGTTTTCCTCGTCCTCTTCTGCAGCTGCTGTCTCTGCGGCTGTAGTCTCCTCAGCTGTTGTCTCTGCAACGGTTGTGGTCTCCGCAGCTGTTGTCGCTGCTGTCTGACTTCCGGAGCATCCGGAAAGGATCGCCATGGATACGGCTGCCGCTGTCATAACGGCGTAGATGTTTGCTTTTCTCATTTACTCTTCTCCTCGCTTGAAAAATGATTTTTTAAGGTCCCCGGCTGGTTTTTCCCCTCCAAACGGACATCCGGCAGGTTTCCTGGCTCATCCATTATCATGCATGAAACGCCTTCCCGGCAGGTTTCGCCAGTGACTGTCCGCATAACACGGACAATATTCATGCACTCCGGATCTACAGTGACGGGCTCGCACAGGCGTCTGACCTGTTTCCCTTTTAACTCTCAGAGATCGCCGTTTGGGATATCGTACAACCATCCTCCGGCGGTCTGTGACAGCACCGCATGTAAATAGACCTGTGTCGTTTATCATAACACCTTGGCAGTAAAAAAGCAACCGGATATCCCGACAATATTCACATCCGGTCCCGATCAATGGTACCCTGCGGGATTTCCGATCTGAAAATCCCCGGTCATCGGGTTCTGCAAATATTTTCCGAAATATCCGATTGCTTTTGATCATTTTTTCTAACTGAATCCCCGGAACCGTACCTTGATCAGTGGGCTTTCCGGTTGATGAACTCGGTCTTTATCTTTGAATATGTGAACTTCTGGCTGCTGTAAAGCCCGTAATATCCCGACAGTGTGAAGCTGATGGCAACGGCAACCGCAAAATACGGCATCGCCTCAAAGCCGAAGAGCTCGAAGCCGAGGAACATGGTCGCGATCGGGCAGTTTGTGACGCCGACGAAGGTGGCGAGCATGCCTGCTGCCGCACACAGGGACGGTTCAAAACCTGTGAGCAGTCCGAACGTGCACCCGAATGTAGATCCCACTGCCAGTGTGGGAACGATCTCTCCGCCCTTAAAGCCGCCGCCGAGGGCCACCGCCGTGAAGACCATCTTGAAGAAGAACGCCAGGTATCCGGCATCTCCTTCCACCGCCTGTTCCACAAGATTAAATCCGGATCCGCAGTAATCCCTGCCGAACACCAGCGCGAGTCCGATGGAAAGGACTGCTGCCACAAGAATGCGCAGATAAACGTTGTCGATCTTTTTCTTGTAGAGATGCTGGGTCTCATGGAGCAGGATGCAGAAGCAGACGCTTAAAAGCGCACAGGCCAGTCCGAGTCCGACGGTGTAGAGCGCCGGTACAAGGGAAAATTCCGGAACATGGAGGATCTGGAACGCTTCCCCGTGAAGTCCGAGCGCCCCGGAGATCTGTGCACCGATGAAGGAGGCAAAGACGCACGGCACGAGAGCCGCGTAATAAGCGACACCGATGCTGATGACCTCGATTCCGAACATGGCGGCAGCCAGAGGCGTCCCGAAGATCGCCCCGAAACAGCCGCTCATGCCGCTCATGATCATGACTTTTTTGTCCCTCTCATCCATATGGAAGAGATCCCCGAGATAATTTCCGATGCAGCCGCCGATCTGTAAGGCAGCTCCCTCTTTGCCGGCAGACGCGCCGACCGCCTGGCTTAAGATCGTGGAGACAAAGATACACGGCAGGGTCGTCATATGGATCTTCTCGTTGGATGAGATCGACTCCAGGATCAGGTTCGTCCCGCGGTTTCCGATCTCGTGGAACATCTGGTGAAGAAGGACGATCAGAACACCTGCCACGGGCATGAGATACAGCATAAAGCTGTAAGTTTTAAACAGCCGCTGAGCGTAGATGACCCCGTATCCGAAAATGGTCCCGATGAGACCGCAGACGATTCCCATTACAATAGAGATCGCGGTCCAGCGGAGAAAATACAGGATATTCTTGCTGAGAGCAGTCTGAGTTTCGCTTCTGTACATACATTTTCCCCTTATTCAGCAGACCGTCGGGCATTTCACGAAGTTTGACAAATTGATATATGCCTGACTGCGTTCCATGACCGGAGGTCCGTTCATCACACCTCCCGCAGAGGCGGGAGAATCCCTGGTATCATTACATATAAATTCCGGAAGTCTTGGAGATTACCGGGCAGTAGCCTGCTGTTTCCAGAGCCTTGATGATCTGATCCTTGTGCTCAGTTCCGAAGGACTCTAATGTGATCGTAAGTTCCACACCCGCTGTGCGGTTTACATTTGCGAATACGTTGTGCTCGAGCTTGATCACGTTGCCCTGCTCTTTTGCGATCAGTGCAGAAACAGCTGCCAGCTGGCCAGGCTTATCCGGAAGCATCACGCTTACCGTGAAGATACGGTCTCTCTGCATCAGTCCGTTCTGGACAACTGTCGCCATCGTTAAGACATCCATGTTTCCGCCACTTAAAACGGATACGACTTTTTTGCCTTTGAAGTCAAGATGCTTTAAAGCCGCAACGGTCAAAAGACCGGAGTTCTCGACGATCATCTTATGATTCTCTGCCATATCGAGGAAAGAAAGAGTCAGTTCGGAGTCGTCCACTGTGATGACCTGATCCACGTTTGCCTGAAGATACGGGAAGAGCTTGTCGCCCGGCGTCTGGACAGCGGTACCGTCCGCGATCGTGTTGATCTTGGAGACGGTGGTTACCTCTCCGGCCTCTAAGGATGCCTTTAAGCAGGCAGCTCCTGTCGGCTCAACAGCGATGACCTTGATCTTCGGATTTAAGAGTTTTGCGAGTGTAGAGACGCCCGTACAGAGTCCGCCTCCGCCTACCGGAACGAGAATGTAATCCACAGTCGGGAGTTCTTTGATGATCTCCATCGCAATGCTGCCCTGGCCGGTCGCAACTTCCAGATCATTGAACGGGTGAACGAAGGTATATCCGTGCTCGTCTGCAAGCTTGTATGCATGGGCACATGCCTCATCGAAGACATTTCCGTAGAGGACAACGTCGGCACCGTAGGATTTTGTGCGGTTTACCTTGATGAGCGGTGTTGTCACCGGCATAACGACAGTTGCTTTCACACCGGCAAGTTTTGCGGCATAGGCAACGCCCTGGGCATGGTTTCCGGCAGATGCGGTGATCAGACCGCGGGAACGCTCTTCCGGTGAGAGCTGGCTGATCTTATAATAAGCGCCGCGCACTTTGTATGCACCGGTACGCTGCATGTTTTCCGGTTTAAAGTAGATCTTGTTCCCGTAGCGCTCAGAAAAATATTCACTGTAGATCAGTTTTGTCTCCTGAGTGACCTTTTTTACGATCTCAGATGCTTCTTCAAATTTTTCGAGTGAAAGTTCCTGCATTTCCATTTGTATTCTCCTTCATATTCATTCCTGATCGATCTCATCGATGGAACATTTTTCTGTCTTTCCCATAGTTGTCTGCTATACCGGCATTTATCTGGCTGTTTTCTGCCTGAAATGCATCGGTCATTCCGGCTGTTTCGCAAACAATGCGTTTACGAAGTCTTCGGAATTAAATTTCTGAAGGTCGTCGATCTTCTCCCCGACACCGACATATTTGACCGGGATCCCAAGTTCCGACTGGATTGCAACCGCGATGCCGCCCTTTGCAGTACCGTCAAGCTTTGTGAGGATGATGCCCGTAATGTCGGCAGCTTCCATGAACTGGCGGGCCTGGACCAGAGCGTTCTGTCCTGTAGTGCCGTCGAGAACAACGAGTGTCTCACGGTAAGCTTCCGGGTACTCCTTATCGATGATGCGGTTGATCTTTTTTAACTCCTCCATGAGGTTCTTCTTATTATGGAGTCTTCCCGCGGTATCGCAGATCAGGACATCTGCGTTTCTCGATTTTGTCGCGGAGATCGCGTCGTAGATCACGGCAGCCGGATCGGATCCCTCTTTCTGGGCGATCAGCTCCACGCCGGCACGGTTTGCCCACTCTGCCAACTGGTCGATCGCTGCAGCACGGAAGGTATCAGCCGCCGCAAGAACAACCTTCTTTCCCTCTGCCTTTAACTGGTCTGCAAGCTTTCCGATGGACGTCGTCTTTCCGACACCGTTGACACCGATGACGAGGACAACGGATTTCCTGTTTTCAAACTCATACGCATTCTCGCCAAGGTCCATCTTTGCACGGATGCTGGCGATCAGCGCCTCCCGGCATTTCTCCGGTTCTTTGATATGCTGCTCTTTTACGGTCTTTTTCAGGTCTTCAATGACCGCCATGGTCGTCTGGATTCCCATATCTCCCATGATCAGAGTCTCCTCAAGCTCCTCGTAGAAATCATCATCAATCGCGGAGAAGCCGGAAAAGATGGAATCCATTCCGGATACAATGTTTTCTCTGGTCTTCGTGAGACCTTCCACAAGGCGCGAGAAAAAGCCCTTTTTCTTCTCTTCCATATGAATCCTCCAATTATTTCAGATCGTTTTCGATCAGGTTTACGGAGACAAGCGTGGACACGCCTTTCTCCTGCATCGTGATTCCGTAGAGCCGGTCAGCCGCGAGCATCGTGCCTCTTCGGTGGGTGATGACGATAAATTGGGTATGTTTTGTCAGTTTGTGCAGATATTTCGCATAGCGGTCGACGTTGGAATCGTCAAGCGCCGCCTCGATCTCATCAAGGAGACAGAACGGGGACGGTTTTAAGTTCTGGATCGCAAAGAGCAGGGCGATCGCCGTCAGTGCCTTTTCACCGCCGGACATCTGCATCATGTTCTGAAGTTTCTTTCCAGGCGGCTGGGAGATGATCTGGATCCCCGCCTCCAGGATATCTTCGTCCTCGATCAGCTCAAGACTTCCGTGTCCTCCTCCGAAGAGTTCTCGGAATACCTTGTCAAACTCTGCCCGGATCAGGGCAAATTTTTCTGTAAACTGCTTTCGCATTCCGATATCCAGCTCTTCGATGATCTTATAAAGGGCATCCTGTGCCGCGACAAGGTCATCATGCTGGGTCTTCATGAACTCGTAACGCTCAGAGATCTCTTTATAATCCTCGATCGCATTGACATTGACATTTCCGAGTCCGCGGATCGCGTTCTTCCGTTCAGCGATCTGGCGTTTCATATCCGCCGCATTCGTCAGGGCCTCATCCCGGAGAAGCTCCGCTGTCGAGAAGGTGAGACCATATTCATTCCACATATAGTCCACCTGGGAATCCTGGCGTTCCGCAAGCTTGTCGTTCTGGTTCTGAAGACGCATCAGTTCTTTATCTAGATTGGAGATCCTCGCAGAGAGCGCTTCCCGCTTTTCGAAGAAGCCTTTCTGTGCCTCGTTTTTCGCGGCTTTTTCTTCCTGGGCAGCAGCCATCTCCTGACGGTACGTTTCCGCATCCTTTCCGGCATCTTTGATCTTTTCCTTCAGCTCTTCGATCTGTGCCAGACGTTTTTCCACCTCATGCTTACTGTCCGTGTGTCCGTCATGCAGAGACATTCTTTCGGAGAGCAGCCGCTCTTTTTCGTCTTCGAGACGATGGATGTTCTGGTCGAGGAAGGAATCCTGCTGCTTTAAGTTTGCTGCTTCCAGCTGGACTTCGGAGAGCGCCGCAGATGCAGTATCCCGGTCGGCCTTTGCCTGTTCCAACGCGGTGGAATCCGTCCCGATCTTTGTCTCCCGCTCCGTGTTTTCCTGTTCCAGCCGCTCCATCTCTTTCGCGATCGCGGCGAGACTTGCGCGGAGTTCATGGATCTGTTCTTCCAGCTGACGGTTTTCCAGGTTCATGTCCGAGGAGGATTCATAAAGTTCTTCTTTCTTTCCTTCCAGCTGTTTTAACGCGATCTTTGTCGTATTCTCTTCCAGATATTTTTCCTGGAGAGCACTCTTTACCGACTCCAGCTCCCCGCTCTTTTCCTGGAATATGCCTTCCTGGAACACGGTCTCCGCCTGGATCTTATCGACGGTCGTCAGCGCGCGTTTACATGCCTCCTCCAACTCCTCCATCTCTCTCTTTCTTCCGAGAAGATTGCTGGAGTTTCTAAAGGCACCGCCGCTCATGGAACCGCCCGGATTTAAGAGATCGCCCTCCGGCGTTACGATCCGGATGGAGTGCCGGTATTTTCTCGCGATGGCGATCGCATTGTCGATGTGATCCACCACGAGGACGCGGCCGAGGAGATATCTGGCAAGTGCCTGATATTCCGGACGCACGCGGACAAGATCTGCAGCGATCCCGATCGCTCCCGGTTCTTTTAGCGCACCTGGCGTCTTAAATCCATCCCCGGATGAGATCGCGGATAACGGCAGGAAGGTCGCACGACCGAACTTGTTCTTTTTCAGGTGTTCGATCAGGACTTTTGCGGTCTGCTCGGAATCTGTGACGATGTTCTGGATCGATCCGCCGAGCGCTGTCTCGATGGCGATCTCATATTCTTTCGGAACATCGATCAGATCAGCCACAACGCCGTGGATCCCTCTCACACGGTCCCTGACTTCCATGACACGCTTGATGCTGTTTCCATATCCATCATAACGCTCCGCAAGGTTCCTTAAGGATTCCAGTTTTGTGTGGGCCGTATGGTAATCCTGTTCCGTGTGGCTTAAGTTTCTGTTTAAACGGCGGATCTCTTCGTTCGCCGCCTTCACCTCTTCCTCCAGGGATTCCGCCTGGGAGAGGAGTTTTTCGATCTCCGCATCGATGGCAGTCAGACGCTCGTTCTGCTCTGAGATCTGGTTATCCCAGTTTTCCTCATCACTCTTTACTTTTAAGAGTTTCTGGGCTACCTCAGATCTGCGGACCTGGACCTGCTCCAGCGTGGTGACATCCTTCTGCTTCTTTACAGAGAGTTCTGATTTTTCATTCAGTGCTTCGATCCTTGCACTCTTTAACTCTTCGATGGACTGTTCGAGACTGTCAACGCGGCTGCCGGAAGTATTTACGGTGTTCTCCGCATCGGAAAGTCGTTCTAACACTTCCCGGATCCTGGTCCCGAGAGCCTCTCTCTCCTGCCTGATCGATCCCTGTTCTTTCTCTTTGGCCGCCAGCTCCTCATCGATGGCAGCCGTCCTGTTTTTGATGTGCTCCGCATTCAGTTCCTCTGTGCGGATCTGCTCTTTTATGACATCGATCTGTCCTTCCAGGTTTCCTGCGGACAGTTTCGCCTCGTTTTCGGCATTCTGCTTTTCCGTGATCTTTTCGTCCAGCAGGCGGACCGCCTCGGAGATCCGGTCATATTCCTCTTTCAAAGCTTCGGCTGCGGCTTTGGAATCTTCCATATCGCCGTTTACGGTGTGCTCTTTCTGTGCGAGTTCCCGTTTCTGCTCCTCGATCGCTTTCAGGTCTGCGAGGAAGAGGTTCACATCGAAACGCTTCAGTTCTTCCCGGAGTCTTAAATACTCTTTCGCCGTCTCCGCCTGTTTTGCGAGAGGTCCCACCTGCTTTTCAAGTTCGCTCAGGATATCCGATACGCGGACGAGATTCTGCTTCTCATCCTCGAGTTTTTTCTGGGCGATCGCCTTTCTGCGCTTAAACTTTACGATCCCGGCCGCCTCATCAAAAAGCTCTCTGCGGTCTTCCGGGCGTCCGCTTAAGATTTTATCGATCTGTCCCTGCCCGATGATGGAGTAGCCTTCCTTACCGATACCGGTATCATAAAAAAGCTCATTGATATCCTTCAGCCTGCAGGCGCTTCCGTTTAAGAGGTACTCACTCTCACCGGAGCGGTAGATCCGCCTGGAGACCGTCACTTCATCGTAATCGATGGCAAGCTGGTGGTCAGAATTGTCCAGGGTGATCGCCACATAGGCAAATCCCTGGGGTTTTCTTGTCTCTGTGCCGGAGAAGATCACGTCCTGCATGGACGCACTTCTGAGCTGCTTTACCTTCTGCTCACCGAGCACCCAGCGGACTGCATCGGCAACATTGCTCTTTCCACTTCCGTTCGGACCAACGATGCCGGTGATTCCGTTGTGGAATTCAAATACGATCTTATTTGCAAAGGATTTGAATCCCTGTACTTCGATACTCTTTAAATACATGCGTTATTTTCCTATTTCTTAAAACTACGTGATCTGTGCCTTACTGGATCTTACAGATTCCGTGGTAGGCGGCAACCTGTTCCGCCGCTTTCTTTGTCCGTCCGAGACCTCTTCCGATCTCCTCGTCCCCGATTTTTACGCAGACCTCAAAGGACTTGTTGTGATCCGGTCCCTCTTCCTTGATCAGTTCATAGACAAGCGTTTCTTTGTACTTTGCCTGAACCATTTCCTGCAGGATAGTTTTGCTATCGTAAAAGAGCTGTTTATGTTCAATATCATTCAGAATAAAACGATGGATGAACTCTTTTGCATTAGCAAGACCACCATCCAGATAGATCGCACCGATCACTGCCTCCATCGCATCGGAGACAACAGACGGACGTTTTCTTCCTCCGGTCAGGTCCTCGCCCTTTCCGAGCAGCAGATAATCACCTAACGGGATCACTTCCGCGCAGTAAGCGAGCGTCGGCTCACAGACAAGACTGGCACGGAGTTTTGTCATCTCGCCCTCCGGCATGGACTCATAAGTGTGAAACAGAAAATCGCTGGAGATCACCTCGAGCACGGCATCGCCCAGAAATTCCAGGCGCTCATTGCAGCGCGTCTTATCCCAGTGTTTTTCGTTCGCGTAGGAACTGTGTGTCAGGGCGTGAGTCAGAAGTCCCGGATCTTTGAACCGGTAGCCGATCACTTCCTGAAGTTTTTCGAGTTTTTCTTTCATTCGATTTGCCTTTCTTCTGCCATGTATCGCAAAGAAGGTGTCCCTTTGTGGAGACACCTTTTCCTGCTACTAATTTAATGCGTTTTTGATCGCCTCAACAGCATCGCCGACACTCGCGATCTTCTCAGCTTCCTCCGTCGGGATCTCGATGTCAAACTCTTCTTCGATTCCCATGATGATCTGGAATACATCCAGAGAATCCGCGCCGAGATCGTCAACGAATGTTGTATTCATTGTGATCTCCTCCGGATCAATGTTGAGAACCTCTGCGATGATCTGCTGTAATTTTTCGAACTCCATAATTTCCATCCTCTCTTATTTTGCTTTTTACGGAGACACAAAACTGTGCCATTCCATATATTTAATTTTTGCATCCGGACTGTTGCCGGTTGTCTTCTGATGTAATTTTATGCGGCGATGTGAACTGCCGCATATTGGTGTTTTTTAACCTGTCTATGCAGTTTCTTCCGGTGCAAGGCATTCCCGGATCTTATCCGAGATCTCATTCTCCTTGAAGGAGATGCACTGGATAATCGAATTCTTTACTTCTTTTGCCTTGGAACTTCCGTGAGTCTTCACAACGAGTCCTTTTAAGCCCAGGAGCGGTGCGCCGCCGTACTGGCTCGCATCAAAGCTCTTCAGCGTGGATTTTAACGCCGGTTTGATCAGAAGAGCTCCGATCTTGCTTCTTAAATTGCTCATCAGGCCTTTCTTCACCATTGTCATCATCGTCGCGCCGACGCCCTCATAGAGCTTTAAGATCACATTTCCGACAAAGGCCTCGCAAACGATCACATCCGCGCCGCCGTGCGGGATCTCACGGGCTTCGATACTTCCGATGA
>OGJY01003109.1_pt1 | contig 14619 bp, 12 predicted proteins | sample 1572231 | NCBI WGS metagenome assembly OGJY01 (sample SAMEA2582121, study PRJEB24529) | metagenome | biome: Human gut stool | place: China | collected 2011
CCCGGCCTCATCCAACAGCTGCCTTGCCTCCCGGAAGCCTTCCGCCGTCTCGTCATCGAGGCAGAAGTGAGGTGCCCCACCCCATATCTCTACGGCAGAAAATCCCAGCTTTTTCTGATTCTCCACAAAAAGTGCAAAGGGATGGTATCGATAATGATAATTGCTGACTGCAATCTGGCCTTGATTCAACATAGCTTTCTCCTTTCTCAGGGCAGGCAGTGCATCAGGTCTTTGTTCACCCGATACAGTTCCTCGTATAGCTTTTGGTACTTTTCGTAAATTTCTCTGTTTTCTTCCTGGGGCTCCACAGAACTGGCACTGGGAACCACCTGCTTCAGCGCATGGAAATTCTCCAGGTCTCCGCAGCCAATCGCAGCCATGCAAGCGTCGCCGTAGCTGGCTGTCTGCCAGCTGGCCGCGGTGTAGATGGGTTTTCCAATCACATCCGCCAGGATCTGCATCCAGGTCGGATTTCGGGTACCGCCTCCAGCCACTGTAATCCTCTTAGGGGACCCGGCGTGCTTTGCCAGCATATTGAGTATCTGGTTGGTGGAGTAGGCAACCCCCTCCAGGGCCGCCCGGTCAATATGTGCCCGAGTGTGATCCCCGGTGAGACCGAAGAGCATCCCCCGAGCCTTGGGGTCCTCAATGGGGCTGCGCTCTCCGTACATATAGGGCAGCATCAGCAGTCCATCGCTGCCGGGGGCAATCTGAGCCGCCTCCCGGGCCATAATACTGTAGGCATTTTCGCCGCCATCTGCTTGGGCTGCCAACTCAGACGCATAATAGGTATCCCGCACCCAACGGGTGGTAATGCCGCAGCCGTTGGTGCCTCCGGCCAGCGCATAGGTTCCCGGCACAGTGAACATATAGCTTCCTGGGAAGTGATCCTCCGGCACGCAAGCCAGGTTCTCCCCAACACAGTAAGTATAAAACATAGATGAGCCGAATTGCAGCCCGCCACATCTGTGACTCTGGCGCAAGGTGCCAGCTGCTCCGGGCGGCAGAACCGGCCGCAGTTCTCCATATCAATAGAGCCGTCCTCCCGGTACAGGGGCAGGAAGCAGGACTTTGCCAAATACTGGTCGATAACAAAATTTCCCGTGAGCTTGGCGGTCAGATAGGATGAACCGGTGAGAAATTTGTCCGCCTGTTTCCAAATCTGCGGTTCTTGTTCCTTCAGCCACAGAATCTTGCAGGCCACATCATCGGAATCGGGTTTATGGCCAAACAACTCCAGCACGCCCTGCTCTCCCAATTCCCGGGTCAGGGCCTCAATCTGGCGCTCTGCTCTGGCGTCAATGCCGTAGAGAATTGCCTTTCTCAGAGGACGGCAGTCTTTGTCTACCGGTAAACAGTCACAGCCCATGACGGAGGTACCAACACTGACGATCTGCTCCGGCTTCAGGCTAAGCTGTCTCATCAAATCCTTGGCAATGGCACAGAAATCCTTCCACCAGATCTCCGCATCCATCTCAAAATAATTGGGGCGGGGATTTTCGATTACATGGGATTGGGAAGCGGAGGCCGCCACTGCATAGCTTTCGTCCACCAGCACGCCCTTGGATTCACAGGTGCCGATATCCACTCCCAGATAGTAACGTTTCATGGCTGCCTCTCAGTCCCGTGCTTTGTCGGCTTCCTGGATAAAGGCCCGGACCTTTTCCAGGCTGACCCGTCCGGACGCATCTTTAAAAGCGGTACCTACGCAGGCACCTCCGGCGATTTCCAGAATTTTCTGAATGGTACTCATCCGGCAACCCGTGTTACAGAATACCGGCACATGGTACTTATCCGCCCGTTTCACTGCCCGCTCCAGCAACTCAAAGCTGGCTTCCTGGCCGGCACCGGGACCGGAGACACACAGTGCGTCAGCATAGCCACTGGCACAGATACCGTCAATGATTTCCTCCACAGGTCTCTCTGTCAGCCAGGCATCGCCTTCCGGATTGATCTTGCACAGCAGATGCATGTCTGGACGGCCTACAGCGTACTTTGTCCGAATCTGAACACCGAAATCGGAGCTGTGCACACCGTATTCGCCCACCAGCGTTCCGCCAAAGGCGCTACGTCCAAAAGACGCACCGGTGGCTGCGGCCAACCGGATCGTTGCCTCCGGGTTCAAAACTACGTTAACACCAAAAGGCACCTTCAAAATTTTCTTCAGCCGACCTATGATATAGGCCATGGCCATCACGGTCTCCGGGGCAGTCTTATCCGTGTAGGGCAGACTGAACTCATTGGCAATCAGCACACCGTCTACACCACCATCCTGCAGAGCCTGCAGATCTGCCGCCGCCAGCCGCACCACAGTTTCTATATTCCCACAGAATCCCGGATCTCCAGGTAGCGGGTCCAAGTGTAGCAGGGCGATAATGGGTTTCTCATGACCGAACAATTCTCTTGTCCACATTTCAGTTACCTCCTTTTCATTTCCCGACTTCCCCTTTTGAGGTCCTGTAACAGTGCAAACAGCCCACAGAAAAATCCTCCGCTCGAACCGAAAATCGAATTCTCTGCTGGCCTTTTCCTGTGGGCTGTGTTATTAGATTTCCCGGAAGCCGGGACGACAGAATATCCGGAAGCCAGCAACTCCCGTTTCTCCTTTTCCCCGGTCCTTACAGGTTGCCGGAAAGCTCATGCATCATTGCCACGTGGAGTTTGATCTCATCAATAAAATCGTCAACGATCACAAATTCGTTGGGGGCATGGATGTTGGCCTGCTCGGAGCAGGTGCCAATCATCACCGCGGGGATGTTCTTTTCCTTGCAGAATACCGACATAGGGCTGGTACCGGCATTCATATAGTCGATACACAGGGGCATCCCGGAAAACCGAACAGCAGCCCGACTGATTGCCTTGCAGAAATCAGAGTCCGGATCACTGCGGAAAGGATCACCACCGGAGAGCATCTCCACCTGGATGTCCTCAAAGCCGTTCTTTTTCAGATGCTGGCACAGCAGCTCATAGATTCGCTTGGGGTCCTGACCAGTCACCAGACGAAAATCCATCTTGGCTTTGGCATAGCCGGGCAGGACTGTCTTGCTGCCCTGTCCGATATAGCCAGAATAGAAGCCGCAGATGTTAGCAGTGGGCCGATAGTGATAGCATTTCAGCAGCTCTTCACCGGTCATATTGTACAGGAAGTGGTCGATGCCCAAGTATTCCTTCAGTTCGCTCTCCACCAGGCCCTCGTACCGGAACACGTCCACATCCTCCTTGGAAATGGGAGGAATGTCATCGTAGAAGCCATCAATGAGGATGTTGCCCTTGGGGTCCTTGATGGTATTCAGCGCCCAAATCAGCCTCCAGGCAGGATTATCCACAATGGCAGCATTGCAGGAATGGGCATCCATTTTGGCAGTGCGGCAGGTCAACTCTACATACAGCATACCCTTTACGCCCAGGCACAGGTCCAGAGGGCCCTTATTTTCGCCCCGGTTGCCGCCTTCCCAGTTGTAGCCGGAGCAATCCAGCCTGTCGGAATAGTGTTCGGCAAAATAGCGCAGATTAGGGCTGCCAATCTCCTCTTCTCCCTCGGTGATGAACTTCACACCGCAGGGCAGCTTTCCGTAAACATGCAGGTACGCATCCACCGCCGCCAGCTTGGTAACAATGCCGCCCTTGTTGTCTGCCGCGCCCCGGGCATAGAGCTTGCCGTCCCGAATTGCGCCAGAATAAGGAGGGTCTACCCACTCATCCAGAGGGTCCACCGGCTGCACATCGTAATGGTCATAGAAACCGAAAACCTCTTTAGACTCACCAGGCATCTCCGCCACGATTACAGGGTTGCCGGGAGTCTCACAGACATCCACCTTCAGCCCCCGCTTTTTATACTCGTCAATGACGATCTGAATCATGTCCTCGATACCCTCGCCGGTTCCGGCCAGGCTGGGCTGACGGACGTAATGTACTCGTCCCAATGAGCGTCGATGTATGCAAAAACCTTTTCCTCGTCGAACTGCATAGCTTTCTCCTTTACTTTGTCCAGGCCTGGAACTCTTCATCTGTCGCCAGGACCACATGGGTGTCGGACACATTGTGATAGCTGCCGGCGTTGTAATCAATACCGCTGCTTTCGTAGTCATAGGTAATAAGCGTTCTGCTTTTCTCCACCACAGGGTTCGTCTGCGGAATGGCGGAGAGCAAACTCTTCGTATAGGGATGGACTGGATGGTTGAAGATGTCCTCCCGGGTACCGGTCTCCACCAGGTGCCCCAGATGGAGCACACCGATGCGGCTGGAGATGTACTTAACCATAGACAGGTCATGGGCAATAAACAGGATTGCCGTACCGGTCTCCTCCTGAATATCCTTCATGAGATTTACTACCTGGGCCTGAATAGAGACGTCCAATGCGGAAATCGCCTCATCGGCAATGATCAGCTTGGGGTCCGTGATGAGTGCCCGAGCAATGCCGATTCGCTGGCGCTGTCCTCCAGAGAACTGGTGGGGATACCGGTTGGCGTGCTCGTGGTTCAGACCTACCTTATCCAGCATGGCATAGACTCGCTGGGTCCGCTCTTCATGCGACCCTGCCAGATGATGAACATCCAAGCCCATGGCAATGGTGTCGATAACCTTTCGGCGGGGATTCAAAGATGCCATCGGATCCTGGAAGATCATCTGCATGTTGGTGCGGAGCATGCTCTCTGTTTTTTCATCCAGCTTTCCGCTGATGTCCTGACCATTGAATGTAATCTCACCGGCAGTGGGATCATACAGCCGGATCACACTGCGGCCAATGGTGGATTTTCCGGAGCCGGACTCTCCCACCAGGCCATAGGTCTCGCCTGGATAAATATCAAAGGATACATCATCCACAGCTTTGACCGTAAACTTCTTACTGACCGGAAAATACTGCTTCAGTCCCCGAACAGAAAGCAACGGTGTTTCATTTTCCCGTCCAGGGACTCGAACGGTGTAGCTTCCTTTAGACTCCGCCACAGACTTGCGCCTCCTTTTTTGCCTTTTCAATTCTCTTTACCAGCACTTCCGGCATTTTGACCTCCGGTGCGCCTTCCGCCAGCAGCCAACTGGCCACTTCGTGATGGTCATTGAGCTTAAACATAGGCGGCTCCATCCGGAAATCGATGTTCAAAGCCTGGGGATTCCGTACAGCAAAGGGATCGCCGGTGACCTGATTGATGAGGTTAGGAGGAGAGCCTGGAATGGTATACAGCCTGTCCTCCTGGACCGCCATATCCGGCATGGAGGACAGCAGACCCCAGGTGTAAGGATGACGGGGATCGTAGAAGATATCATCTACGGTGCCTTTTTCCACGATCTTGCCGGCATACATCACATTGACGTAATCTGCTACCTTGGCCACGACACCCAGGTCGTGAGTGATGAAGATCACGGAAATATTCCGTTCCTTCTGGAGCTTGATAATCAGGTCCAGGATTCTCGCCTGAATCGTTACATCCAGTGCGGTGGTAGGCTCGTCGCAGATCAGCAGCTCCGGGTTGCAGGACAGGGCAATGGCAATCACGACACGCTGGCGCATACCGCCGGACAGCTGATGAGGGTAACTCTTCAGTCGCTTTTCCGCATCGGTAATGCCAACCTGCTCCAGCAGCTCTACCGCCCTCTGATGGGCCTGCTCCTTGCTCAGGTGCATGTGGTAACGCATTCCCTCCACCAGCTGCTTCTCAATGGACATAGTGGGGTCCAGGCTGGTCATGGGGTCCTGGAACACCATAGCAATACGCTTGCCTTTGATGGTGCTCTGCATCTTCTTTCTTGAGAGCTTCGCAATGTCCACGGTAGTCTCCGTGCCGTCGTCCTCTTTATAGGTAAAGAGGATCTGGCCCTTGTCTATGGACTCGTTGGAACTCTGGATCCCCATAACGGACTTGACGGTCACGCTCTTGCCGCAGCCGGATTCACCCACGATCGCAACGATCTCGCCACGCCGCAGAGTGAAGTCCACCCCCCGGACTGCGTGAACGGTACCATTGGAGGTTTTGAAGGAAATGTTCAGGTCATTGACCCTTAAAATCGTACTATTGTCTGCCATGTCTCATTTCCCCTTACATTGTTTTCATCTGCGGGTCAATGGCATCCCGCAGGCCGTCGGCCACCAGGTTAAAGCTCAGCATCAGCAGGGCCAGAATAATGACAGGGATCACGACCATGTGCGGGTAGATGGTAGCGTTTTTATACCCATCGTTGATGAGGGAGCCCAGAGACGCCATGGGAGAAGGAATGCCCAGACCGATAAAGGCCAGGAAGGCTTCCATAAAGATGGCGTTGGGGATACTGAACATCAGAGTGACAATGATCTGGCCGGTCACATTTGGCAGAATTTCCTTGAAAATCAGGCTGATGTTCTTTTCACCCAGGGTCCGGGCTGCCAGCACAAATTCCATTTCCTTCTGTTTCAGGACCTGAGCCCGAACAATACGGCTCATATTGATCCATCCGGTCAGCATCATAGCAATGACGATGCTGCTCATACCGGGCTTCATAATCAGCAACAGCAGTGTGACCACGATCATGGTGGGGATGCTGTTCAAGACTTCCGTCACACGCTGCATGCACATGTCCACAACGCCGCCGAAATAGCCGCTGACGAGGCCATAAACTACACCGAGTACCACGTCCACCAGCACCGCCAGGAAGGCGATTTCAAAGGAGACCCGGGTACCCTCAGCAAACCTGGTAAACAAGTCACGACCCAGGTTATCGGTACCGCACCAGTGATAGTTCGTGGAGCGGGCATCGTCATAGCCATTGAAGATGCCCAGGTTTTCCAGTCCGGGGATACGGGGTGTCAGGCTGACCTCCTTGGCATTGACCTCCCGGTAGGTATAGCCGCTGACCATAGGGCCGATGATGGCGAACAGTAGAATGAGCACGATCAGCACCAGACCGATAAGTGCACCCTTGTTGGCGCAGAATCGGCGGAACACATCCTGCCAATAGGATTGGTTTACGTAGGCTTTTTCGGCCTCTCCCTTATGATCTCCCGTGGCCAGCTTGAAGTCATTGGGTAAATATTCGATTTTTTCTTCCATTTTCTCTTACCTCTTTGCCAAACTGATCCGAGGATCGATAATACCGTAGAGAATATCCACCAGCAGCATAGTAAATACGAACAGTGCGCTATACAGGAAGCTGATAGCCAAGGTTACATTGTAATCGTTCATCTGGATAGCCTTGATAAAGAGCGTGCCAATGCCGGGAATGGAGAAGGCCTTCTCCACCACCAGGCTTCCGGTCATCAGATTGACGACCAAAGGCGCCAGCACCGTGATCACTCCAATCAGGGCGTTGTGGATACCATGGGTAATGATCAACCGTGCCCGGGTGATGCCCTTGGAATCAGCCAGAAGAATATATTCAGAGTTCATGACATCGATCAGCTCGGACCGGGTATACCGGGCGATACTGGCGATGGTAAACATAGAGAGCGAAATTGTCGGAAGGATAGTAGATTTAAACGCCTCTTTGTCTGTATAAAGCAGCGGAAAAATCTTGTACTTATAGGAGAAAAGGTAGGACAGCACCAACGCAAACACAAACGAAGGCAAACTCACGCCCAAAACCGATATGGTTGTAGCTGTCGTATCCCAGATGCTGTTCTTCTTGATGGCGGCAACGATACCCAAAATCAGTCCCACCGTCGTACCAAGCAAAGCCGCCTGGAGAGCGATCTGCACCGTCAGCGGAATTCTGGCGGCCAGCATCCGGGAAATCGGCATATTTTTCTGGATCGCATAGGACACGCCGAAGTCACCATGGATCATGTTCCAGACAAACCTAAAATATCGTATGACAAAGGGGTCGTCCAGACCATATTTTTCGTACAGCGCAGCCAGCTGCACATCGCTCATTTTTTCGTCATTAAAGGGGGAGCCTGGCATTAGATCCAGCATCAGGTACAAAACCAGCAGAATGACCAGCGTGGTAACGACCGCGATCAATACCCGTTTTAATATGTATTTTTTCATTATTTTACCCACTTCATTTCAGGCTGTCTGATTCAGCCTATAGTCAATCGGGCCCGGGGGAGTTTGCCCCCCCCGGGGGGCCCGTGGATGAAACGCTGAATCAGCTTCTGCCGATTTGTCTAATCGACGTCCGGTGCTTATTCAGCAACGTCCAGAGTGCAGTACTTATAGCGGTAGGAAACAGAGGTGATGTGCTCCACACAGTTCTTCAGGTTGGTGTTCACCAGATGGCAGGATCCGACCTGGAACAGAGGCACGACGCAGCTGTCCTCCATCAGGGCCTGCTCAGCCTCGATCAGCTTCTGCCAGCGGGCCTCAGCGTCGCCAGCCAGAGTGGTGTTGGCCTCCTTGTACATCTCGTCATAACCGCCAGACACAATGCCGCCTACATAGTTGCTGTCGTGGCCCTCGGTGTACATAGCCATGATAGCGGTGGGGTCAGCATAGTCAGGACCCCAGCGGTGCAGGGCAACCTGATAGTTCAGGGTCCGCATATTCTCAAGACGGCTCTTCTTGGGCATAATCTGCAGGTTCACGGTGAAGCCTTCCAGAGCAGACTCAATGGCAGACTGCACATAGGGAGCCACGGAGGCGATCATGGCGTTGTCCTCTTCGTAAATCAGAGTGATGGAACGCATATCGGTCTCCTGCTGGGCCTTCTCCCAATACTCCTTGGCCAGGTCCAGATTGTAGTCGTAGGGATCACTACCGCAGTCATCCACAAAATCTGTGCCCTTAGGACCATAGCAGAAGCCGCGCTGCAGAACATTGTAGGAGGGAACGGAACCATCCTTCAGAATGTAGTCGCAGAGAGTCACGCGGTCGATAGCGCAGGAGATAGCTTTACGCAGGTTGGCGTTGGGCACTTCCAGGGTATTGAAGCTCAGGTACCAGTTGAAGATGCCCATACCGCTCTGGAAAGCGGGATCGTCCTTCTTCTGCTCAACGGTATCGCCAGTCAGGGTAATCATATCCACGTCGCCATTCTCAAAGGCCATCACAGCAGACTGGGTGTCGCCAATGGTCTGGAAGGTGATCTCATCGATGTCCACGTTGGCGGCATCGTAGTAGGTGGGATTCTTGGTCAGGGTCACAACGTTGGAGCCGGTGTCGAAGGAGGACACAACATAAGGTCCGTTGAACAGAAGGTCCTCAGGAGTCAGGCCAAAGTTCTCACCCTTGGATTCATAGAAGGCCCGGTTGGTGGGAGCAAAAGCAGAGAAAGTCAGCAGAGGCTCCAGATAGCCGCAGGGGGTGTCCAGCTCGATGACCAGAGTCTTGTCATCCTTGGCGGTAACGCCCAGCTGATCCAACGGCATCTCGCCAGTAACAACAGGGGTGGCGTTCTTAATGTGGGCAGATTCGACCTCAAATGCGAAGGGAGACACAGAGGCTGTGGGATCGGAGATTCTCTGGATGCCAAACAGAAAATCATCGGCAGTCACAGGATCGCCGTTGGACCAATAGGCATCATCCCGGATGGTGAAGGTCCAGGTCAGGGCATCTTCGCTGACTTCCACCTTAGAAGCCATAGCGGGCTCTACCGTACCCTCTGGGGTAACAGAGAACAGGCCCTCAATGGTGTTGCCCACGATCACGCCGGAAATGGCGTCCTCAGCGGCAGCAGGATCCAGAGCAACAACGCTATCGCTATTGGCAACCACGATGCGCTTGTAGGTCTTGCCGTCTTCGGTTTTGGTAGTCCCAGAAACCGTGCCGGAGTTGGTGCCGGCGGTGGTAGTTTCCGTGCTACTGCCGGAAGAGGAGCAGCCAGCCAATGCGCTGACCGTCATTACCAGGCACAGGAGCAATGCAAGAGCTTTTTTCATCTTATTCATTTACCTCACCTTTGTCAGATTTTCTTCGCCGGTTTTCCGGCTAAAACACCCGGAGACAAATTTGGAAAACACGCAACTTTTCAGGTCCCTTCTGCTTTCCCGAGCAGCCACCGCTTCACTTGCCCTCGTTTGTTTGATGACATCATAAGTCATTATAGACCAAATGTCAATCATAAAAATTAAAATTTTTTCTATTTTTTTATTTTTCGCATTCAGTTTTATTTAATTTTCCTTTTTTTCAAATTAACTATTGACTATTTTTTCATTATCGATTATCATTGAAAGGTGCGCCGATGTTATATAATATTGTGTGATCATCCGTTGCACAGGGACACAAGTCCATTTATAGCGGATAATTTTACCGGATTTTTGCCCATCTTTTTGCAAAATTCAGAACTTTTTTAACAGAAAGGATGTTCTCTCATGAAACTGATTGCTGTCGGAGACAATGTGACAGACTGCTATTTGAATGAAGGTGTCTTTTATCCCGGTGGCTGCTGCGTCAACGTAGCCGTCAACAGCAAGCGGGATGGTGCCGAAGAGGTCGGCTATCTGGGCGTTTTCGGAAATGATGTCAACGCCCTCCATATCCAGGACTGTCTGGACAAAGAAGGCGTAGACCACTCCATGTGCCGTACCGTCATGATCCAGTCCAGCAAGCCCGGCGTCAACATCGACGCCGATGGTGACCGGATCTTTGTAGAAGGCCCCAAACGCACCTGTCAGTGGCTGCTCCGGCTCCAGCTCCGCCGAGATGATTTGGAGTACATCCGTAAATACGATATCATCCATACCTGCTGTTTCTCCTCCATCGAGCCGGAACTGCCGAATCTGGCTAAATGCGGAGAAGTCGCCTATGATTTCTCCGAACGCCGGGATGAGGAATATCTGCGCCAGGTCTGCCCCTACCTGACCTACGCCTTCTTTTCCGGCTCCGATATGACCGAGGATGAGGTCGCCTCCCTGCAAGCCTTCTGCCATAGCCTGGGAGTAAAGATCGTAGGCATCACAAGAGGCGGCGAGGGAGCCGTATTCTCCGAAAACGGCACTGTCTATCGTCAGGGAATCACCCCAACCGAAGTTGTAGACACCATGGGTGCCGGTGACAGCTTCATTGCCGGATTCTTGACCCACTACGGTGACCCCCACGATATGGCAGCCGCTTTGGCTTTTGCCTCAGAGCGAGCAGCCTTTACCTGCACCCAGCACGGTGGCTTTGGCTACCCCCACCCCTTTGTGGAGGAGTGGCCCGGCTACGACGGGAACTAATGACACACATACACCAAATCCCGGCTCTGCGCAAGAGCCGGGATTTGTATTTTTCGGGGGGCTGCCTGTTCGTGAGGCAGCTCCGTTTTTGCGGGGCGATTGGCTGTTACAGCGCCGGTGGTGTCCACAGGTCGCTGCTGCCGCCGGAGGAGCTGCTGCTGCCGCCGTCTTCCGGGGCGGGGGGTACTACCAGCGGGGTCTGGCGCAGGGTGGCGGAGGCGGCGTAGAACCGCTCCCCATCTGCCTGGACCAGGGCGGTGAGGCCTGAATCCCAGAGGACCGTCAGGGGCTTGTTGGTATACAAGGTTTTTACCTCCTTGCCGGAAATCAGATAGTCCTCATAGAGCTTGCAGTTACTCCCCGCGTACCCTTCCCAGGGGGTGAAGGTCTGGGCATCGGCAAGCCAGGCTGTGGGAATATAGGCGGTGGTGCCGTCAGATTCCAGGATGGCGGTGTAGCCCGGAAGCTCCGGGGCGGTGCCGGGCTCCAGGACGGAAACCTTATCCCCGTAGTCACAGAGCCGGAGCACCAGGGGCACACCGGAGACCTTCACCTTGGCTTCGCCGGTTTTCACCGTGTCCGCCAGAAGCCGGAGGGTGCCGGAGTACATCAGCTCGATGTCGCCGCCGTCCTTGGGGCCGGAGCTGCCGGAGCCGCCGGAACTGCCGGAGCCGTTGTCCGCCGGGGCCTGATAGGGGTAGCGGCTCTGCTGGGCCAGGGGTACGAAGCCCAACTTCTCCCCTGCCTGTACATACAGGCAGTTTTCCAGTTCCTCCAGTACCTCCAGTTTGGTATTGGTGGCCAGCTTTTCCAGGGGTTCTCCCAGGCAGGAAAAATCCGGGTACAGCCCCGCGTTCCACAGGGCGTAGGCGGTGCGGCTCTCAAAAGGCTCATCCGGGAAGCGGAGGAAGCCCGTCTCTACAAGGCCCTGTTCCTCCCCTGCCGTGACCTTGGCATAAGCCCCCTCATAGCCAGTGACTTCCAGGGTCTGCCCCCCCTCCAGCAGCAGACGGATCACCGGGATGCGGTCCCCCATGACCTGGACCTCCCTGGTTTTGGGGGCCGTGGTCTCCGGGGCGGTGGTCTCCGGTTCTGTCTCCTGGATCGTAGGAGCCTCGGAGGCGGGAGGCTCCGTTGTGGGGGCCTCCTGCCCCTTTCCGCAGCCTGCCGTCAGCAGACACAGGGCCAGAAGCAATAACAGGTATTTTTTCATTTGGTTTATCCTCCCTGCTCCGTCTTGCCGTAGACGGCATCGATGATCTTGTGTACGTACTTGTAGCCGGAGGAGCCGGGCTTGTAGGTATTCTCGTTCTGCTTGGCGATGTAGCCGATGCTCCGGCAGACGGAGCCGCCGTAGAGGGTGACGGTTTCGCCGGTGGTCATATCCTTCAGCTTGATATAGGGCCGCAGGACCAGGTCCTTGGCGCAGTCCCCCAGGCCAAAGCCCACCAGGACGTTGGTATAGAGCATTTTGCCATCCTGCTTGGCGAAGACCGGGTCGGCCTTGCCCTTTAAGTAGGCGTAGTTAGAGCGGGCGCAGGACATATCCAGGCTGAAATCGTCGCCGGAGGTCACATCCGTATTCCAGCAGATCAGGGTGCCGTATTCCTCCAGGGTGTAGCCCGCCAGGCCTGCCTTGCTTGTCAGGGCCTTCTTGTTGTTCTGGGTGATGCCGGTGATCATCCGGATGCCCTGCTTGCCGCTGATGCGGATGGAGCAGCCGGAGTAGATCAGCAGGTCCTCCAGGCCATCGATGGGCTCCAGCTTCGCCCCGCCCTCCTGGCGGAGGATCCGGTAGGAGGCCATGCCGGTGGGGTAGTTCTCGTGGGCAGCGGAGTAGGTACCACTGCGATAAGTGAAGCGCTGGAGGATGTCTCCGGTCTCCGGCAGGTTGACGTAACGCCCGCCATCGGTGCCGATGGGGTAGGTCCGGCCATTGACGGTGACGGTTTCCTCATTGTCGAACTCCGGATAGCCGGACAGGTCCAGGTAGTTGGGGGTTGCTTCCCACTTCGCCCAGTATTCCTTATTGCCTGTTTCGGTGTCGCCAATTGCCGTAACAGGGGAGCCGGTCAGGCTCTTGTTATCATACCAGCCCTTGAACCTATGGCCTGTATAGGTCATATCGTCCGCTGTCGGAAGCGTTGCCCCTGTGCCGTAGGTGTATTCAGTGACATTGCCGCCGGTGATCCTGCCGCCGTTGGGGTGCAGTGTGACGGTGTAGGTCGGGGCCGTCCACTGCACCGTCAGGGTCGTCACATCCGCCGGAACACTGGCACCGGGGGCGTAGGAATTGCCATTGCCGTCAAGCCACATGAAGTAGCTGCCTGTATTTCCGTCCGGGCGGGTCAAACCGCCGGACATGGGAGCGGTAAATGTGCTGCCTTTTTTCACGATGATCTGAATAGCATCGGAGCTGCCGCCCAGCTTGCCGCCGCCAAGGTCAAGGGTAACGACCTTTAGTCCGTCAGAACCCAGTGTGCCAGGGTTCAGGACTTCAAGGACGGGGCGGAAACCGAGGAGCGGGTAGGAGTGCGTAGCATTGTCGTCGTTCCAGGTGCGGGCCGAATTGTACCCGCGAATCGCACGGCGCAACGTGGAATAAGCATCCTGTCCCCACGAATACATTTCATTCCAGTTTTGGATATATCCGCTGTTCTTGTTCAGCATCGTGTCCCATTCGTTGCTTTGGGGCACGCCGCGTTGGGAATCGCCCGAACCTGTAGAGTTACTTCCCACAGACGGTGCGCGCAGGGTATAGTCCACGCCGCCGCTGGCATAATTTTTGCCGAAAATCAGACCTTCGTCATTCAGGCCATTCCAGCTTACCGTATGCGTTACGGCATAGTCCGCCACAAACAGGCTGTGGGCGTATTTGTTCTGCTGTGCATATTCCTCGGTGGTCTCCATCTCCGATGTGAGCTTGTAGGCGTCCACCGTCCCTGCGTAGGTAAAGGGCACATAGTGCAGGGTATTATCCGGCAGACTGCCGTTTGCCGTTCCGGGGATGTTTGCGCCGGAGAGGTCAAAGTAATAGGTGTCGCCGGGTTTGAGGGAAAACTGTTCTGATAAAGCAAACTGCGCCGTGAGCTTGGTAACTTCCGCCGGAACACTGCCGCCGGGTTCGTAGGAATTGCCATTGCCGTCAAGCCACATGAAGTAGCTGCCCGTATCTCCGTCCGGGCGGTTCAGACCGTCGGACGCAGGCGCGGCAAATGCGATGCCTTTTTTCACAATAATTTGAATATCCTCGGAGCTGCCGCCCAGCTTGCCGCCGTTCAGGTCAAGGGTAACGACCTTCATCCCGTCAGAGCCCAGTGTGTCAGGGTTCAGGACTTCAAGGACGGGGCGGAAACCGAGGTAGACGTTCCGAAACGAGGACGAGGTGTAATACCAGGAGCGGGCCGAGTTGTACCCACGGTACGCCCGGAACGACTCGGCGGCAGAAGAAGTATCCTGTCCCCACGAATACATTTTATTCCAGTTTTGGATATATCCACTGTTCTTGTTCAGCATCGTGTCCCATTCGTTGCTTTGGGGCACGCCGCGTTGGG
>OGJY01003116.1_pt1 | contig 14574 bp, 11 predicted proteins | sample 1572231 | NCBI WGS metagenome assembly OGJY01 (sample SAMEA2582121, study PRJEB24529) | metagenome | biome: Human gut stool | place: China | collected 2011
ATTGAGACCCAGGCAGGCGATATTTCCGCCTATATTCCGACGAACGTTATTTCCATCACAGACGGACAGATTTTCCTTGAGACAGAGCTGTTCCACTCGGGCGTTATGCCGGCGGTAAACCCTGGCGTATCCGTATCCCGTGTCGGTGGAAATGCGCAGATTAAGGCGATGAAGAAGGTAGCCGGAACTCTGAAACTGATCTATTCCCAGTACCGCGAGCTGGCAAGCTTTGCACAGTTCGGATCCGACCTGGATGCCGATACAAAGGCGCGTCTGGAGCAGGGTGTGCGTATCGTGGAAGTATTAAAACAGAACCAGAATGCACCGGTTCCGGTAGAAAAACAGGTGGCCATTCTTTATGCGGTAACGAAAGGAATTCTGTCAAAGGTTGCAGCTGAGGATGTCCGCGCCTATGAGGACGGACTGTATACCTGGCTTGATACCGATGCCGAGGGTGTTGCCGTGATGCAGGAGATTTCCGCAACCGGAAAACTCGAGGCAGATACCGAAGAGAAGCTGAAAAGTGCGCTCGAATCGTACACCGAAAACTTTATCAATACAAGACCTGCAAAATAAGGAAAGAAGGAGGAGCCTATGGCTGCAAACATGAAAGCCGTAAAGCTGCGGATCAAAAGTGTCGAAAGCACGATGCAGATTACCAAGGCGATGGAACTTGTAGCGTCCTCCAAGCTGCGAAAAGCGAAGGAGCGGGCTGATACCTGCCGTCCGTATTTTCAGGAGCTGTACCGCACTTTGCAGGATATTGCAAAAGGAAACACGGAATTTTATTCCATTTATGCAAAAGAGGCAAAAAACGAGAAATGCTGCTACGTGCTGGTTGCCGGAGACCGCGGCCTTGCGGGCGGATACAACGCGAATCTGTTCCGATGCTTTGAGGCAGATGCCAAAGGAAAAGAGATCTGTGTGGTTCCGGTCGGCAAAAAGGCAGTGGAGTATGCAAAATCCCGGAAGCTGGAAATCCTGACGGACAGCTTTGCCGAGATCGCAAATCTTTCTGTGGCAGACAGCTTTGAGATCGCGCGCGCACTGTGCCGTGAGTTCCGGAAAGGGACCTTCGGACATGTGGAGCTTTGTTACACAAAATTCGTGTCGATGCTGTCGCAGATGCCGGTTTCCGTGCCGATCCTGCCTCTGATTGACATTGCAAAAGAGGACGGAGAGGATCCGGAAGCGAAAAAAATCCGGAATCTGATCCTGTATGAGCCAAACGGTGTCGAGGTATTTGAAGCGATTGTGCCGGAATACTTAGGCGGCCTGATCTACGGCGGTATCTGTGAGAGTGTGGCAAGTGAGCTTGCGGCACGCCGTACCGCAATGGAGGCGGCAACGGGAAATGCAGAGGAGATGATTGAACAGCTCAATCTGTATTACAACCGTGCCCGTCAGGCAAGCATTACGCAGGAGATCACGGAGATCGTCGGCGGTGCGGAAGGCGTGTAAGAGTGGAAACAAGAAAAGTGAGGAGAAGTCGTTAAATGAGTGAAAAACACATTGGCGAGGTTGTGCAGGTAACGGGTCCTGTTCTAGACATCCGTTTTCCGGAAGGAGAGCTGCCGGCACTTCTGAATGCCATCGAGATAGACAACCACGGCGAGAAGCTGGTTGTGGAAGTGGCGCAGCAGACGGGCGACAACATGGTCCGCTGCATTGCCATGAAGTCCACAGACGGACTTGTCCGCGGAACAAAAGCAGTTGACACGGGCGGCCCGATCGCCGTTCCGGTCGGAGAGGAGTGCTTGGGCCGCGTGTTCAACCTGCTCGGTGAGACCGTAGACAATAAGCCGGCACCGGAAACAGCAGAAAAATGGCCGATCCACCGCGATCCGCCGTCCTATGAGGAACAGGTTCCGGCAACGGAGATCCTCGAAACCGGAATCAAGGTCGTTGACCTGATCTGCCCGTATGCCAAGGGCGGAAAAATCGGTCTGTTCGGTGGTGCCGGCGTTGGAAAAACAGTCCTTATCATGGAGCTGATCCACAACGTGGCAACGGCACACGGCGGACTTTCCGTTTTCACCGGTGTCGGAGAGCGTACCCGTGAAGGAAATGACCTTTACAACGAGATGAAAGAGAGCGGTGTTATCGACAAAACAGCACTGGTCTATGGACAGATGAACGAGCCGCCGGGAGCACGTATGCGTGTTGCATTAACAGGTCTTACGATGGCAGAGTACTTCCGTGATAAAGGCGGTAAGGATGTATTGCTTTTCATTGACAATATTTTCCGTTTTACACAGGCAGGATCTGAGGTATCCGCGCTGTTAGGACGTATGCCTTCCGCTGTAGGTTACCAGCCGACATTACAGACAGAGATGGGTGCTCTTCAGGAGCGTATCACATCTACGAAGAACGGTTCTATCACTTCCGTTCAGGCAGTTTATGTGCCTGCCGATGACTTAACTGACCCGGCTCCGGCAACTACATTTGCACATCTGGATGCAACAACCGTACTTGAGCGTTCTATTGCAGAGCTTGGTATTTATCCGGCAGTAGATCCGCTTGGTTCTACTTCCCGTATCTTAGACCCGCGTATCGTTGGTCAGGAACATTTTGAGGTAGCCCGCGGTGTGCAGGAGATTTTACAGAAATACAAAGAATTACAGGATATCATTGCAATCCTTGGTATGGACGAGCTTTCCGAGGATGATAAACTGGTCGTAAGCCGTGCAAGAAAGGTACAGAGATTCTTATCCCAGCCGTTCTTCGTTGCAACACAGTTTACCGGACTGGATGGAAAATATGTTCCGATCGCAGAGACGATCCGTGGATTTAAAGAGATTCTTGAAGGAAAACATGATGATGTACCGGAGAGTTATTTCTTAAATGCAGGTACGATCGATGATGTCCGTGCAAAGATGCAGTAGATTTAAGGGGATAGTATATGGCAGACGAAAACAGAATTTTTCAGGTAGAGATCATTACGCCGGATCGTGTTTTTTATACGGGTGAGGGCGATATGATCGAGTTTACCACTGCCTCCGGTGAGATCGGTGTATATAAAAAGCACATTCCGCTCACGACTGTGTTAGCACCTGGTATTGTAAAGATTCATAAAACAGGTGAAGATGACGTGATCGCAGCGGTACATTCCGGCTTTGCGGAAATCCTGCCGGATAAGGTAACACTTCTCGCAGAGATTGCAGAGTGGCCGAATGAGATCGACAAGAACCGTGCCGAAGCTGCGCGTGCGCGCGCTGAGGAACGACTTGCCCACCGGACAGAGGCAATCGATGTCAAACGTGCGGAATTTGCACTTCGCAAAGCACTGGTGCGTATTGATATTGCAAAATAAGATTTACTTGACAGAAATAAAATTTACTGGTTATAATACAGTTCCAAAACCATTTTTATGGAGTGGACTTTTCTTGAGTGATGAACTCTATTTTTCGCCACACAGCTATAAGGCGTTATAGCTGTGTGGCATTTTTTTGCGCACAGGAATAAAAACCCCAAAGTTTGATGGCAGGTGCCAGGCTTTCGGGTAAACAGTAACGAAAGGATTACACAATGAACCAGAAATTTATGAAAGAAAAACCGGTCATGCCGCTTGTTATCTCTATGGCATTGCCGATGACATTTTCAATGTTAGTTAACGCTCTATACAACATCATTGACAGCTATTTTGTTGCCCGCATCAGCGAGGATGCAATGACGGCGCTTTCTTTAGTATTTCCCCTGCAGAATCTGGTCAATGCGGTTGTCATTGGATTTGCAATCGGAATCAATGCGACGATCGCATATTTTCTTGGAGCAGAAAAACATAATACCGCAGATAAAACGGCGTCATTGGGAACACTTTTTAATATGATCCATGGATTTGTTCTGGCGGTAGTCTGCATTGCAATCACAGCACCTTTTCTTGCCATGTTTACAGATAAAAGATCTATCATAGAGATGGGAACAGAGTACGCAAAGATTGTTTTTATTTTTGCAGTACCGAATGCAGCGGGTCTTTGTTTTGAAAAGATTTTTCAGTCGGTGGGGCGAATGAAAACATCTATGCTCTGTATGCTGGTTGGATGCGTGTCTAATATTATTTTAGACCCGCTTATGATATTTGGTATCGGAATTTTCCCTGAAATGGGAATCCGTGGAGCAGCACTTGCAACTGGGATCGGTCAGATCATATCTCTGGTATGTTATTTAATGTTTTACATTTTAAATCCAATTCCGGTAAAAGTAAGATTGAAAGATATGACGCCGGATGCAGCACTTAGCAGAAAAATGTATTCAATCGGTGTGCCTGCAACATTGAGTCTTGCGCTTCCGTCAATCCAGGTTTCTGCATTAAATGCGATTCTTGCTGTTTATTCTGCAAGTTATGTACTTGTTCTTGGGGCTTATTTTAAGCTGCAGACATTTTTATATCTGACAGGAAATGGTGTGGTGCAGGGAATGCGCCCATTGGTTGGGTATAATTATGGTGCAGGGGAGAAAAAACGTGTGAAAGATATTTTCAGATCGGCACTGATATTGATCGCCGGAGTCATGGTGATCGGGACAATACTTTGTTTGGCAGTTCCGCAGACTCTCATAGGATTGTTTACGAGTAATCCGGAGACGATTCTGTATGGAAAAGAGGCACTGCGTCTGATCAGTATTGGATTTATTGCATCGTCGGTATCTGTCACTGTGTCAGGAGCATTAGAAGGTCTTGGAAAAGGAAAAGAGTCGTTAGTAATTTCAGTGCTCAGGTATATCATAGTGATCCTGCCGCTGGCATTTATTTTAAGCAAAATATTTGGAGCTGCCGGTGTCTGGCATGCATTCTGGGTGACGGAAGTGATCGTGGCAGTTATTTCCTATGTGATCTGTAAAAAAGAAATATTTCAGTAATAAAATACCTGTAATTATATGTTGCCGGGCATGTAATTACAGGTGTTTTTTATGTAATGGACTTATTTTTCTTTTAACGCGTTGTAAAAATCTTTATCCGACCAGTCTGCGTGCATCTGGCATAGAGAATATACGTTATTAATAAAAGCGATATCTTCGTCAAGCAAGTCGGCGCAGGTTTCGGCAGGGATGTTTTTTTGGAACATGTTGCGAACGGTGTGAATGGTATGTAATTGATAAAGACGGTTCCCCTCCGCTAATCCATCTTCATAGCTGTCCCTGCGTTCCATCTTAATATATTCATCCATATCGAATTCTTCCAATAACATACCAACGACCTCCGATTTGTGTGACTGCGTTTTCTTTTGTTTTTCCCCATGTAGTTTTCTCCTTTGATTATAAAAAATTTAAGTGTTTTTCACAATAGTTTTCTGAAATAGCTGGCGAAATGCCGGAATGAAAAAGAGTGATATTCAGAAAATGATTCTATGGAAATAAAATCGAATTGCGGTGGATGAACATAAAGATATTATTATACACAAGTAGAATAGAAAGAAAAGATCCCTGCAAGTATGAGATATTGATAAAATGATATACTTACAGGAATTTTAATAAAGCTTTATTTTTCTTTTAATGCATTGTAAATATCTTCATCTGACCAGTCTGGGTGAGCCTGACATAGAGAATATACTTTATTGACAAAATCAGTGTTTTGATTAAGTAGATCGGCACATTTTTCGGCAGGGATGTTTTTTTGAAACATGTTGTGGACGACGTGTAACTGCTCAAGACGTTTGCCCTCGGCTAATCCATCCTCATGTCCATCCTCATAACTGTCTCTGCGTTCCATCTTAATATATTCATCCATATCGAATTCTTCCAATAACATACCAACGACCTCCGATCTGTGTTTGATAAGAAAATCCTGCAAAATACCGTCCCTGATACATTCCTGTACAGCGGTATCCGCTGCCTGTTCTAATGGAATGCCGTTTCTGACATTCGAAGAAATTCTGCCGATCAGAATGGAATATTCCTCTAAAGTCCGGCATCGCGCCATCAATTCCTGATTGTGTCCATAATTAATGTTGTAAATCCGCGCAGTACATTCTAAGCAGGGGCGGGTGCTGAAAGAGCCAGGGGTATTTTGCACATTGGAATTAGATACCACATTCGTTTCCACTGGGGTTTGCTTTGCATATTCAAACGCATCCGAAAGATGCAGTTCCATGTAATCTTTATCATTTTCCAACGGTTCAATTCCATTATAAAATATAACAAACTGCGGAAACGGCAGCGAAAGCAGTTTTTTCCCATAAATGTTCAGGTTATTTTGTTTGATATAGCTTTCATACTGTTTGCCGAAATAGATCAGTCCGCGGATCGGCATGTTGGGGTTTAAGGTACTCTGGTGTTCATACAGATTTAATGTGCCACGGACAATAAATGACACGTCATTTTTATATCCGAGATAGATTACATCATCAATCGTGTAAAAGATCAGTTCATCTGCATCATCGTAATCTGTCTGATTCAGGGCATTGTATAACTCCAGCAAAACCGATTTCTCATTAAAAATCCTGCGGAACAAGGCATCCCGGTACTTCTTCTGCACAAAAACATGTTTTGTGTGACTGCGTTTTCTTTTGTTTTTCCCCATGTAGTTTTCTCCTTTTATTATAAAAAATTTAAGCGTTTTTCACAATAGTTTTCTGAAATAGCTGGCGAAATGCCGGAATGAAAAGAGTGGTATTCAGAAAATGATTTTATGGAAATAAAATCGAATTGCGATAGATGTAGTATACATGGGGAAATCATAAATTGCAAGAAGGATCTGCCGTTGCACGGATTCACATAGACAAATCAAAACGAATTGTTTATACTTGATTTATGACAACATCACCCAAAAGAGGAGAAATCAATGATTTTATATTTTGTACGTCACGGAGAGACGGACTGGAATGTAAAAAAGAAAATACAGGGCAAGACAGATGTGCCGTTGAATGAGACAGGAAAGCAGCAGGCAAAAGAGCTTGCGGACATGCTTCTGGATCGGAAAAAGGAAGGGACTCTTCAGGTTGTGCGGGCATATACATCCCCACAGCTTCGTGCAGCACAGACGGCACAGGAGGCGGCGATCGCGCTTGATATTCCATGTATTGCGGCGGATGGTCTGCGGGAAATGGATATGGGCGACTGGGAAGGCAGAAGCTGGGAAAGCATTACGCAGGAAAATGCGAAAGAGTATCAGGACTGGGATGCCAACAGGCGTTATGTCCATACACCGCATGGAGAATGTTACAATGAAGTGCTGAGGCGTGCGCTTGATACACTCGGAATGATCTTAGAACGGGAGACGGAAGATGTGTTGATCGTAACGCACAGTGGCGTACTGATGGCATTGCGGTGTTATATTGCCGGACAGACATTTGAGGAAATGGGTATCATACGGTATAAGACGAAAAATGCAGAGGTGGTTGAAATTTTTGCGGATGACGTCAAAGACGCGATCGCACGTTTTAAAAAAGGGGAGTAAAACGGTCATGATCGTGCAATCACGGAAAGCAGTGTGAAAAAGCAGCGATTAGTATAAATTAGATTAAAAATATAAAGACTGTCGTAAGAAACAGCTTCCTGGTAAAGAAACAGGACTGATTCTTGCGGCAGTTTTTTTGCATATTTCACAATTTTTAAAATGAATTTTTGTGAATGATTTTGACGGATTTTGATTGACTGTGACGGAATGGAATCATATAATAAAGCTATCAAAGATGAACGAATTTGAACGGTTGTGAATGAAATTGGAGGAAAAGATATGCTGACAGAAGAAAGATTTTCAAGAATTTTATCCATACTAGAAAGTATGGGGAGCGTAACCGTTCAGCAGCTCATGACAGAACTGGATGCATCAGAGTCGACAATACGAAGAGATTTAAATACACTGGATGCAAATGGTCAGCTCATCAAGGTACACGGAGGTGCAATTTTAAAAAATACCTCATATAGTACCGAGGATGACGAAGTCATGCAGCGAAAAGAACGGAACAAAGGTGCAAAAGAAAAGATCGCAAAATATGCGGCAGGGCTGATCGAACCTGGAGATTTTGTTTATATTGATGCAGGTACGACGACGGATCTGATGATTGATTTCATCACGACCAAACAGGCAGTATTTGTGACCAATGCGATCACACATGCAAAAAAACTTGCACAGAAAGGATGTACGGTATATATCCTCGGTGGAGAGTTTAAAGCGATAACTGAGGCGATCGTGGGAGAGGAAGCCGTTTCATCGGTTGAAAAATACAATTTTACAAAAGGATTCTGGGGAGCAAACGGAATCAGCATGCAGCGCGGATTTTCCACACCGGAGTTAAAAGAAGCGCTCGTAAAAAAACGCTCCATGGAAAACTGCAGAGATTGTTATATTTTAGCAGATGACAGTAAATTCAACCAGATATCAAGCGTAACGTTTGCTCCGTTTGAGAGTGCAAAAATTATCACGACAGGACTTACAAAACCGGCCTACCGGAAAAGTAAAAACGTGATTGAGATATAAAAAGATTGAAAGCCTGCAAAATCAGAGTGCAGGAAATGCAGAAGGGAGATATGAAAAATGATTTACACCGTCACATTTAATCCATCACTGGACTACATTGTGACAGTTCCGCATTTTACCAGCGGAATGGTCAACCGGACATCAGAGGAAAAAATCTTTCCGGGTGGAAAAGGTATCAATGTATCCATGGTGTTAAAAAATCTTGGACTGGAAAATACAGCACTTGGCTTTTATGCCGGATTTACCGGAGCAGAGTTAGAACGTCTGATCCGGGAAAAAGGAATCAATGCTGATTTTATTCCGGTAAAAGAAGGAATGACAAGAATTAACGTAAAGATGCGCTCTGATGAGGAGAGCGAGATCAACGGACAGGGACCGGCGATATCAAAAGCAGATATCAAAACACTTTATGAAAAACTGGATCGTCTTTCCGACGGAGATGTTCTCATTATGGCGGGAAGCATTCCAGATGTGATGCCGCAGACCATTTACATGGACATTATGAAATATCTCGCAGATAAAGATTTAAAGATTGTTGTGGATGCGACGAAAGATCTGCTCGTAAATGTATTACAGTATCATCCATTTTTGATCAAACCGAATAATCATGAACTGGGCGAGATTTTCGGTGTAAAAATAACAGATAAAAAAGACGTCATCACTTATGCAAAGAAGATGCAGGAAAAAGGTGCAAGAAATGTGCTGGTTTCCATGGCGGGTGACGGGGCAGTGCTTGTTGCTGAAGATGGAAGCGTTTTTCAGGCGGAGACACCGAAAGGCAAAGTTGTCAATTCTGTTGGCGCCGGGGATTCCATGGTGGCCGGATTTATAACAGGTTATTTGAAGACTGGAAGCTATAAAGAAGCTTTTCAGATGGGGGTATGTACTGGAAGCGCATCGGCATTTTCAGAAGAACTGGCAACAGAGCCGGAAGTTTTGGCGCTTTTAGATAAAAACAAAGGTATATTTAAGTAGGAGGAGTAAAATCCTCTGCTCCTGCAAGGGCACATGCTATGCAAGCTATTAGGCATAGCATGCATAGCAGACATTTTGCTCCGCAAAACAAGGAGTAAAATCCTCTGCTTCTGCAAGGGCAGTCGCATTTTGCTCCGCAAAACAAGGAGTAAAATCCTCTGCTCCTGCAAGGGCAGTCGCATTTTGCTTCGCAAAACAAGGAGGATTAAGCATGAAAATCAGGGATTTACTTGCCGTAGAGAGTATTGATTTAAATGGCAAAGTTAATGGAAAGAACGAAGCCCTTGATGCAATGGTTGCATTGATGGCTAAGAGCGGAAAGATCAACGATGTTGAGAAGTACCGCAAAGGCGTATACGCCAGAGAGGAAGAAGGAACGACCGGAATTGGTGAGGGAATCGCCATTCCACATTGTAAGTCAGATGCAGTCAGCAAACCGGGTCTTGCAGCAATGGTTATCAAAGATGGGGTGGATTTTGATGCGTTAGATGGAGGAAAGGTTGACCTGATCTTCTTAATTGCAGCACCTAATACAGAAGACAATGTACATCTGGATGTACTGAGCAAATTGTCCGTTCTTCTGATGGATGAGAATTTTACGCATGGGCTTCGTAATGCAAAGACAGTCGAGGAATTTTTAAGCGTGATCGATCAGGCAGAAGCCGAGAAAGACACCGAAGAGGAAAAAAAGAACAGTGCAGATACGAAAGAAGCAGCAGAGGAGAAAACCACAGATAATGGAAAACTGATCCTTGCTGTAACCGGATGTCCGAATGGAATCGCACATACTTATATGGCAGCAGAAAATATTGAGAAAAAAGCAAAAGAGCTTGGATGCCGTGTGAAGGTTGAGACAAGGGGTTCCGGCGGTGCAAAAAATGTATTAACGAAAGCTGAAATTGCAGAGGCTGCATGTATCATCGTTGCAGCAGATACACAGGTTCCGATGGATCGCTTTGCAGGCAGACCGGTGATCCAGTGTAAGGTTTCCGATGGAATCAGTAAGGCAGAAGAACTGTTAGACAGAGCGTTAAATGGCAATGTTCCACTGTATCAGGCAAAAGGAAGCGGCCAGGCAGCGGATAGTGAGGAAGAATCTGACAGTATCGGACACCAGATTTATAAACACCTGATGAACGGAGTTTCACATATGTTACCGTTTGTTATCGGTGGTGGTATTCTGATCGCGATCGCATTTTTGATCGATGGTTTTGCAGTAGACTTAAACAGTCTTCCGTTTGAGGAGCGTTCGAATTTTGGTACGATCACACCTTTAGCAGCAATGTTTAAATCGATCGGTGGTGTTGCATTTGGATTTATGCTTCCGATCTTAGCCGGATTTATTGCAATGAGTATTGCAGATCGTCCTGGTCTTGCGGTCGGTTTTGTCGGCGGAGCGATCGCGGCAAATGGAACATCCGGTTTCCTTGGCGCCCTTGTTGCAGGTTTTGTTGCAGGTTATCTGGTACGCCTGTTAAAGAAACTGTTTGAAAAACTTCCGGAAGGTTTAGAGGGTGTCAAACCAATGCTTCTTTATCCAGTCATTGGTATCTTTTTGATCGGAGTAATCATGACTTATATTGTAGAGCCTCCGATCGGAGCATTGAATGTCATGATCAATAATGGATTAAATAGCATGAACGGTGCAAAAGCGATCCTGCTTGGCGCACTGCTCGGCGGAATGATGTCCGTAGATATGGGTGGTCCTGTAAATAAAGCAGCTTATGTATTTGGTACAGCATCTATCGCAGCAGGCAATTACAATATCATGGCAGCTGTTATGGTCGGTGGTATGGTACCACCGCTTGCAATCGCACTTGCGACTATGTTCTTTAAAAACAAATTTACTGAGGAAGAGAGAAAGGCGGGACCGACAAATATTGTCATGGGACTTTCCTTTATCTCAGAGGGAGCGATCCCGTTTGCAGCATCTGATCCATTGCGTGTGCTTCCGTCCTGCATCATTGGTTCGGCAGTAGCAGGAGCATTATCCATGGCATTTAACTGTACATTAATGGCACCACATGGTGGAATCTTCGTATTCTTAACGGTAGGTCATCCACTGTTATATCTTGTATCCCTGGCAGTTGGTTCTGTTGTAGGATGCGTGATCCTTGGACTTTTAAAGAAAGATGTATCAAAAAGATAGGAAACGGAATAAAATAAAATTCACAGGTAAATGGAACCGCCCGAAAAGAAAATGCGGTTTGGGAAAGGAGTAATCATGAAAGAATTTAAATATGTGATCACAGACAAAGAGGGAATCCACGCAAGACCGGCAGGAGCACTTGTAAAGGCAGCAGCATCATTTCCATGCAGCGTTACCATTGCAAAAGATGGAAAAGCAGTAGATGCAAAACGTATTTTTGGAGTTATGGGACTTGGCGTAAAATGCGGTGAGGAGATCACAGTCTGCACAGATGGCGAGAACGAAGAGGCAGCAAGTGCTGCAATCGAGGCATTTTTGAAAGCAAATCTGTAAAAAATTGATAAAAACGGAAATAAAAATCTAAAATGGAGGTAACGGGCATGGAACTGCACGGAAAAAGTGTATTTGGTGGAATTGCCATGGGCAGACTGTCGGTTTATCATAAGACAGACAATGCAGTAAAGCGAACAAAGATAACAGATATAGAAGCAGAGAAAAAGCGTTTTGAGGATGCAAAAGAAGAAGCCAAAAGACAGCTTGGTGTTTTTTATGAAAAAGCAGTCAGGGAAGTCGGTGAAGTCAATGCGGCAATTTTTGAGATGCACCAGATGATGCTGGATGATCTCGACTATATAGAGTCGATCACAAACATGATCGAAGCCCAGCAGGTCAATGCAGAATTTGCCGTTGCTTCCACAGGAGATAATTTTGCGCAGATGTTTGCAGCAATGGATGACGACTATATGAGAGAACGTGCTGCGGATGTAAAAGATATTTCCAACCGTGTGATTTCTATTTTACAGGGAAACAGTGATGCAGGATTAGGCGGGGATGAACCATTTATCCTTTTAGCAGATGATCTTGCGCCGAGTGAGACAGTGCAGCTTGATAAATCAAAGGTACTTGCTTTTGTAACGCGGCACGGTTCCACTAATTCCCACACTGCGATCTTAGCGCGCACCATGAATATTCCGGCACTGATCGGAGTTGATTTCCCGGAAGATGGTGTGGACGGGCAGTACGGTATCGTAGATGGATTTGATGCAAAGTTTTTCGTAGAACCGGATGAGGATACGAAAACAAAATATCAGAAGTTAAAAGAAGAAAATGAGCAGAAGAAACGTCTGCTTCAGGAATTAAAAGGGAAGGAAAATATCACAAAGGATGGCACAAAGATCAATCTTTATGCGAATATCGGAGGTGTTTCCGATGTGGCAAATGTGCTTTCCAATGATGCGGGCGGCATCGGATTGTTCCGGAGTGAGTTCCTTTATTTAGAGTCGGAGGACTATCCGACAGAGGAAGCACAGTTTGCAGCATATAAGACGGTTGCGGAAAATATGGCAGGCAAAAAAGTGATCATCCGCACACTTGATATCGGAGCGGACAAACAGGTTGATTATTTTAGACTGGAAAAAGAAGAAAACCCGGCAATGGGTTACCGTGCTATCAGGATCTGTCTTGACCGCACTGAAATTTTTAAGATACAGCTTCGTGCGATATACCGTGCAAGTTATTATGGAACGATCGCAATTATGTTTCCAATGATCATTTCTGTAAATGAAGTGAAAAAGATCAAAGAGATCATTGCGGAAGTGAAAGCAGGACTTGATGCCGACGGCATTCCGTATAAGGATGTGGAACTCGGTATTATGATCGAAACACCGGCAGCAGTCATGATCAGTGATCTTTTGGCAAAGGAAGTTGATTTCTTCTCGATCGGGACAAACGATCTGACACAATATACACTTGCGATCGACAGGCAGAACCCGAAGCTGGATAACATCTATGATTCGCACCATGAAGCGGTTCTTCGGATGCTAAAGATGGTTGTGGACAATGGACATAAGGAAGGATGCTGGGTCGGTATCTGCGGAGAACTTGGTGCAGATGAAACACTCACAGAGACATTCCTTCGGATGGGATTTGACGAACTTTCCGTATCGCCGTCTATGATACTTCGGATCAGGGATAAGATACGAAATACAGATCTGTCAGAGAAATAAAAATGCATCAGGGAAATGGGCATATGCAGTAAAGGTTCTGCTGCTATGCCCGTCGCTAATCCATCTTCATGACCATCCGCATAGCTGTCCCGGCGTTCCATTTTAATATATTCATCCATATCAAATCCTTCTAATAACATTCCAACGACCTCCGATCTGTGTTTGGTGAGAAAATCTTTTAGGATGCCATCTTTGATACATTCTAAAACAGCGGTATCTGCAGCCTGTTCTAAGGATGCACCACTCCTGACTTTTGAAGAAATCCGGCTGATCAGAATAGAATATTCTTCTAATGTGCGGCATCGTGTTATCAGTTCCTGATTATGGCCATAATTGATGTTGTAAATGCGAGCCGTGTATTCTAAGCAGGGACGACCGTTTACTGCTTTAGATTCATAATCAAATGCATCGGAAAGATGCAGTTCCATGTAATCTTTCCCATTTTCAAGTGGCTCGATGCCATTATAAAAAATAACAAACTGCGGAAATGGCAGTTTGAGCAGCTTTTTTCCATAAATGTTCAGGTTATTCTGTTTAATATAGCTTTCGTATTGTTTGCCGAAATAAATCACATCATCGATTGTGAAAAAAATCAGTTCGTCTGCATCGTCATAACTGGTCTGGTTCAGTGCGTTGTACAGTTCAAGCAAAACGGAACGTTCATTGACGATCCTGCGGAATAAGGCATCCCGGTATTTTTCTGCACAAAAACGTGTCTGGTGTGGCTGCGTTTTCTTTTGTTTTCCCCATAGTTTTCTCCTTTGATTATAAAAAATTAAGTGATTTTCACAATAGTTTTCTGAAATAGCAGGCGAAGTGCCGGAAGTAATAAGAAGCGTGTTCAGAAAAATGACTGAATGGAAATCAGATCGAATTGCGATAGATGTAGTATAACATGAAATGTCAAAAATGCAATTATAATGTTTGGGGAAGAAGTGTATGTTAATGAATAAATTATTCGGGGAGTTGCTGAATAAATGATGGTTTGTTGAGGCATGCGTCGCCCACCTAAATGGTGTTTCGTAGGT
>OGJY01003118.1_pt1 | contig 14566 bp, 11 predicted proteins | sample 1572231 | NCBI WGS metagenome assembly OGJY01 (sample SAMEA2582121, study PRJEB24529) | metagenome | biome: Human gut stool | place: China | collected 2011
AGGATGAAAAAAGTGGAGAAAGAGAGAAGATAAAAACACTGGCAGTAATCGTAGTTATAGCAGTAGTGGCAGATATCAAAATGGAGATTTTTATGAAAAAATTTATTTGTGCAGTCAGTATTATGACTGGTGTGTTGTTGTTACCATTGTATGCCCAGGCAAAAGTAGATATTACAGAAATAGATGTTACAGATGAGGTTGTGTCAGAAGATACTATTTATGAGTTGAATAAACAGTATCGGGAAGAAACGATCGGGAACAAGGCCATAAGATTTCTAGAACAGCATGGAATACGAATCTTTGGAAATGTACGTGAGCCTATGGTAATAAAAGATGGATATGCGGACTGGGACTGTAAGTTCTCAGAAGAGCTCAGAATGAGTGGAGCAGCATTTGGTCCGATCCGGCTGAAATATAGGTTTACCGGGGAAGAAATTGTATTATCAGAAGAAAAAGAAAAACTGGAAGATTATTTTGAACGAACCATGCAGATGAGCAGAGATATCAGGGAAAAAGCAGAATACATTAGAAAAAATGTACCGGAGAATGAATATGGCGGAATGTATTATGACGAAAAAGCAGGGTGTATCTGTGTGTATGTGATGACAGATCAATGGAAGGATGAGCTGGAGATACAGGGATATCACTGCATGAAAGCAGAGAATAGTATGGAAGATTTGTATCAGGAGTTACAAGCATTGTGGGAAGAAAGGGAAAAATATGCAATTAATTATATTAAAGTAAATGAGTGCGAAAATACACTGGATATTTATGTGGTACAAAATGCGGAAAGTGAAAAACTGCAAAATATGGGATATCAGATAATAAATGCATATGTGCTTCATCCCGGAAACTGCTATTTTTCGGTAGAAAATGAAACAATTGAAGCGGACACAGTTATGAATATGTTTGATTCAACTGCATTTTCAGAACAGCTGGAGAAAGATGAGAATATAAAAGAACATATTCACGAAGGCATTCAGTGTTTGAGTGAAAAGTATCCGGATTATGATATCAGAAATCTACTCAATCGAATTGCGGCTGATGGGAACTATGAGCGATATCTGGATTTTGATAAGGAAATCCTGCAGTTTGTGGAGAAGCTTCCTGCATATGTTCCGAATACGGAAGATCCGGCGGAAGAGCTGATGTTTGGAGATCCGCAGAGAATTGAACTGAAAAGCCAGTTGCGGGAGTATAAGGAATTGCATCCGGATATGAGTTATGAAGAGATTTATGAAAAATATCTGGGTGACTGGGAAGATACCACAGAAATGACCAGGGAAGCAAAAATATATCAGCTGGTAATGAAAAGAGTTACCGGACAATTAAACAAATCAGAGGAGATACAGCAGGAAGAAGGAAAGATAAAAAAGAATGAAATCAATAAGGCTGCCATCGCAGGCTGCATAGTACTGGTTATTGGTGCAGTGGCAGTGAAAGTGTGGATGAAAAAAGAAGAAAAATGAGAGAAAATATAGAAGGAGTAATACGGGTGGAGAAAGATGACATTGGGGAGGAGGTGGCTTATGTTTGAAAGCAGTTTTATGAAATATAAAGAACGGACGGTGTTGATTACAGAAACGGGAAAGTGCTTCACAGAAAATATCAGATAGTATGAGGAGAAATTATGAATATAGCAATATGTGATGATGAACAGCAAGTAACAGAACAGGTAAAAAACATATTAGAGATGCTACAGATAAAATATGATGTAGAGTTAAAAATATTTCAGTTTTGTGATGCAGAGGATTTTAAATATGATATAGAAGAAGGTACACAATTTGATATTGTATTTATGGATATAGAAATAGGGAAAAACAATGGAATAGAATTAGCTCAAAAATATATGAAGCAATACCCTGCGGGAATCGTTATTTTTATTACAGCATATACAAGATATATGAAAGAAACTTTTCAAGTAAGACCTGCAGGATTTGTTACAAAACCAATAGATGAAAAGGATATAGAAGAAACATTTAAAACCGCAATTTCGTATGTAGACAGTATGGCAGTATTTACATATACAAGTAGAGGAGCAAACTATAAAATATTAATAAAAGATATTATTTATTTTGAAAGTGTTGAGAGAAAAATAATAATAGCTACATTGTTGAAAAAAGTAGAGTTTTATGGAAAAATGGACGAGGTAGAACATCAGCTTTTCGATATTAGCAGTACATTCTTCAGAATCAGCCAATCTTATATTGTTAATATAAAATACATGAAGAAAATAACATCACAAAATTTGGTATTAGAAGCTGGGGACGTAAAAATAGAATGTAATATTAGTAAAAAATATAGAAAAAATGTGGCAGACAGTTATATGGCTATATTAAGGAGATAAAAAATATATGGAGAATATGTTATATATAGGAATAAGTATTCTGCAAATGGTAGTATATGCAGTATATTTAAAAGAAATTTTAGGATTTAAATTTAAAGGAAAATGGTTTTTGATATGTTGGATTCAGATAGAAGTTGTGAGCAAAGTTATTTCTATAATAGATGGGAATAATCCATATGTTAATGCTTTTACTTATTTTGCAATGTTGTATGTAACAGCTGTTATAATGTGTAAGGGAAAGTGGATTAAAAAAATGTTTATTGTAATGGTTTTTACCGTAATGAATATTATTATTGAAGCAATATTGATAAATGTAATGATTATGATAGCAAAAATAGAAAATCCGGAAAAACTTGTTCAAAATCCATTTCAAACGATTGTATTAATAACAACACAGTTGTTTGTATTTGCACTTATTCAATGCATAAATTATTGGTGGGGAAACAGATTGCAGAAGACTTCACCAGGGGAAAACTGGTATGCATGCATAGGGGTATCGATTTGCTGCTTCATGGCAGCGGCAATTCTTACACTTGATATAATAAAAAGAAATGAAGCCAGTTATTCCATATTAATTGTGTTGGCTATTTTAGTTATCATTAATTTTATCAGTTATTATTTCTATCTGATTTTAGGTGAAAAAAATAGACTTGAATTGGAAACAAAAAAGAATAAAGAGCAGATACAAATCTATCAACAGTGGGAAAAGGTATCAGAACGGACAAGAAAAGAAGTTCAGAAGTTTTGTCATGATATTAATAATCATATTTATAGTTTACAATATATTTGTGAAAAAGGAAATAAAAGTGAAAATCCAGGAAAATATCTTGAAAAAGTAGCTGCGTATCTAAGTAATATTGGAAATAGCTATAAAGATATATCGAATAGAAAAAATACAGGAAATATAGCGATAGATTCTATTATTGAATTAAAAGAAACGTATGCATATTCAAAAGGAATAAGTATGCAAAGTCATATATATATCCCGGAGGATATGAAAGTTAATGATGCAGATATGATAATCATACTGGGAAATTTGTTAGATAATGCGATAGAGGCCTGTGAAAAAATTAAAGAAGAAGCAGAGAAAAGAATAGTACTAAAAATACGTTATTCTATGGGTAATTTGTTTATTCAAATAAAAAATACTTATAATGGACATTTGAATGGAAAAGAAGGATGTCTTGAAAATATGGAAGAATTAAAGACTTCTAAGGCTGATAAGAAATTTCATGGGATAGGGATGAAAAATGTAGCTAATATTGTAACAAAATATAATGGAGAAATTTACTGGTACGCAGAAAAAGATATATTTATATCAGAAGTACTGTTGTATGAAGTGGAGAATGAAACTTTAGAAAATTGCCAAATCTTACAAAAAAATGGTTAAAATTTACATATCCATATATTTAAGAAAAATTATGCTATATTTAAATTGCCTGTTCAAATAAAATATTAAAAATTTAGGAGGAATAATAATGAAAAGAACGGTAAAGACGTTAATTACGAAAAGCTTGGAACTAGCAGGAAAGGACATAGATAAACTTATTTGTCCATTTATTATGTATCAGCCAAAGGTGTGTAAAAAGCCAGAAAAAACGGATGAAAGACGGAAAGCGAAATAAAGAGGAACATTATGGAAAACTTGTCAAGAAAAATATCAGATATTTTAGTGAAAAAAGATATTATAGAATGTCAGAATAGGAATTTTTATGGCTATTGTATTGAGGTGATATTATTATATTTCATAAATCTTGCTACAATTTTTATATGGGCGATTTTTGTGGGCAAGTTTTTAGAATGTTGTTTTTTGCTGATTTTAATATCTTTATTACGCAATTATTGTGGTGGAATTCATATGAATACATGGTATTCATGCTATTTTATTACCTGTGCATTAATTGGATTAATACTAAGTATTTGTGATGAGATTATAATTGACTGGTATGTTTTAGTACCGATATTGTTAATTAGCACAATTTGTATATGGAAACTTGCACCATGTCAACATCCAAATCACGAATTGGAGCCGGATATTGTTTTGAAATGTAAAAAGAAAGCAAAAATATTCACCGTTTTAGAAATGTTTGTAGCAATATTTTTAAAATTGAATAAAAGAGAAACTGGTGTAACACTTTGCTGTACAACATTTATATTATGCACAATATTGTTGGTATTGGGAAAATTAACTGAGAGGAGAATATAGTTTTGAATAAAAAACAGATACAACATATCTTAAATGGTATAATGAGAAATATTGTATCAGAAGAAATGACGCTTAAAGAATTCAAAGGAAAAAGTCTGATTGATGATTTACAGCTTGATTCAGTAGCACTTATGGAACTGGCTGCAGAGATAGAAGAAAGATTCGGGATTCATCTTGATGAAGCTCCATCTCTGCTGGAGCTGTTCGATAATTATGACAAACTGCTGGAATATCTGCAGCAGAATGCAGCGGATCATAATGTCAGTGGGAAGGAAAATGTATGAGTATGGCAGGAGATGAAAGAATGGAAAGCCTGATTCAGGAAGCATATGAACAGATACCGGTATATTTGCGAAATGGAAGGGATATGAACCGGAAAGAGGAGCAGGCTGGTGGTTTGGAAGATTACCCGGTACTGGAACGGAATCAGTTGATAGAGGAAGAAACAGCTGTTCTTATGCCGTGGGCGGAAATGCTTCGGATGCAGGGAAAATTAATCAACGGAAGAACATCCGGATCCAGTGGAAAGTATATGGAAATTTTCTGGACCAGGGAAGATTATCACAGATCCATGCTGCCATTGTGGTTTTATCGTTATAAGTATTATGGAATCAGGCCGGATGACAGGGTATGCTACTTCTACACGATAAGAAGTCTGGATGGTATGGAAGATATGGTACAGAGAAAAGCAGAACTGGGATTTTCAAAGTCAAATCTTACCATGCAGAGAATCTGTCATATACTGGATAAGATGGAGGAATTTCAGCCGGAATGGCTGATGCTGCAGCCATCCGTTGCAATGCTGTTATGCAGGTGTATGGACAGATGTGGAAAGAAAGCACCGGAAAGTATCAGGTACATAGAATTTACAGGAGAAATACTTACTCCGGAAGTAAGAAAAACAACCAGGGAACATTTTTTTGGAACAGGCGAGGGGCAGACCGGGTATATTGCAAATCAGTATGGTGCAAATGAGTTTAATTCCATTGCATATGAATGTCCACAGGGAAAACTGCACATAATGAAGGACAATGTTGTGGTCGAAGTACTGGATTCGGAGAAAAGAAACTGTAGATTGGGGCAGGAAGGAGAATTATATCTGACAACAAAAACAAATAGGGCAATGCCGCTGATACGTTATCGTATCGGGGACAGAGGATGTCTGTGTGATGAAAGCTGCAGCTGCGGAAATAAAGGAAAGGTATTACAACTTGCTTCCGGCAGGGCAAATGACTGGATTCTGTATGAAACAGAAGATGGCAGACTGGAGAAAATTACACCAAATGTTTTTGTAAGAACATTCGACAGTATTAATTACAAACTGGATGGGGCGATCAAACAGTTCCGTGTAGAGCAGAAGGGTAAGAATAGTTTTCATATCATACTGGTTCTGGAAGAAGATGACGGGTATCTGGAGCAGGAAGTAGAGAAGCTGTTTTATCAGGGATTGGAAGATGTAAGATTAAAAGAAGCAGAATACAGATTCTGTTACAGAGAGGAGTTGTTGCCGGACGAAGATACTGGGAAAATAAGGTGGTTTTGGAACGAGGTTTTACAAAAGTCATCATAACGATGCAAAGGAGAGAAGTATATGAATAAAAAAACAAGATTTATGGCGGTTATGATGGCGGCAGTTATGGGCTGCCGTTATTCAGAAGCAGGAGCATTGCTTACCATGGCACAGGAAGCAGGAACGGAAACAGGTCAGACAGTAAACGGACAGTATGTAACAATGGTGGCAAAGGATATTCAGACATATTGCCATACAGCATATCAGGGTGGCATTCATGAAGATATCATGCCGGATGGACTGGAGGAAGCAATTAAGGGAATGTTTTATGACAGGGCAGAATTTTTGGATTATTACCAGTCTTTTGAAAAAAACAGTGTTTTACAAAATAGTTTGTATAGTGCCTGTAATGTCATTGTGAATTCATCGCAGATACAGGTTTTAGAGATGATTGGAGCCAGAATCGGACAGCAGATGAATGCGGACAGTTTTGAACTGGGGAGAAACGGAGTCCTTTATGCAGCACAGGGGGATATCACGGTAAATGCGTCAGATGTAGAAATAGGAGGCCTTATCTATGCCCCTCACGGATGCGTCACGATTAATGCTTCGCAGGCGGTACTGGGCGGACTGATTATTGCAGAACGCATTGTTGTGCATGCGGACACATTTTCCGAAGAACCGGAGGAAAATCTGAGGGCATTGTATGAAGGACTGCGTATGGATTTCTGTCCGGAAATCCTTGTGACAGGAGAAACCGGCGGGAAGATAAACATTTATGGAGGAAATATCAATATAAAGAAGATGGGGATTTATCTCCGGTTAAACGGGGCGGAGCAGTTTGAAAAAGTGGCGGAAGCGGATGGAAATGAGTACGGGCTTGTGTTAGGGGAGGAAGCAGAAAACGTTGATATTCGGGTATTATGCACAAATATTCTTGGCCAGGAAGAATTCTCTGATATCGTGTCCATACAGAAGCAGGTACAGGAGGATGGAACGGAGCTGTTTGTGACGGTAATACAGGACAGCGATGAAGACGGACTGCCGGATGGATATGAAATCTGGGATACCGGAACGAATCCATATGAAGCGGACAGTGACGGGGATGGACTGCCGGACGGGTATGAAATTTTATATGCACATACAAATCCGCTGGAAGCGGACAGTGACGATGACAGGGATGAAGACGGACTGACGGCACTGGAGGAGTACCGGCAGGGAACAAATCCGCTGTATCCGGATACGGATTTTGACGGAATAGCAGATAGTCAGGATAAAGAGCCTCTGATGACGGAGGCACTGGCGGATCAGTCAGAGTATCAGGGAAATATCGGGGCACCAGGGGAAGGTTTTTACGACCGCAGGAAAATCTATGTGGATGCAGACGGAAAAAGGCAGACACAGATGTTTAACTGCCTGACGAAAGAAGAGTATTTTGATATACAGGATGGAAATGTATTCTTAAAAGTAAAGACAGGGGAAAATGCAGAAACTGTCCTGAATGTTACCGGAGATAAAACAGAGATCGAAACCACAGTGACAGAAGAAGATGGCAGAAAATCGTTATGGGCAGTAAACGGAAACGTCTACCGCTATGAGGAAGTGGAAGAAAATACCATAGCAACGTATCTGAATGATACATATGTCAGTACGGCAGTATATGACGGGGAAGAACGCATTGTAAATATGGAATATGCAAATGGAACGGTACTGGAATATAGATATGATGCAGACGGAAATCTGGAGGGATTATCCGCAGACGGGAAAGAACTGTATCGGTATGAATATGGTGAAAACAGTGTGACGGTAACAGACATGCGGACAGGAGAAACCGAGGTAAGCATTGCAGATGCAGAAAATGGGAAAACGGAATTTTACGGAAAAAATGGACTGATGGTAGATACGCAGACAAACACAGGGGAAAAGATGTCCGGAAAAACAGAAAAACTGAATATGACAGGAATCGAACGTATTACCGGATATCAGGCTGCGACAGGGGAAACACAGACCAATGTAACGATGGTATACCCGGGGGAACAGACAATGTTAGAAACAGCAGAACAACAGGGAGAAGGCCAAGTCATACGACGTTATGTGTCCAATGATGTCATGTTGGCAGAAAAGGTTATGGATGAGGATGGAAAGGTTATTCAGGAAGTAATGCCGACGGGAAGTTACCAGTATACCTATGACAAAGCGGGAAATGTAACGGAGGTTGAAAAAGATGGAGAACTTCTATACCGCTATCATTATGATGAAAAAGGACAGTTAGAAAAGTATATCGATTATGCGGAACAAAAAGTGTACGAATACCGTTATGATGAAAATTATAATCTGACTGCAGCCATAACCATGGATATGGAAGGAAATCTGCTGAATCAGGACGATTATGAATATGATGAGGATGCAACAACAGGATTAAAATCGTTTAGTGGGAAAGAAATCGGATATGATGTTTCTGGAAATCCATTGATATATTATGATGGAAAGATAATGGACTGGATGAATGGAAGAATATTGCAGGCGATTCATACGGATGTTGGAAATGTAAGTTATGAATACAACAGTAATGGAGTGCGTACTGCAAAGACCGTCAATAATATAAGAACGGAGTATCTGCGGGATGCAGAAGGAAGACTGCTGGGAGAGGAAACACAGGGAGAATATTTATGGTATCTGTATGATGCAACAGGAAAAGCAGCAGGATATGAGTGGCAGGGAAATAGTTATTATTATGTAAGAAATGCAATGGGAGATGTGGAAGGAATTTCAGACATGGAGGGAAATCTTCTGTGCAGTTATTATTATGATGCATGGGGAAATGTCACAGAAGTCACAGGCGACAGGGAACTGGCAGAAAAGAACAGTATACGTTATCGGGGATACTATTATGATGAGGAAAGTGGATTTTATTATTTGAAAACAAGATATTATGACCCGGAGGTAAAGCGATTCCTGAACAGGGACTGTCTGGAAAATGAATCAAATCTGTATCAGTATTGTTACAATAATCCGGTTAATTACAGCGATGAAAGTGGAATGAGTGCGTATAGTTGTTCGGATAGATATGTTGAAATTGTAGAATTATCGGGATATACAATGAGTACGATGACTATTATTCCGGGAGATTCAAAATATATGGTATCATATTTTAATGGTAGTAAATATGCATATTTGAATTGCTTTTTATGGTCAATTGGAATTAAAGTTATAGATCCGATAAAATATGATTATGGACAAGTAGTGAGTAATGAAATTGGAGTAATGGGAACCCCTGGATATTGGTGTAATGATATTAGAAAATTAAGAGTAGAAGACTCATTAAATCAATTAGAGGGATATACAAAAAGAGATTTGCAATCATTAGGATATAAAATTATTTCAGTTACATCAGTTACACCATCATATTCTTCAACAAGACATGCGTTGGCATTTAGACTGAGAACAAATAAAGGTTGGGATTATCATTTTATGCGTTTGAGAAAAGGTGAAAATTCATGGTCCTTTAAAGCAGGATGGATTGGTCCGATTATGCAATTAAGGGGTAATTTGAAACCAAATCAAGTTAGCTGGTCGGGATATGATTGTGAAAATCAATTTGTTTGGAATAGTAATGGTGTGTATTATAATAGTGCTATTATGTATATCATATATAAATAAATTGATTATAGTATAATGACTACGAAATAATGCAAAGGAGTGATTTATTATGAAGAAAAAAGTATGTATAATTTTGACTTTAATAGCTGTTATATGCAGCCAGATACCGGTTTATGCAAAAGATGAAAATTTATGGGAAATGCAGTTATACGGATGGTATGTAAAGATGGATGATGTTTACGATTTGAATGAGCTTTATCAGGAAAATCCCCATATGACAAGAAAAGAGGCTGCTCAATTTTTAATTGAAAGAGCAGGGAATTACAGGAGCGATATTTATAAACAGTCAGAAATGTTAACACTAGAGATTTGTGGGTATGTTATTGATGAAGAAGGATATGGTGATTTTCAATTGTATAGTTATTTACCTAATGCATCTTATGCAGGACCCGATGTGCCGTATACACTTGTCAGCGTAAGCAGCACGAAGTATTATCCACTTAACGAATCAGAAGATGAATTGAAAAAATTTATAAAAGAAAGTCAGGAGATATCGAAACGGGATAGGGAAATCAATGCTTTTGTACGAAAAAATCTTTCTGATAGCGATTATATGGGGGTTAATGTAGATAATCAGGGGGAAGTATATGTTCTTTTATGTAACGAGGATAAAGCTGAAATATTAGAGGCAGAAGGTATCAAATGGGAGTTGTCGCATAAATCCAGAGAGAAACGATACGAAGATATCCAGAAACTTTGGAAACAGAAGGATGAATTAAACATATTAGAGCTTGATGAAGAAACAGATGGTGGGATAGCTGTTTTAGGATTGGATTCGGAAGAAAAATTTTATGAAAATATAACGGAGAAAGAGCCTGGATATTACAGGTATAGTTGTGACAAGGATTTCTGGAGGGATGAAAGATTAAGCAATGTTTCACAAGTATCAGATTTAGATGATATAAAACTGTTTTTGTTGATGAAGAAAGAAGATGGCCGATATGGAAACTGGAGTGATGACTATTTTGAAAAATTGGAACAGTTTATTACGAATGTACATAAAAATTATCCGGAATATTCTTATGAAAATTTGTTTGGCCTTGGGTATTTATGCAATGATGAAAGTTATTATAATAGGAATGATGAACTTGATAATTTTTTAAAGACCTGTTTGTATATCGAGAATAAGAAAAATCCATTTGACGAGTCAAATTTTGGCGATGCACAGCATCTGGCAATCAAAATAGCATTACAAAAGTATAAGGAATTACATCCAAAAGAAAGTTATGAGGGATTGTATGAAAAATATTTAAAAGATATCAATGAAAATGAGAACCTGTCACAGAAACAAAAAAGAGGGCGTTATTGCTGGAAAATATTCAAAGCAGAGGAAGAATTAAAAAATAAAGAGGAGACAGGAGGTACAGGCAGTTTACCAATTGCAATCGCAGGAATTTCTGTACTGGTTATCGGTGCAGTGGCAGTGAAAGTGTGGATGAGAAAAGAAGAAAAAAAATAATGCTTAGTGAAAGGAGAAACAGATGAAAAGAATATGTAGTATGCTATTAGCAGTTTGTATGCTGCTATATAGCCAGAATATAGTATATGCTACAAGTTTGGATTATGAAATTGTAGAAGTAACGGAAAAACTGGTTAATTATGATGGAAAGGAAGATGCAAGGAAATATGCAGAGGATATCTATCCGGATATGCTCCAGGTTGTGACAGAACAATGGGAAGATTATGGAATATTGCTCAGAGATATAGATAAATTATATCTTGGAGAACCATATATTGTTTATTCTGCTGCTGATGATTTGCAGCGAGCAAGTTATTATTTTCCAATCTGTAAGGAAGATAACGTAATTTTTGTTATTAATGTAAGTCAAAATGAAGCGGGATGGAGTGCAACACTTGGCTATGATGAGGTAGAAGTTTTAAATAAAATGAATTATATCGGGCAGGGAGGTGTTGTGTATCGGGGAACAGATGCTGTGTATCTCGAAAATAATACAGGTAAGACAACACTATATCCTGTAGAAGAAGATGCAAAAGAAAAAGAACTTATAGAATTTCAGGAAATGAATTATCAGGAAAAGAAGGATATCGTGGCAAACGAAGATGATATTGTTGAAATAAGCAATATACAGGAAGATAATGCTTCAGGAACAGTAGGATATACCGCAGGATGTATTAGTGGAAACGGATATATGTTATTGAGTAATGAGAATTGTTACGTTTCACAGGGAAATTATAATTTGTGCTGGGCGGCATCGATTGCAACAATATACCGGTATAGAACAGGAAATCAGACCATGACAGCGAAACAGGTAGCAGACAGAATTAATGTAAATTATGTATCTGCAAGTGATGACATAATAAAAAAAGGGTTTCATAGTATGGGATTATATTATTACAAGAGAAATTTTTTAAATTATGACAGAATAAAGCAGAATATACAGAGAAGGTTTCCAGTCATGATAATAGGAAGTAATCAAGTAACACGTGGAAACCAACATGCGGTAACAGTTATGGGATATAATGCAATGGGAAACAGGGATTTGGTTAATATATGGGATTCTGCTTCCGAAAGCAGAAAGGTTATTGAATATGGAGATCATAATGATTTTGAAAGTTTAGGTGTTAATTACAGGATAAGTTATGCATTTTCTTATAAATAGAAATACGGCATCAATTCAGCTCAGCTGATTGAAAGGAGAAACAGATGAACAAGAAGATAGTTATCATTGTATTAAGTATTTTATTTAGTATAAAAAGTAATATGTGTTACGCAGATCAATATGAGCAGACGGCTGTGGCAAGCCATATAGCAGATCCACAGGAAGCTTTTGCATTTGTAGAGGAGACCTATAAAGATGAGATCCGCTATCGTAGAGATAACAAGTCAGGTTCAGAGTTTTATCTTTGGACGGATGAGGAAATAGATAAACTCACAGTTGGAAAAGGGTTTTACGTTTACAATGTAGATGGTAAACAGCAGCAGGCAATATTTTTTTATCCGTTATATGAGGGAGAAACGTGCAGATGGTTTCTCAAGGTGGGATATGAGGAAGGGGAGTGGAAATATTTTGTATATAATGATCCGTTCCACTTTTTCATAGCCAGTGATATAAATGCAGAGGCACTGACCAGGATGGATTATGCGGGAAAAGAAAGTATTTGTTATAGCCTTAACAACCAGGTTTACATGGAGGTAGAAGAGAATAAGGTATTGTTAGAATGTATGAATGAACAAGATGGTGACGTCTATTCAAAAGAAGAACTGGAATTTATGAATATGGATTTTGAACAGAAAAAAGCACTGTATGACAAAGGATATGAAGAACTTTATGATGTAAGGTATTGCAATATAGGAGACGATGATCCAGGAAAACGATTGGTGGGAGGGGGATATCCGGAAGAAAATGAATCGAAAAACAGTGATAGTAAGAAGAGTAAAACAAAAAGCACCATGCCAACAGCAGTGGCAGGGATTGTCGTATTGTGCATTGGCACAGTGGCAGTAAAAGTGTGGATGAGAAAAGAGGAAAAAGCATGATGTATTCAAAAAATACATAGAAGCAGGAGAGTGAAAATGATAAGAAATACAAGCAAAGGGATGATCTTTACGAAGAAAATGTTAAGTGTAATTATTGGTATGGCAAGTGTCCTGTTTTTACATAGTGGAAATGTATATGCGGAAATGGGAGAGGTATATGACATGCGTCTGTATGGCTGGTATGTAACCGAAAGTGATATTTATGATTTAAATAAAGAATATCGTGAAAATAAAGATTTTGATAATAATGATGCGGTTGAGTTTTTAATGAAAAGAGCAGAACAGTATGGGCAAGGTGTGTATCCTCGAGCTGACAGTGAAGATGATTTCAGGGGAGGATGGGTTGTAGATGAAGACGGATGTATCCGGTTTGGAATCTGGAATGTGGATAGTGCCAGTTCTTCCTTGGCAAAGATTGATTTGTTTCTTGATGAACCGATAAATGGAACGATATGCTCAATTAATGCTCCGGAAAATGAATTAAAAAATTTCATGGAAACATGTAAAACAGAGCAGGAAAAAAAGAGAAAAGAATGTGGTTATGCAGAAAATGCAGTATATACAGGGAAAATAACGGAAGAGGAGGAAGAAAAATTAAATCAAGAAATGCAGATGTTGTGGGAACACAAAGAAGAATTAAATATTATTGCTGCATTTAGATATGGAAATCTGATATCGGTGGACGTATTAGGAATGCCGAGTAATGAAAGTATGCAGAACATACAAAAATATGCTCCGGATGCAGAAAACAGCATGAATTATGTTACACCAGAGAATGTCAGCTCTGTTTCAGAGTTGGACAGTATAGAAGCATTTATTGAGGTAAGAAAGAATGACTATAGAATGTATTATTGGGGAGAAGATTATCTTGAAAATATAAAATCATGGATGAAGAGAGAACATGAAAATTATCCGGCATATACCTATGAAAATCTGATGACACTGGGATATATATGTACAGAAGATAAATATTATGACAATATATCAGATGAATTAGAAAAATTTATGGCAACGGTTCCGTATCAGAAAAATCAGGATGATCCATTTGATGAATCAGATTTTGGAGATCCGAAACATCTGGCAATCAAAATAGCGTTACAAAAATATAAAGAGTTATATCCAAAAGAAGGATATGAAACCTTGTATGAAAAATATTTAAAAGATATCAATGAAAATGAAATCTTAACGCAGGAACAGAAGAGGGAACGTTATTGCTGGAAAATATTAAAAGCAGAGGAAGAATTAAAGAATATGGAGACAGCAGCACAGGAAAGTAAAGAAAGTTTACCGGCTGCCATCGCAGGCTGCATAGTACTGGTTATTGGTGCAGTGGCAGTGAAAGTG
>OGJY01003123.1_pt1 | contig 14535 bp, 18 predicted proteins | sample 1572231 | NCBI WGS metagenome assembly OGJY01 (sample SAMEA2582121, study PRJEB24529) | metagenome | biome: Human gut stool | place: China | collected 2011
CTAAAGTCTCTAAAATATCTCCTGCTGCCTTACTTGGCATCTTGCCAATGATATTCTTGTCTCCTTCATCCGCTGGTGAACTGCGGACATTCAGATAATTGGTCACCTTGGAGATCACCAGATGGTCATAACGGTTAATGGCCATGGCTCTCAGATCCATCTTCACGGCTTCATTCAGTGAAAGCTTCACCTCTGCATAATCAGCAGAAATATAACCGGAAGAAATCTGAATCCATCCATCTCCCTGACCGATCACCTGATACCGCTCACCCTCCAGCGCCTGGCCGACCACATTATCATCCTTAATCTCCGGAGATGTACGGATATTTAAGCTATCTGCCGTGATCACAGCACGAAGGCTCACCTGTTCCAATGCCTCTGTTTTTGCTTCATCACCAGAAAGGACATATTCACTGGAAATATAGCCCTCTACTTCACCTGACTGGATGTGATACCACCCGTCCTGTTCATCTAAGATCGTACAGACGGAATTCTCCTGCATCTTACCAATAATATCGCCACCAGATTCCGGCGTTTTCCGTACATTCAGGTAGCCCGACACATGGACGATGCCGATATTGCCATAAGCATCCACCACTGCCTGCTTTTCAGCCAGATCTGCCTTGGCAGCTTCAGCCTCTGCAGCCGATTCCGATTCCTTCTGGGACTCCAGCTCTTCTAACGCCTGTGCAGCGGCATCCGCTTCCGCCTGCTGCTGCGCCCGTTCTGTTCTCCACTCTGAAAAAGCGGTTGCCTGCTTCCTGGCAAATACCACCACCGCGACCAGGACCATCACTGCGGCAATTCCTGCCAGACCATAAAACAGATAGGTAACATACGGGTTCTGGTTTCGTTTTCTTCTCGCCTTATTTAAGGACGACATATAATCTTTCTTGTTAAACATCAAAAACTCCCATCTATCAGGAACCAGTCATCTGCTAGTCCAGATATCCTTTTAACTGCAGATACTTCTTTACCAGCTCCATAGCCTCATCGACCGTAAGGGCGGAAGTATTGATCGGCAAATCATAATTCGCCATGTCTTCCCATTCTTTTCCGGTATAATACTTATAATAATCCCGACGTTCTTTGCTGATCCGGTTCACCCGGCGCAGGGCTTCCCTTGCATCAACCTTATCAACCTCTTCCACTCGGCGGATGCAGGAGCTTAAATCGCAGTAAACAAATAATTTTACCAGATTTTCCTGATTTGCAGCATCCAGAACAAAATCGGCACAGCGTCCCATGATGATACAGGACTGGCTCGCAGCTACCTGCCGGATTGCTTTCGCCTGGAAACGGCACAGATTCTCCGGGGAGGTGATATCGTCATCCAGAGATGGCTCATCCAGACTGCTCTTTAAACCGCCAATGGCACGGAAAAACAAGTTATTACCTGCTTTTTCATCATTCAGACGGAATAGCTGCTCTCCAACAGCACTTTCCTCCGATGCCATCTTTAAGATCTCTTCATTATAATAAGGAATTCCCAGTTCTTCCGATAAACGTTGTCCCATGATACGTCCGCCACTTCCATACAGACGGTCAATGGTGATCACTACATTCTTTTTTAACATAAAAATCAGCCTCCTTTTCAGGTTCTGTTTGTATTTTTTTTCTATATCTATTATAATGGTTCTGATTCGTTGTGTAAAGAAAGAATTACATTGCAGTTCGTGCACTGCATAGACTGTAACAGAATTACCAACACAAACCAGTATATATAGGAGGTTTTACCTATGAATCTTATTTTACCAGAGAACTATGATCCTCGCCTGGGTGTCCGTCAGACCCAGGAGGCGATCAAATACATCCGTGATACCTTCCAGAAGGAATTCGGAAAGGAAATGAACCTGGAGCGGATTTCCGCCCCTCTTTTCGTAGAAAAAAGCAGCGGATTAAATGATAACTTAAATGGTGTCGAACGCCCGGTTTCTTTTGACATGGCTGCCATCCCTGGCGAGACCATCGAAGTTGTCCACTCTCTTGCCAAATGGAAACGTATGGCGCTTCACCAGTACGGCTTCCAGCCAGGGGAAGGACTTTACACAAACATGAACGCTATCCGCCGCGATGAAGAATTAGATAACCTTCATTCCTGTTACGTGGATCAGTGGGACTGGGAGAAAGTCATCGACCGCAGCGACCGCAACGAGGACTACCTGAAAGCCGTTGTCAAGAGAATTGTCGGCGTGATCTGCAATACCCTGGATGAGCTGAAATACTATTATCCGCAGCTGGAGCTGGAACTGAACCGTGATGTTGCATTTGTCACAACACAGGAGCTGGAGGACCGTTATCCGGATCTGACACCGAAGCAGCGTGAAAATGTGTTTGTAAAAGAACACGGAACTGCTTTTATCATGAAGATCGGTGACAAACTGAAGTCCGGTGAGCCACATGACGGCAGAGCACCGGACTACGATGACTGGGCACTGAACGGAGATATTCTGTTCTGGCATGAGACACTGGGCTGTGCCCTGGAGGTATCTTCCATGGGAATCCGTGTCGATGCAAAATCTCTGGCAGAGCAGCTGACAAAAGCAGGATGCGAAGATCGAAGAGAACTTTTGTTCCACAAAATGCTTCTGGAAGAGAAACTGCCTCTGACGATCGGTGGCGGTATCGGACAGTCCAGAGTCTGCATGCTTCTGCTCGGTAAGGCACATGTCGGCGAAGTACAGGCATCGATCTGGGATGAAGAGACACTGAACGCATGTGAAAAGGCAGGAATCTGCTTGTTATGATCGATCAGAAATGCCGTCTCTGTCCGCGGGAATGTAAGGCAGAGAGGGAAAATGGACAGATGGGTTTCTGCGGTATGACAGGAAAAGGCATCAGGGCGGCGAGAGCTGCCCTTCATTTTTGGGAAGAACCATGTATTTCCGGGAAGGGCGGTTCCGGTGCCGTCTTTTTTGCAGGCTGTACCCTGCGTTGTGTTTACTGTCAGAACCGCGAGATCGCAGCCGGGAGGATGGGAGAGGAGATCAGCCTTTCACGCCTGGTGGACATCTTTTTTGAACTCAAAGAACAGGGAGCGGAAAATATCAATCTTGTCACACCGAGCCATTATGCGGACAAGATCATGTCCGCAATCCGTATGGCAAAAGAGAGAGGATTTGACCTTCCGTTTGTTTATAACTGCAGTGGATATGAGAAAGTGGAAGTCTTAAAACAGCTGACTGGCCTGATTGATATTTATCTTACGGATTTTAAGTATATGTCGCCGGAAAGTGCCCTGCGATATTCGCATGCCAAAGATTATCCAAAGGCTGCAAAGGCGGCACTTGCCGAGATGATGCGTCAGCAGCCGCAGACGATATACGATGAACATGGCATGATGAAGCGTGGTGTGCTGGTCCGCCATCTGCTTTTGCCGTCGCACCGTAAGGAAGCAGAACAGGTGGTAAAATATGTATACGATACTTATAAAGATCAGGCGGCGATCAGCCTGATGTGTCAGTATACACCACTTGGCGAACTTGATAACTACCCGGAACTGAATCGGAGAGTGACAAAAAGAGAGTACGAAAAGCTGCTGGATTTTGCTGTCGAACTTGGCGTGGAGAACGGCTACATGCAGGAAATGGAAAGTGCGAAAGTCTGCTATATTCCACCGTTTGACGGAGAGGGCATAAAAGCATAAAATATGCAGTAATTTGACTTTCTATGCATCAATTCCGTTGACATTACTTTGAAACAGTGTTAAACTCAGACGCAGAGCAAGGAAGCAGTCCGGATGATGGAAAAGACAGAAATTTCGGACAAGCTTATTAAAATTCAGGAGGAATAGAAATTATGAAAAAACTGATTGCAGCAGCACTGGTTGGAACAATGGTACTTACTATGGCAGGATGCGGAAGCAAGACTGCAGAAACAACAGGAAGCGAAGCTTCTTCTGATGCAGCAGGCGGCACACTGGTTATGGCTACCAATGCAGAGTTCCCGCCATATGAATATTATGAAGGCGAAAATGTCGTAGGTATCGATGCAGATATCGCAGCAGCCGTAGCAGACAAACTGGGTATGGAGCTGAAGATCGAAGATATGGCATTTGATTCTATCATCCCGGCTGTAACATCCGGTAAGGCAGATATTGGACTGGCCGGTATGACCGTTACCGAAGACCGCCTGGAAAATGTGGATTTCTCTGATACTTATGCACATGCAACACAGGTTGTTATCGTAAAAGAAGACAGCGATATTGCAAGTCCGGATGACCTGGAAGGCAAAAAGATCGGTGTACAGCTTGGTACCACCGGTGATATTTATGCAGGTGACATCAAAGATGCAACCGTAGAGCGTTACAACAAAGGTTTCGAGGCCGTACAGGCACTTGCTCAGGGCAAGATCGATGCCGTTGTTATCGACGGAGAACCGGCAAAAGTATTCGTGAAAGAAAACGAAGGCCTGAAGATGCTTGACGAAGCATTTACCGAAGAAGATTATGCGATCGCAGTAGCAAAAGGAAATGATGAACTGCTGGATAAGATCAACACTGCACTCGGCGAACTGAAAGATTCCGGTGAGCTGGATAAGATCGTTGACAAGTATATCACAGCGGAATAAAAGAAAGTGACAGAGGAATGCCATGTCAAGACAATTATACTTGAATTTTATTAAAGATAACAGATGGAAATACATTGTGAACGGTCTGGGAACGACACTGCAGATTACCTTTTTTGCAGTCATTCTCGGTATTGCTCTCGGATTCCTGATCGCAGTCATCCGTTCAACCTATGACAAGACAGGAAAAGGGAAAATATTGAATTTTCTGGCAAAAGTATATCTTACCGTAATACGAGGAACACCGGTACTGGTACAGCTCCTTATCATTTACTTTGTCGTATTTGCAAGCGTGGATATCAATAAAATCATCGTTGCAGTCATGGCATTCGGTATCAACTCCGGTGCGTACGTGGCAGAGATCATAAGAAGCGGTATCATGTCGATTGATGACGGACAGTTTGAGGCAGGCCGAAGCTTGGGCTTTAACTATACACAGACCATGATCTACATTATCCTGCCGCAGGCACTGAAAAACGTGCTTCCGGCACTGGCAAACGAGTTTATCGTACTTTTAAAAGAAACTTCCGTATCCGGATACATAGCCATTCAGGATCTGACGAAAGGCGGAGATATCATTCGAAGCCAGACATACAATGCTCTGTTCCCGCTTCTTATGGTGGCAGCGATCTATCTGATCATGGTGCTTTTCTTTGAAAAGCTGGTATCCATTTTAGAGAGGAGGCTGCGTAACAGTGAGCGTTGAGAAAAAAGAGACCCTGATCCAGGTTCAGAACCTGACCAAGACTTTCGGCGGCAGCGTACATGCACTGAACGGTGTCAGCACCGACATCAAAAAAGGCGAGGTTGTCTGTGTGATCGGACCTTCCGGTTCCGGTAAAAGTACATTTCTTCGCTGTCTGAATCGTCTGGAAGATCCGACGGACGGACGTATCATTTTTGCGGGGGAAGATCTGATGGATCCGAAGACGGACATTGATATGCACCGTCAGAAAATGGGAATGGTATTTCAGCATTTCAACCTGTTTCCGCATATGTCGATCCTGAAAAATATGACGATCGCCCCGATGAAACTGCAGAAACGCGGCAAAGACGAAGCAGAAGGTCAGGCTATGAAACTTCTGGAGCGAGTAGGACTTGCTGACCGTGCAAATGCTTATCCAAGCCAGCTCTCCGGCGGACAGAAACAGCGAATCGCCATCGTGCGTGCTCTGTGTATGAATCCGGAAGTGATGCTTTTTGACGAGCCGACTTCCGCACTTGACCCGGAGATGGTCGGAGAAGTGTTAAATGTTATGCGAGATCTTGCAAAAGAGCACATGACCATGGTCGTGGTAACCCATGAAATGGGATTTGCAAGAGAAGTTTCCGACCGCGTGATCTTTATGGCGGAAGGAAAGATCGTAGAAGAAGGAACGCCGGAAGAGATCTTTACGGCACCAAAGACAGAGAGACTTCAGAGTTTCCTGAGTAAAGTTCTTTAAAGAGAATTTATCGAAATACAGAAAACGGCATGGGTGTCAGAAAAGCTCCGGTGCCGTTTTTTTATGCTGACAGATGAAAAATTATGCGAAAAGAAATGCTTGCATATTAAACAGGCATCGCTATAATAATAGAAGAAACGTAATGATACAGTGTGGCAGGAGCATTTGCTGTCCGGACTGTAAGAATCTAAAAGCAAAGTGGTGGATAAAATTGAACTATACAGAAGCAGTAGAATATATACTTAATGTACCAAAATTTACGACAAAAAACAAACCGGAACATACCGTAGAGCTGTTAAAAAGACTGGGACATCCGGAGTGCGGCATGAAGGTGATCCATGTTGCAGGAACCAATGGAAAAGGTTCTGTCTGTGCCTTTCTTTCAGAGATGCTGACACTGGCAGGCAAAAAGACCGCCCTTTTTACCTCTCCGCATCTGGTTCGGATCAACGAACGCTTCCAGATCAACAATGTACCGATCAGCGACGAGCTTTTTCTGGAATCTTATCAGAAAGTACAGGCAGCCATTGACGGCATGGTAAAAGACGGACTGCCGCATGCAACTTATTTTGAGCTGCTCTATGCGGTTGCCATGGTTGCTTTTCAGAAAGAAAAGGCAGAATACGTGGTTCTGGAAACCGGTCTTGGCGGAAGACTCGATGCGACCAACACGATCGAACATCCGATCGCGACGGTGATCACTTCGATCAGCCTGGATCACACGGAGATCCTCGGAGATACGATCGAAAAGATCGCAGGGGAAAAGGCCGGGATCATCAAAGAAGGTGTGCCGGTCATCTACGACGGCAGAAACGAAGAGGCAGAAAAGGTCATCAAAAAGAGGGCCAAAGAACTTCACGCACCGGCGTTTGTACTGAAAGAAGAAATGTATGAAATTTTGGGAAACACGGACAAAAGTATTGATTTTTGCCTGAATTGTGGGTATTATGAACATGCAAAAGTGACCGCACCTTATCTTGCACCATATCAGGTGGTGAACAGTTCTCTGGCACTGCTTGCCATGGATGTGATCGATCCGAAACAGGAGATCTCGCAAGATCTTCGTATCCGGGCGATCAAAGAGACAAAATGGCAGGGACGTATGGAGACCGTTCTGCCGGGTGTGATCGTGGATGGGGCACACAATGCGGATGGTATCGCACAGTTTGTAAAGACCGTGCAGAGCGTACAGGAGCGTTATCGGATCGTACTGCTGTTCTCCGCTGTGGTAGAGAAAAATTACGAAGAGATGATCCACACGATCTGCAGCCAGACGACACCGTCTGCGGTGGTAGTCACGGAGATCAAAGGCGACCGCATCGTGCCGGCAGGGGAGCTTTCCGAAGTGTTTGCAAAATACACAGACGCACAGATCGTAACGGAACCGGATATCGAGAAAGCGTTTGAAAGGGCATGCACCCTTCGACAGGACGGACTTTTGTTCTGTGCGGGATCTTTATATCTGGTAGGGGAGATCAAAGAAATCCTGGAAAAATGCAAGGCATGACAAAGGAGCAGATTTTATGATTAATTACGAAGAAGAATTAAAAAAATTTCATTCCAGCCTCGATGTGAATGAAGCAGAAGATGCCATCTACAATCGGGATCTGACGGATATCACCGATATTCTCAAAGAGCTGATGAAAGATGAAAAAAAGAAGATAAGAAGATAAGGGGACAGCATGAATTGTATTTACTGCGGAACTCCATTATCCGATATTGATTACTGTACCGGATGCGGAGCGGACATTACGATACTGAAACGTGTGGCACGTATTTCCAATCTGCTTTACAACGAAGGATTGGACAAAGCACGCGTCAGGGACTTGTCGGGAGCGATTAAATCACTGAAGAGAAGTCTTGAGTTCAACAAAGAAAATAAAGATGCAAGAAATCTTCTGGGACTGGTCTATTTTGAGTCAGGTGAGGTTGTATCTGCACTGACCGAATGGGTGATCAGCAAAAATATGAACCCGGATGACAATCTGGCGGAATACTACATAGACAAGCTGCAGTCCAACAAAAACAAGCTGGATACGATCAATCAGACGATTCGCAAGTACAATCAGGCACTGGTCTACTGCCGTGAAGATCATGATGATATGGCAATGATCCAGCTGAAAAAAGTACTTTCCCAGAATCCAAAACTGATCAAGGCATACCACCTTTTAGCGTTGCTTTATCTGAAACATCAGGATTACGAAAAAGCAAGAAAACTGCTCAAAAAAGCAGCATTCATTGACACAAACAATACAACGACACTCCGCTATCTCCAGGAAGTGGAGCTGGCGACCGGTATCAGCACCAGTCTGGATGTCAAACGTAAGAAAAAATATGCAAAAGAAAAGGTTGATCGCTTAAGCGGCACGGTAACCTACATGAACGGCAATGAGATGATCATCCAGCCGACAACGTTCCGTGACAGCTCGGCGGTTGCCACGTTTATCAATATTTTCCTCGGCATTGTACTCGGGGCGGCTGTGGTGTGGTTCCTTGTTGTACCATCGACACGTCAGAGCATCTATGAAAAGGCAAATGCACAGGTAACGGATGCCAACTCCCAGATGGCGGCTCAGGTTTCCAGGGTGCAGGGACTGCAGGAAGAGATCGACGGCTATCAGAGCAAGGTCGATGCAGCGAACAAGGCAAAAGAAGAAGCGGATAAAAAGGCAGATTCTTATGATGAGATCCTGCAGGCAGCCAATTATTATCTGGCAAACGATATGACAAAAGCAGCGGATGCGTTCAATCAGATCGAGGAGAGCAGCATGACCGGAAAAGGTCAGGAGCTGTATGCGACACTGAAAACGGCTCTTGCGGACTATGTGTTTACGGAGGCCTACAATGCAGGGGCAACGGCGTTTGCATCCGGAGATTATAAAACAGCGATCACACAGCTGAAAAAGGCGACCGAAGCCAAGACAGATGATTTCAATGCCTGGTATTATCTGGCCTTTTCTTACCGTAACAACAACGATACGAAAAAGGCGAACAAGATCTTCCGGCAGATCGTACAGCAGTTCCCGACACAGGCGGCAGCTTATAATATTTCCAGCTACATCACAAGCGATACTTCATCGGGCAGCAGTACGACAAATGCCACACAGGGTACGACGACCGGAGGAACGGACACCACAAATACAGCCGGAACAACCGATACCACAAATGCAGCCGGGACAACGGATAACACCACCGGGGCGGATGACACGACCGGAAATGATACGACCGGAAATGATACCACAGGCGATAACGGTACTGCGGATATCAACAACATGTTTGGCATTGAATAAGAAAATATGAAATACAAAAGAGAAGCTTACACAGATCGAAAAAGATCGGTGAGGGCTTCTTTTTTTATCTTAGTCGGAGAAGACTCCCTATAAGTGGCGAGCAACAAATTTGTCTTAGTGGAAGTGCAATCTCCGACTAAAATAAACGCTCCGCGAGGATGCACAGCGATTCTGTTGGGTAAATGTCAGCAAAGCTGACCAAAATCGTGTGCCAAGTCTCACGTGCGTTCGACTTGAAGCAACAGTATACGGAAAAGATTGGGGGATATCAGAAAGATGCAGGATTTTGTGAAAATGAGAGGGAGCGACATGATCATTTTTGTTCCGGAAGAGCTGGATCATCACGGTGCAGAGAAAATACGCCGGGAGGCAGATCAGCTGATGGGAAGCCGGAGAGTCAAACAGGTGATCTTTGATTTTAGGGAGACGGTGTTTATGGACAGTGCCGGGATCGGCATGATCATGGGTCGCTATAAACTGATGCAGTCGCTTGGAGGAAAGGTGACGGCAATTCATGTAAACCAGAGGGTACGCAGGATCCTGCTGCTTTCCGGAATCTATAAAATTGTCGGGATTTACGAGGATACCCCACAGACAACCGGGGCGATGTATGGAGGGAACAGACATGGGGTATGAAAACGAAATGAAGATAGAGTTTGACAGTCGCTCCTGCAACGAAGGGTTTATCCGCGTGGCAGTTTCCGCTTTTATGACACAGCTCAATCCGACGCTGGAAGAGGTGGCGGATGTAAAGACAGCAGTTTCAGAAGCAGTCACAAACTGTATCGTACATGCATATGATGGAAAGGTGGAGAAAATAACGGTATCCTGTCATATCGAAGGAAATGCCCTCTGCCTGTCGGTCAAAGATACCGGATGCGGCATCCCAGACATTGAAAAAGCCATGGAACCACTGTTTACGACCAGACCGGAGATGGAACGTTCCGGTATGGGATTTGCCTTTATGGAAGCTTTTATGGATGAAGTGCATGTCGAATCCACACCTGGACATGGAACCACGGTTTCCATGCGAAAGGAGATCGGATGGAACAAACCCTTGCATTGATCGAACGTTCTCACAAGGGGGACAAAGATGCAAGGAATGTACTCGCACAGCAGAATATGGGACTTGTCTATACCGTCGCGAGGCGTTTTAATGGCAGAGGATGTGAGATGGAAGATCTGATACAGATTGGAAGCATCGGACTGTTAAAAGCAATCGATAAATTTGACCTTTCCTATGATGTCAGATTTTCGACGTATGCAGTTCCGATGATCGCAGGAGAGATCAAACGGTTTCTGCGGGACGACGGGATGATCAAGGTCAGCCGCTCTTTAAAAGAGATGGCGGTAAAAGTGTGCATGACAAGAGAAAAGCTGGAAAAGGATTACGGGAGGGAACCAACCCTGGAAGAAGTTTCAGAAGAGATCGGGGCAACAAGAGAAGAGATCGTGATGGCGATGGAGTCTGCAAGCGAGGTAGAATCGCTGCACAAGACCATTTACCAGGGGGACGGAAATGCCATTTCTCTGATGGACGGTATAAAAGAAGAAAAAGATGCCTCAGAAGAACTTCTGGATCATATGCTTTTAAACAGTCTTCTTGGTACGCTGGAAGAAAAAGAACGTGATCTTCTGCGGCTTCGCTATTTTGAAGACCTGACGCAGGTGCAGGTCGCAAAACAACTGGATATGACACAGGTGCAGGTTTCCAGGATGGAAAAGAAGATTCTGGGAAAACTGAGGGAACGGCTGTAAAGGCGGATTCTGGGAAAAAGAAAGGGATGATAACCGGGAATAAAAAACAAAACAAAGGAGATACTACAGAAGAAAGAAAAATACAGCTGGAGGCTACGATATGAAGCAGGCAGGCGGTGAGACACTTTATCTGAAAGTGGATCGAAATGTGCAGGTACATGACAAAAAAGTAACGATTGGTGATCTCGCACAGATTCTCTGTACAGATAAACAGACAGAAAATCTTGTGAAAACCATCAAAGTGCCGCAGGCGACAAACGGGAAACCGGGGCGACATACGATGTCGGTCATGGAGCTGATTGAACGGATCCAGGAAGAAGTTTCCGGGCTTGAGATCAACAACATCGGAGAGTATGATTTCCTTGTGACGTATGAAGCAAAAAAACAGCCGGGGCGTGTGCTCAGTTACGCAAAAACCATATTTGTCGCGGCACTGTCGTTTTTTGGGGCGGCTTTTACGATCATGACGTTTAACAACGATGTGGACATTCCAAAGCTGTTTGCTCAGATCTATCAGCAGTTTACGGGCACACCGTCCAGTGGTTTTACGGTTATGGAGTTCTCGTACTCGATTGGGCTGGGGCTTGGGATACTGCTCTTTTTCAACCATTTCGGCGGCAGAAAGATCACGGCAGATCCGACACCTCTGGAAGTGGAGATGCGTACTTACGAAGATGAGATCGACACGACGCTGATCGAGCGAAGCACCCGTGACCCGAAAAAACAGAAAAACACAAATCAGCAGAAAAAGGCGGGTGGATGATATGGCGGAAAAACAGATCATTCCGGCAATCGTGGGACTCTCCGGAGGTTTTGTCATAGCAGGCGGTGTGATCGCCCTGATGGTGGGACTTGGGATCATCACGCGGTTTGTCGGGATCACACATACGGCAAAGCATGTGAAAGGATATGAGACAGCGATACTTGCAGGAGCCATTTTCGGAAATCTTCTGACGGTGCATCAGATCCGAATTCCACTGGGAATTTTTGGCCTTGTGCTGATGGGTGTGCTGTTTGGGATTTTTGTTGGTGGATGGATCCTGGCACTGGCAGAAATTGTCAATATTTTTCCCATCTTTGCCAGAAGGATCGGCATTACAAAAGGTTACAGTCTGATTGTGATCGCGATCGCAGTCGGAAAAACGGCGGGCAGTCTGTACCATTTTTACAGGCGTTGGGGCATGTAGAAAGCAGACGGCAGGAAGGAATGTTAAGAACATGAAAGATGTGTTAAAAGAACAGAGAAATCAGAAATACAATGATTATGTCAAACAGGTGACACCGGTGCACAGTCTGCCGTTGAATATGCTCAAAGCGTTTGTGACAGGCGGCGTGATCTGCGTGATCGGACAGGCAATCTTAAATTATGGGGATATGCTCGGCCTGGAAAAAGACATTGCAGCGAGCTGGTGTTCCCTGATCCTGATTTTTGTCAGTGTGATACTTACCGGTCTGAATATTTATCCGAAACTTGCAAAGTTCGGCGGAGCAGGAACGCTGGTGCCGATCACTGGATTTGCCAATTCGGTGGCAGCTTCTGCGATCGAATATCAGAAAGAAGGGCAGGTTTTCGGGATCGGATGCAAGATCTTTACGATTGCAGGACCTGTGATCCTGTATGGGATCTTCTCGAGCTGGGTGCTGGGACTGATCTACTGGATCTTTCAGGTGACTGTATATCAAATGTGAGATGAATCCCGTCTTGGCAGGCGGTGCACTACAGGCTTGTATCAGTGGCAGATCCGATTAAAAAAAGTCCTGAATGTTCTTCAGGACTTTTTTCATGCCGGTGGCCGGACTCGAACCGGCACGGCTGTTAAACCGCTTGATTTTGAGTCAAGTGCGTCTGCCAATTCCGCCACACCGGCAAAATCTCAAAACCGATATTTAGTTTACCATAAATATTCTGGTATTGCAAGCGTTTTTTGCGTGTTTTCTTTTACTTTACACCCGAACGGAGATAGGATATACTGAGGGGGAACGAAAAACAAAGGAAAAGACAGCGGGGGATCACGATGGATTGTAAAAAAGCCCAGTCATTGGTAACAGCTTATATTATGAGAAAACTCAATGACAAAGATCTGGAAGACTTTCTGGAACATGTGGATAGCTGTGAGGAATGTTATGAGGAGCTGGAAATATACTATACCGTACATTATACTATAGCCCGCCTGGATGAAGATGAGGCGGATCAGGTGTATAATGTCAAAAAGGCACTGCAGAACCGTCTGGAAGAAAGCCGTTTTTATATATGGAGGACAAAAGTTTCCAGGATCTACCGCATGGGGCTCATGGTACTGGCGGAGCTGCTTCTGGTTGTGATCCTAATGACACAGGCAGATCTGTGGCAGAACGGAACCATGGAACACAATCCGATCTGTCAGTTTTTATCCATACACAGAGAAGACAGAAGGCAGGCAGAGACAGAGTCTAAGCCGAGTGAAACAGAAAGCGAAACAAAGAATCCTCTGATAAAAACAGACACTGCTTCGACAGAAAATGAAACAACAACGCAGAAACAGACAGAAAAGAAGCAGTCGAAAAACAGGAAAAAGAAGAAAAACAAGAAAAAATCAAAGAAATCAAAAAAATCAAAAAAGAAGAAAAAGAAGCAGACTGAAAAAACGACAGAAAAGTGAAAGAACAGAAAAGAGGACTGGAACATTGAGAGAAAAACTCGTTTTGATCGACGGACACAGTATTTTGAACCGGGCATTTTACGGAGTGCCGGAGCTGACCAACTCGGAAGGGCTGCATACAAATGCGGTCTATGGTTTTTTAAATATTTTATTTAAAATCCTTGCGGAAGAACAGCCGCAGTATCTGGCGGTTGCTTTTGACCTGAAAGCACCGACCTTTCGCCATAAAATGTATGATGCTTACAAAGGGACGAGAAAGCCGCAGCCGCCGCAGCTTCACGAGCAGGTGCCGGTCATGAAAGAAGTGCTGACGGCGATGGGCGTACCGCTTCTGATGAAAGAAGGCTATGAAGCGGATGACCTGCTTGGAACGGTGGCAAAGCGGATGGAAAAGGAAGGCCTGGATGTTTCTGTGGTCTCCGGTGACCGGGACCTTTTGCAGCTTGCAACAGAGCACATCATGATCCGCATACCAAAGACGAAGCGGACCGGCACGGAGATCGAGGATTACCATGCAAAAGAAGTGCTGGAGAAGTATCAGGTGACACCGCCGCAGATCATTGAGCTGAAGGCGATGATGGGTGATGCCTCGGACAATATTCCGGGACTTCCGGGAGTCGGTGAAAAGACGGCGACCAAACTGGTCGTGGCGTATGGCACGATCGAGAATGCCTGTGCCCATGTGGAGGAGATCAAGCCGACCAAGGCGAAAAATGCTTTTCTGGAGCACTATGATCTGGCAGTCCTCAGCAAAAAACTGGCGACGATCGATACCGACAGCCCGATAGATCGGAAGAGCGTCGTGTAGGGAAAGAGTGTAGATCTCGGTGGTCGCCG
>OGJY01003124.1_pt1 | contig 14531 bp, 10 predicted proteins | sample 1572231 | NCBI WGS metagenome assembly OGJY01 (sample SAMEA2582121, study PRJEB24529) | metagenome | biome: Human gut stool | place: China | collected 2011
AGTTGGTAGAGCATAACCTTGCCAAGGTTAGGGTCGCGGGTTCGAGTCCCGTCTTTCGCTCGCTTCCAAAAGGCCTCGGTATTGCTTGCAATATCGGGGCTTTTTATTTTACAGACAGGGGGTAGCCATCCACACAAATAGGGCTGCAACACACCTGTCGCAGCCCCTTCATAGACACACCAATATTTATAACTATTGTATAAATATCTTCTTTACCTCTCTTTTATGTCTGGTTCCGTTTGATACGGTAAACGCAAATATAAGAATAAATTTATCATTACAACCTTTTTTTGCAAGGAAGCATTGAAAAATCAGAAATAGCATAGATTTCATCCCTTTCCGGCAATAAAAAAGCCCGACCTCGACGGCCGGGCTCCTCGCTTTATCTTAATTTCAGATCATTTTCCCTGCAGGCTGGCATCCATAGCGGCAGCCGCTTTACGGCCGTCACCCATCGCCAGGATCACGGTGGCACCGCCACGTACGATGTCGCCTCCGGCATATACATCCGGCAGTGCCGAACGCATCGTATCCTGGTCGACTACAATCGTACCCCATTTGCTCACTTCCAGGCCGCTGAAGGCACGCGGGATAAGCGGGTTAGGAGAAACACCAACGCTGACGATAACTTCGTCTACGTCGATCGTATCGATGGCTCCTTCGATGGCTACGGGACGGCGACGTCCGGAAGCATCCGGTTCACCCAGTTCCATCTTCTGCAGACGCATCTGTTTTACACGACCTCTTTCGTCACCGATATATTCGACCGGATTGTGCAAAGTAAGGAATTCCACGCCTTCTTCCTTGGCATGTTTCACCTCCTCGATACGGGCAGGCATTTCCTCTTCGCTCCGGCGGTAGACGATCATGGCACGTTCGGCACCCAGACGGCGGGCGGTACGAACGGAGTCCATCGCGGTATTACCACCACCGATCACGGCCACCTTCTTGCCTTGCAGCACAGGGGTATCGCTTTCGGGGTTGGCAGCGTCCATCAGGTTGACGCGTGTCAGGTATTCGTTGGACGACATCACGCCGATCAGGTTTTCACCCGGTATGTTCATGAAGTTGGGCAGGCCGGCACCGCTGGCGGCAAAGAAGCCTTTGAAGCCCTCTTCGTGCAGGTCGTCGTAACTGATCGTCTTGCCGACGATGCAGTTGGAAATAAACTTCACGCCCATCTTGCGAAGGCCTTCGATCTCCACATCCACGATCTTGTTAGGCAGACGGAATTCAGGAATACCGTATTTCAATACGCCACCGATCTCGTGGAGCGCTTCGAATACGGTTACATCGTATCCGCGTTTCGCCATATCTCCTGCAAAGGAAAGGCCGGCAGGGCCCGATCCGATCACGGCGATCTTGATACCGTTCTTCTCAGCGATTTCGGGGACGGATATCTGGCCGCTTTCACGCTCGTAGTCGGCAGCGAAACGTTCGAGGTAACCGATAGCCACCGGTTCCTTTTTCATCTTCAGATGGATACATTTGCTTTCGCATTGCTTCTCCTGCGGACAAACACGGCCGCAAACGGCAGGCAACGCGCTGGTTTCCTTCAGCACTTTGGCTGCTTCAAGGAACTCGCCGCGTTCGATGTTCTTGATAAATGTCGGGATGTTGATGCTCACCGGGCAACCTTCCATACAGGTAGGGTTCGGGCAGTCGAGGCAACGTTGCGCCTCCTGCATGGCCTGTTCCTTCGTCAGCCCCAGGTTCACCTCTTCCAGGCGGGTGTGGCTGCGGTATTCCGGATCGAGTTCATTCATTTCTACACGGGGGATATCCGTGCGTTCTTTATTTTTTTTGCTCTTGCGCAGTTCTTCCCTCCAGGGTTCGGAACGGCGGGCTGCAATTAGTTCTGCTGTTGTCATTTGTTTAAGTGGTTATTTCTTTTCAATATCTTTATAAGCACCCAGACGCATAAGCATCTCGTCGAAATCAACCTGGTGGGCGTCGAATTCGGGGCCGTCCACACAGACGAACTTCGTCTTTCCACCCACCGTGATACGGCAGGCACCACACATACCGGTACCGTCTACCATGATCGTATTAAGGGAAGCGACAGTAGGTATCTCGTATTTCTTTGTAAGGGCTGAAACGAATTTCATCATCACAGCCGGGCCGATGGTTACACACAGGTCTACCTTCTCACGGTTGATCACGCTTTCGACACCGTTCGTCACCAGTCCTTTCGTACCGTATGAACCGTCGTCGGTCATCACGATCACTTCGTCGGAGTTGGCCTTCATCTGGTCTTCGAGGATCACCAGGTCTTTCGTACGGGCAGCCAGTACGACAATCACGCGGTTGCCGGCCTTATGGAATGCTTCAACGATAGGCAGCAGCGGAGCTACACCTACGCCACCTCCGGCACAGACCACCGTACCTACCTTTTCGATATGGGTAGCTTGTCCCAGGGGGCCTACCAGGTCGGTGATATAATCGCCTGCGTTCAAATCGCAGATCTTCTTGGACGAACCTCCCACAGCCTGGATCACCAGGGTGATGGTTCCTTTCTGAGTGTCTGCTCCTGCAATGGTTAAGGGGATACGTTCGCCTTTCTCTCCCACTTTCACGATCACGAAGTGACCGGCCTTGCGTGAGCGGGCAATCAGAGGAGCCTCAACTTCCAGCTTCACTACGTTGGCAGAGAAATGTTCTTTACTTACAATTTTATTCATTCTAATCGCTACTGTTGATAGTTTGTCTTGTTGATTTGCTTGCAAAAATACATCAAAAATGTGAATAGATTAGTATTTTGCCAAAGAAAAAGGCTTTATTCGAACAATCCTTCGTCGCGCATCAGCATTAAAATGGCAGAATGCGGCACGATCAGGAACTTCTCATCATTAAATTTGATCTCATAGGCGGCATTTTGCAGAAAGACAGCGAGATCGCCTTCATGCGCCTGCAGGGGCAGGTAATGCACCTCTCCTTCCTTCTTCTCCCACACTTCATGCTCTTCGCTCTGGGAGGGCAGTGGGAAGCCGGGGCCTACCTTGATGATATAACCGCTTTGTATCTTCTCCTGCTGCACCGTGGGCGGGAGATACAGACCGGATTTGGTCTGGCTCTGCGGGTTCTTGGGTTTGATAAGCACTTTATCGCCTATCATAATGAATTTGTCTATGTCCTTCTGGTCTATCGATAATTGCATAATCGTTATGTTTTATTAGTTGTGATGCAAAGATATAAAAAAAGAGACGTCGCAAAGCAACGTCTCCCTTTCGTTCAGAGTATATCAATTATGTTTAAATGGAGCGTCCCTTAAACACGTTAGACTGTTCCGTCGGATAGAGTGAACCGGTGAACGAGATACGGTTGCTGTTGAAGTTCGGGCTTACAGTAGCCGTACATTTGTTGCTGCCCTTCACCATCCGGAAAGTTACGTTGGCCGATACGGCAACGCCCTGTACCATCATACTGAAAGTGACATTACCTTTCTTATCGGTCTTCATCTCTACGTTTGAGGCGTTACCATCGACAGTGATACCACCTATTCCGTTAGGGCCTGCATAAGCTCCGTTGAAAGCCAGCTGGATCGTTGCCCGGTTGCCTTTCATCGATACGAAGTTAGTGCTGGGAGTGACATAAACGAAGCGTCCGCGTTTAAATTCCACACGGTCTGCTTCGAGCACAAAATCTTTTGCGTTAAGAGCCTGTACGGCCTGCTCGAACATAGCCATGTTCTCGGCTTCTTCCGCTGCTTTCTTAGCCTCTTTCTCGGCCTTTTTTGCTGCTTTTTCAGCTGCTTTATCCTGTTGTGCCATCATCGTTCCCGTACCGAGGCCAAATAACAGGACAGCTAGCAATAATAAAACTCTTTTCATACTTCTATTCTTTATAATTAATACGTAGCGAACCACTTTTCATATAATAGACAAATAACTCGCCTGGAAGTTCAATTTAACGATTCACTTTTTATGTTTTTAACATGGTACCACAGGAAAGCCCAGGCAGTTACGGCTGCGATGAAGTCCGAAAAAGGAGACGCGTACCATACGCCGTCCAATCCCCAGAACTCAGGGAACACGAGCAGAGCCGGAATCAGGAACAGGCATTGCCTGCTCAGGCTAAGGAACATCGCTTTCCAGGCAATACCGATGCTCTGGAAAAACTGGCTGATGGATATCTGCGAACCGACAACGACGAACACCATCAAACTGATCCGCAGGCCGTTGGCCGTCACCTCGATCAACTCCGGATCGCTGGTGAACGCACGGGCTATCAACCGCGGAAACAAGACGCTCGCCAGACAGCCCAGTCCCATGATGATCGTGGCGGTGATGATAACCAAGCGCAAAACCTCCTGTACGCGCCTATGTTGTCCGGCCCCGTAATTAAAGCCGACAATGGGCTGCATACCCTGCGCGATACCGATAATGAGCATAACAAGCAACATACCGACACTGGTAATAATACCGTTAGCTCCCAAAGCCAGGTCACCCCCATGTACTTTCAAGGCATAGTTCTGGATTACGACCACCAGGCTACCTGCCAGCTGCATGGCAAAGGGCGAGATCCCAATGGTGACAATGTTCCATACCACATGTCTTTCCAGGCGAAAGGTTCCCTTATGGAAACGCACGATACTGTCTTTCTGGATGAAATGGTTCATAACAAACATTGCACTCAACAGCATGGAGATTATCGTTGCGATAGCCGCTCCCCGGATGCCCATATCGAGCCAAAAGATAAAGATAGGGTCGAGAATAACATTCACCACCGCCCCGATCAGCATGGTGAACATGGCTTTCTTCGGATAACCGGAGGCACGCATGATCGCGTTGAAACCGAAGCTAAGCGAAGTCAGGATCGTTCCGGGCACAACGATATTCAGGTAGTCGCGGGCATAAGGGATCGTCTGTTCGCTTCCCCCGAAAGCCAGCAGCAGGTCGTCCATCCAGATCATACAAGGGACGACGGTGACAATCGTGATCAGGAAAGTCAGCGTAAAAGCATTCCCCAGCACCTTCTCCGCCATCTCGTTCGCCTTCCTTCCCAAATGGATGGAGACACGGGTGGCGGCTCCCGCACCAATCAGCATACCGAAAGCCTGCAGGAAAAGCAAGATGGGAAACGTCAGCGTAAGGCCGGCCATCGCCAGCGCACCGACTCCCTGACCGATAAATACACGGTCGACAATGTTATACAACGCATTCACCATCGTCCCGACCACGGCCGGGATAGCATACTGTAACAGCAGGCGGGGGATCTTCTCGTTCTCCAACCGTCCGATTATTTCATTTGCCATAATTCATCTATACTTATCTTGTTATACTTTCGTTCTATTTATCCTTTCCCTCTTTGTAGCAGGGAGGCTCTCCGGTAAGGAGAGAGATGTCGGCCCTTGTTGTTCGCACGATACCGCATCGGGATGCGGTGAAGTTCCGCATCAGGATGTGGCTAGCTACCGCACCGGGATGCAGTTGTATTCCGCATCGGGATGCGGCAGTATGCGAACAGTAGGGGTCGGCCTCACTCCCTTTAGCGTTTCGACCAGTGCCTCCACCCCGGATAAGACCTCCACCTCCCCTCCAGGCAGGGTCAGCAACAAATGACGGGCATCGAGACAGTTGATATTGATCTGTCCGTCTTTCACTGCCGAAGGACGGTAGCCGTTTCGTATCAGGGCATTGCCTACCCAATAAGAGACGAGGAAGTCGCCCTCCACACCTACCGGGTCGACGGGTGCTTCGGTATTCAGCTTGCCGGTCGACGGGTCGAAAACGATACCTTCTTTTCCGAAGAAAGAGGCGAAGGCGCCGCTCAGGATCAGGTCTTCAGGCGTACCGCAAGCCATCGGGCGGCCTTTCTCCTGTAGCCAGAGGCAATCGCCCATCTGGATAGCCAGGTCGAGGTCGTGGGTGGAAAGCAGAATCGCTTTATTTTGTTCCATTGCCAGGCGATGCAGCAAGACCATCGTTTCGATGCGGCTCGTGACGTCGAGGAAGGCCGTAGGTTCGTCCAGCAGGATGATGGGGCATTGCTGCGCAAGGGCTTTGGCGATCATGGCTTTCTGCCGTTCGCCGTCGCTCAGTTCGGATACATAGTTTTGTGCTTTGTGGGCAATGCCGGCTGCTGCAAGCGATTGCTCGATGATCTCCCTGTCGGCTGCCTTCAGCCCACCGAAGAAGCCTGTGTAAGGGTGGCGTCCCAGCGAAACAAGTTCGTAGACGGTGATGCCGCCCGCGTTCGTCTTTTCCGTCAATACAACACCTACCGTAAGGGAAAAGTTGCTTTGCGAGTATGACGACAGGGGTTTTCCCATCAGGGAGATATCGCCGCCCAACGGGGGCTGGAAACCGCAGAGGGTACGCAGCAGGGTCGATTTGCCGGCTCCGTTCAGTCCCAGCAGGCAGGTCACTTCACCGGGGAAGAGCCTGAGGCTGAGGTCGTCGTGGATCACCTTGCGCTTGCCGCCTTTCAGGGGATAGCCAATACTGAGGCGATCGGTTTCTATTACAGGTGTCTGTCTGTTCATCAGTCGAAGTATTGGATATTCTTACGGTTCACGATCACATAGATGATGACCGGAGCTCCGAGCATCGGCGTCACGGCATTGAGCGGGAGGATGTTGTTGGTTCCGGGCATCACCATCAATATATTACAGAGCAGGGCGATGCAGGAACCGGCCAGCATCGTGACGGGAACCAGCATCTTATGGTTCGAGGAGCCCAGCATCAGGCGGGCGATATGCGGTACGGCCAGTCCGATGAAGGAGATCGGACCGCAGAAAGCGGTTGTCGTAGCGGTAAGCAGTCCGGTACAGAACAGGATCAATATGCGGGTGCGTTTGATCCGGATTCCGAGGTTGGCGGCATACATTTCCCCCAGCAGCAGGGCGTTGAGGGGTTTGATCAGCAGGATGGCCAGCAGCAGTCCGGCGAGGGTGAAAAGGAGGAAATAAGGCAGCTGCATCAGGGAGACGCCTGAGAAGTTGCCGAGGCCCCACATCACGAAGGCGTGGACTTTGTCGGTCGAGGCGTAATAATTGAGTACCGATATCAGGGAGGAGGCGAGATAGCCGATCATGATACCGATGATAAGCAGCATGACGTTGCTTTTCACCTTGGCGGAAAACCAGATGATCAGTCCCAGTATGCAGGCTGCCCCAGCAAACGCGGCGAGGATAACAGCAAGATAGCCGCTGATAGGCAACTCGGTGACCATACTCAGCGTACCGCCGAAATAGAGCATGATGGCGGCCACTCCCAGGTTGGCTCCATCGCTGATACCCAGGATGGAAGGGCCTGCCAACGGGTTACGGAACAGGGTTTGCAACAGCAGTCCGCTGGTTGCCAGCGAAGCACCGGCCAACAGAGCCGTAACGGCTTGCGGGAAGCGGCTTTGCAGGATGATATTCTGCCAGGCGGGACGACCGACGTCTTTCCCCATCAGGATATCGATGACGCTCTCCAAAGGGATGGACACGGCACCGTATACCAGCCCGCCCAGAAATAAGAGAACCATCAGGGCGGTTAGCAGTAAGGGAGACCAGGTTATTCGTTTTTGCATATAATTAATTCACGCCATATTATTGCCTAATATTCATTCCGCTCCTTTTCTTTGATAAAGCCGTTGCGGTAGGCATACAACAGCTTTTCTAGATCATGGATCTGACGTTGCAGGTCAGTGCCTTTGTCGGTGTCTTTTACCATCTGCCGATGGGAACTCAGTTCCACTACGATCGTGGTGGAACGGATATCACGCCCCTCTTTGATGGCCTGGTCAGTCGACAGGAACGGCTCATGCTGTACCAACTGGAAACCGCGGGAGTGATACACCAGCGTATAACCGGCAATCCCCGTTTCGGCATGATAAGGCCGCGAGAAACCACCGTCGATCACCAACAGCTTGCCATTGGCCTTGATGGGGTTTTCGCCTTCGATGGAACGGACAGGGACATGCCCGTTGATGATATGGCGGTGCATACCCGTTACGCCGAACTCATCCAATAACATATCGCATACCTTCTCTTCTTCGCGGAGGGTATAATAAGCGCCTTTCTCTTCCTTCTGTACCGCCTTATCGTCGATAAAAGCTCGCTCGAAAGTAGCCATCTTGCTCTTATCGAACAAGGGAGAGTCTTTTCCTCCCCAGAGATACCAGATATAATCCATCGCAAAGTCCTTTTCGGGAGAGTCCTCTGAGTCGAAATAGGCGGTGCGGATCAACTGGTCTACTTTGTCGAGCAGGCTTTTACCTTTGTACTCCTGCCCTTCTATACGGATGCTTTTCAGCGTCCCGTCGGCATTCATCGGGACAGAGGCATGAAACAGCAGGTTGGAATTGCATACCTGGTACATACTGCCGTGACGGAAGAGACAACGCATATGTTTCTTCAGCTTCTCACTGTACTCGAAAGAGTGCTGGATGCGGCGGATCAGGTCTTCCTCCTCGATCGACAGGGCATACGGGTCTTTCGGGTTGATGGTCGGCCAGTTCTTATCTTTCAGCTCGAACTCTTTTCCATCTAAAGTAATGGTTCCGCGCTTCAGGTCGATATGGTGGAGCAGCAGGCGGTCGTCCATCTCGAACTCGGGACGGCGGCGGATAATCTCGCCTTCCAGCTTGAACTGGATAATCGTTATCGCCTTGTGCATCTGCGAGATCAGGCGGATCGTCTTTTCATCGAACGTGGAGTCGGACGCATTCGTCTTCGGCATGAACAGGTCGCAGGGATCATCGCCGTACACATCCATTGCGAACGTGGCCAGCGGAAGGAGGTTGATGCCGTAGCCGTCTTCCAGCGTCGCCAGATTACCGAAACGCAGGCACATACGGATCACATTGGCAATACTTCCCAGGTTACCGGAAGCCGCTCCCATCCACAGCACATCGTGGTTGCCCCACTGGATATCGAAATGGTGGTAATCGCAAAGGGTATCCATGATGATATGGGCACCCGGGCCACGATCGTAGATATCGCCTATCACGTGCAATGTATCGATCGCCAGACGTTGTATCAGGTTACACATGGCGATAATGAAATCCTTTGCCCTCCCTGTGGATATGATCGTCTTAATAACCTGATCCAGATAGGCCGATTTATTCGGTTCATCCGACGACTCGTGCAATAGTTCCTGAATGATATAAGAGAACTCCTTCGGAAGCGCCTTACGGACTTTCGAGCGTGTATACTTCGACGATACATTCCGGCAGACGCGCACCAACTGGTTCAACGTGATCAGATACCAGTCGTCCAGGTCGGGCTCCTTGCACCTGACCAGTTCGAGTTTCTGTTCCGGGTAATAGATCAGCGTGCACAACTCTTTCTTCTCGAAGTCGCGCAACGTGTTACTGAATATCTCATTCACTTTCCGTTTGATCGCACCGGATGCATTCTTCAGCACATGGTTGAAAGCCTGGTATTCCCCGTGGATATCGGACAGGAAATGCTCCGTCCCCTTCGGCAGGTTCAGGATGGCCTCCAGATTGATAATTTCGGTACTCGCATCGGCTACAGTAGGAAAACTGCGCGCCAGCAATTGCAGATAACGCAGGTCACCAAGCACGTATTCAGGTGTTATATCTTTCGTCATAAAATGTATACTGTCTTTTTCCGTGCAAATATAAGCAAATACAAGGAGACAATCCTTCTACAAAACATTATTTACGGGAAGTCACCCGGTCATACACGAACAAAAGCAGGGCGGTTCCCATGCCGATACCGAATATGACCATCCATAAGCGGGAAGGATCGTAGAGTTCCCAAAGAAGGTTTGTCAATGCCCGGGGCGTCAGATCGACTTGCCGGGCGACTTCAGCGAAATAGGCGTTATTGGAGAGTCCTTCGGGTATTTGCAGCCCTTTCTCCGCCACGAATTGCCGGACGATCATCACCTTATCCGACATCTGCTGATACACGACACCGGAAATAATCCCGGCCATCACATTCCCCAGAAAAACAGGGATAAAGGAATATCCCATATAAAGCGCTTTCTTATCTGCGGGGGCAATACGTCCGATATACTCGGTGATCTTCGGCGATCCGGCCATTTCCCCCAGCGAAAAGATCAGGATAGCCACCATCGTAAACAATACATTCTGCGAAACAAGGGTCAGCGACATACCGATCGAGCAGACCAGGAAACCGGACATCATGGAGCGCAACGGTTTCATCTTCATCACGATACTTGAAACGACCAACTGGAAGGTGATGATATAAAGCGCATCAATATTCGTCACAAACTCGGCATCCATCACACCGGCCCCCTGGCTGTAATTCTCGCTGAAGAAAGGCATATAGGCATGAAAGAAGTTATACAGCACACTGGTGTCCACCCATTGCGAGATAAAGACCGGCAGCGTAAAGAACAACTGGTGATACATCGCCCAGAAGCCGGCCACAATTACCAGAAAGAGGATAAACTTAACGTCTTTCAATATATATCCCATATTGGTGAAGATAATGCGGAAGGTTTTCAGCAAAGGGTCTGTATTCTTTTCCGCGTCTTCCCGTCCCGGCTCCTTGTAGAAGAACAGCAGAATGAAGTTGAGCGCGATAATCCCGGCCGAGACATAAAAGATAAGGTGGGACGATCCTTTAAACAACAGGGTGACCATCGGCCCGAAGAATGCACCGATATTGACCATCATATAGAAAATACCGAACCCGATCGAAGCCGTCTCGTCCGTTGTCGTCTTTGAGATCGTAGCCGAGATAACGGGTTTAAACAGGGCTGCCCCCACCGCCAGATAGAGATACATAAGGAAAACTCCGATAAAGGTCGTGAACATCGGAAGGAGAATAAATGCGGAAGTATAGATCAAAAAGGCGAGAAACAATACTTTCTTATATCCGTAGCGGTCGGCGATGGCTCCCGTCAGCACCGGCAGGAAATAGAGGATGCCTGTCCCCACTCCCATCAAAAGCCCTTTCTGGCTTTGCGAGAATTCGAGTCCCCCGGCATCCGACGAGCCGGTCAAATAGTTGGCAAACAGCATAAAGAAACCGTACCACGCCCAACGCTCAAACAATTCAATTACATTGGCCACCCAGAATGTGCGTGGGAAGCTGCTAAAGACACTCATAATAATATTTGTTTTCTGATTAAGTGTTGTAAAGATACGATAAATACAAATACGAGGGAAATTTAGCAAGCCTTAAATAGCAAGCCCCGGAAGACGAATCTACCGGGGCTTGTTTTTTTGTCTGTTTTCACTCTTCACAGAGGTTGAACAGAAGAACTTTATTTCATTACTTTAGTATTAATATCTACCGCTTGTTCGCCCTTCACGGGGTAATTGGTTCATGACGGAACCGCGCGGTAAACAATTTAGAATTATTTGATTATAAATAATTGCGTCTTATTTTACGATTGCTTTTACAGCAGCTTCACCTTCTACGGCTACGATTACTACACCAGCAGGAGCAGAGATTGTTGCGTTGTCGGAAGAAACAACTGTGCTAGCAACAGTCTGACCAAGTACGTTGCTGATAGATACTTTCTTACCAGCTGCACCATTGATGATTACAGCACCGTTTGTTGCTACTACGCTGATTGAAGATACTTCAGGAGCGTTTTCGTTAGCAACAGGATCACCTGCATAGTTTTCTTCGATCTTGAACAAGTCACCCTTGTTATAACCGCTTTCAACTACAACTGTACCGTTGATCCATTTCAAGTAACCTTCCTGAGTAGTTGTCAGTTTATCAGCATCTTTTGTCGGATTATATTCTTTCCACAAAGTCTGGATCTTGAATGTTCCTTTATCTGCATCATCGTAGCGGAATGCAAACTTAGCAACGTTGAAGTTAGGCTTATCTAATTCAATCTTAACTGTATCATTGTTTGTAAACAAGAACAATGTATCTTTGATATGCATACCTTCTACAAATGATAACTTAGCACGAGATTCACCGGCTTCGTTATTATTCACATATGGATTCTTGTGCAAATGAGTAGCACCGTAGATGTTAGCTGTATCAATCAAGTTAACCAGGAAGCGACCTCTTACTACTGATGGGTTTTCTTTTGCGTCAGCGCAAGGACCACCGTGTTCATCTCTCCATGCCTGTGTATTATGTTCCGGGTTGTAAGGACACTCTACTGAGTTTTTCTTATCAACACCTACAGCCAACAGATACTGCCAACAAGAGTTATCTTTACGATTAACATAAGCGGTATCAACAAACATAGCCGGATTCAATTTGAACTGAGGATCGTAAACATTATCGATGTTCAGGAAGCTCAAAGTATCATTTTCAACGACAGATTTATTATCACGTTTTTCGTAAAGAGCCTGATTAGCGTTATCATCACGATACAATCTGATTGTGTCTCCCCAAGCTTTAACGTCATCATTTACCAAGTGGTATTCAGGATCGTCAGACGGCTTAACCAGCATCAATGAGTTATTGTCTTTTGCATAGATTGCCATTTCTTCCCAAGAACCATTTTCCAAGCTATTACCTAAGAACAGTTTCTTATCCGCAAGAGTAAATGCTGATTTACCACTTGTTAATACGACGCTACCATCCTTACCATATGTATTTGCTGTTTTATTCAACGTAACATAGTTGTAAGTATCGCCCGGTTTCTTTTTCAAAGCAAACTTTTGAGCTGAACCATTGTCGGTAGCATCATTATTATCCTTATCACAGATATAATACAGCAACTGAGCCAAACCATTATTTTTAACGAATTCGTTATTTTCTCTGTTCTGGAAAGTGTAAGGAAGGATAACCAATGTATCTTTAGTTTCAACTATAGACTTAGCCGTTGCATCCCACTTATTCAATGTGCTAACGATCAATACAGAGTCGATCTGAGTTTGGAAATCTTCTTTCGCTCCTGTTTTCTTCTTGAATGCCAAGTTCCACTTTGTAGCAGCTTCCTGATCTACAGTAGCACCGATCTGGTGAGACATATTATGGTTTTCAGCCCAGTAAGCAGGAATATCTTTATCTGCGTTCTGGCGAGACTGACCCAAATAGAATGTTGTATTACGCAATACATTTTCTGTAACAGTCATGAAACCATCTGTCTTTTCTGTTTTAGCTACAGCTGTGATTGTAATCAAATCTTCAGCAGCCAAATTTGTAGAAGGAGTAGAAGTAACAACTTCATAAACACCTGCTTTAGCAGTGTTACGCAATTCACTGATTACGATTGAAACAGAGGGATCTTCACGGTTTGTCAATGTAATTGTAGCACCCTTATTAGCAGATGTTACAGCCCACTGAGATTCCGGAGCTTCAGTAACCAGACTTGCAGCTTTTACGAAATCGGCAGCTGTACCGTTTTCACCAATTGCCAGAACACTGTTTACTTTGTATTCGTTATCTGTTCCGGCTTCTTTACCGTTAGCTACATAGTTTACTTTAACAAACTGACCAGTCAGGAACTGAACTAAGTCAACTTTGTTAGAGCTACCCAAAGATGTTACAGCCCAGTTGCTTGCGCTACTTACTGTTCCTGCTTTATCAAAGGCTGTTAAACGACCTTCATTGTTTGTATTGTTGATATACAATCTTTTATCAGTGTTTACAAGAACTTGTACCGCTTTAGCACCGTTATCAGCAGCATGAACAGCAAATTTATAAGCTGCGTTAGTGCCTGTGGTAGCTAAAGCGTCAGCGGCTGAAGCCAGCTTAAATGCTCCTGGTTTATCAGAATCCTGGTTTGCAGTAGCATCCCAATAGATGTATTTGCCATCTTTGTTTTTCAAGAAATAAGTGGTAGCACCACTTGTAGCTTCCTTAAAAACGGGAGCAGCACCAGAAGCATCATATTCCATAGCAGTCAACTTACCAGCGAATGCATCTGCACCAGTCACCTTCACACCTTCTTTAGCAGAAGAAATAGCCAGTTCGAAACCGTCTTTCAATTCTTTGTTCATATCTTCTCCATTTGTTGCTGTTGCTGCAAATGCAGATTCAACAGATACAAAAAGAGCAGCTTCTACTAATTCATCTGCTGCAACAGAACCGGCTGTTACATCAAAAGCAGAGCCATCGTATGTTACATAACCACCGAAGCTGGCATCTGATTTTTTAACGCGCAAAACAAAGAAATACCCCGGCTTATTATCTGCCTTAACAGGAACAACATCAAAGTTTGCATTTCCTTTTACAGAGAAAGTATGGCTTGCATTGTTCAACAATTCGCCATCAGCCTGCATTGTCCAATACGCTTCGTCAGCAGCACTTGCATTATAAGCACCAGCAGCTACAGCACCAGCAACAATTGCAACAAACTTATCTTGAGCAGGAGTAATAGCTGCACTACCATCATTAGCTATTACAAATAAGCGAGCATTGTCTGTAAACTCCGGCAAGATAGAAGCACCAACAGCTGTCAAAGTTGCAGCATCGGCTGGCAATGCATTTGTTTGAGAATCATCCCAAGCCAAAGCCTTGTCTTTCTCAACAACCGCTTTGGTTTCAATCGCAGCAGGAGCTGCAAACATTGGAGCCGCTGTACCTGCATAAGCACTGAAAGCCGATGCAAATAACAAGCTAGCTACAAGTGTAGAAAACTTTTTGTTCATAATCAATAAATTTAATATTAATAATAGTGTTA
>OGJY01003143.1_pt1 | contig 14447 bp, 10 predicted proteins | sample 1572231 | NCBI WGS metagenome assembly OGJY01 (sample SAMEA2582121, study PRJEB24529) | metagenome | biome: Human gut stool | place: China | collected 2011
TGATAAGGAAAATTAAGATTAAAACCGTAATAAATATCCAAAAGTGAGCTTCCGATAGGGAATTCTTTATAAATATTATTATTTTTGCAACATATTTGTAACATCTGTTTCATCGTAGTCTTTTTAATAAGGTGAATAACATGGGACTAAATATACTTAGTAATCAGATAGAGAACAAACAACCACTAAAATTATTATAGATGGAATATTCTTTTTATGATTTTTTAAAGCTCATAGGCTCGTTAGGGCTCTTCCTTTATGGCATGAAGATAATGAGCGAGGGCTTACAAAAAGTCGCAGGTGACAGGCTACGAAGTATCCTGACAGCTATGACCACCAATCGGGTAACGGGGGTATTAACAGGAGTGTTGATCACAGCCCTTATCCAGTCCTCCTCGGCGACAACAGTAATGGTCGTCAGTTTCGTCAACGCCGGTTTGCTTACACTGGCCGAGTCCATCAGTGTCATCATGGGTGCCAATATCGGTACGACGGTTACGGCATGGATTATTTCAATTTTCGGATTTAAGGTTGATATGGCCGCCTTCGCTCTTCCACTTCTGGCCATCGCCCTTCCGCTCATCTTCTCCGGCAAGAGCAACCGCAAGTCCATCGGTGAATTCATTTTCGGTTTTTCCTTCCTCTTCATGGGACTTTCTTACCTGAAAGCAAATGCTCCCGACCTGAACGCCAATCCGGAAATGCTCGCCTTCGTACAGAACTACACGGATATGGGATTCTTCTCCATTCTCCTGTTCTTATTCATCGGTACCATACTGACTATGATCGTACAGGCCTCAGCCGCCACGATGGCAATCACATTAATTATGTGCGCCAACGGCTGGATCAGTCTGGAACTGGGAGCAGCGCTCGTACTGGGCGAAAACATCGGAACTACCATCACGGCCAATCTTGCCGCATTAACAGCCAATACACAGGCTAAGCGGGCAGCATTGGCCCATTTTGTTTTTAATGTGTTCGGTGTGATCTGGGTATTGATCATCTTCCATCCTTTCATGGAACTGGTCAACTGGGTAGTGGATACCTTCTTCCAGAGCAATAATCCGGAAGTAGCCATTTCTTATAAACTGTCCGCTTTCCACTCTATCTTTAATATCTGTAACGTATGTATCCTGATATGGGGAGTGAAACTGATCGAACGCACCGTATGCGCATTAATCCACCCGAAAGAGGAAGACGAGGAACCTCGCCTTCGGTTTATCACCGGCGGTATGCTTTCTACTGCGGAGCTTTCTATCCTGCAGGCACGCAAGGAAATCCACCTGTTTGCAGAACGTACCCACCGTATGTTCGGAATGGTGCAGGACTTGATGCACACCGAAAAGGACGATGACTTTAACAAGCTGTTCAGCCGCGTAGAAAAGTACGAGAACATCAGCGACAACATGGAACTTGAAATAGCCAATTATCTGAATCAGGTATCCGAAGGGCGTCTGAGTTCTGAAAGTAAGTTGCAGATACGTGCCATGCTGCGCGAAGTGACGGAAATCGAAAGTATCGGCGACAGCTGTTACAACCTGGCACGCACCATCAACCGGAAACGCCAGACGAATCAGGACTTTACCGAAAAGCAATACGAGCACATCCACTTCATGATGAAGCTGACCGATGATGCCCTCGCACAAATGATTGTGGTGGTAGAGAAACCGGAACACCAAAGCATTGATATCAACAAGTCTTTCAACATCGAAAACGAAATCAATAACTACCGTAACCAACTGAAAAATCAGAATATTCTGGATGTCAACAACAAGGAATATGATTATCAGATGGGAGTCTATTATATGGATATTATCGCCGAATGTGAGAAACTGGGCGACTATGTAGTGAATGTGGTAGAAGCCAGCAGTGATGTAAAAGAGAAGAAAGCCTCTTAAATAAAGAGTAACTCAATCAAAGAAATGGATAGCCAATTTATGCGTTGCAGCATAAAATTGACTATCCATTTCTTTTTTATTTCCACACAGACAAAACAACTCATGTCCGTTTACAAGGACACTCACACTTTACAAAGACGTTACATTTTTCACAGACGTTAACAATTACATTTCTTTTCCGTGAAGTTCCCGTTAAGCTTTTACTGCGCCTATTGCAGGTCTTTTTTTTGCATATACATTTGCGCCAAAATACACAGGGGCCTATGTTTAGTACCATTTTCCAATGACCGGACAAAGGCATTCCAAAAGAAAACCAAATCTCTAATTTAAAGCAAAAGAAATGAAAATTAAAAAAGTATTGATGGGAGTTGCACTGGCAGCAATGTGTTTAATGAGCGCACAAGCGCAACGCCGCAATGAGATTCAAGTTCCCAATCTGAACGGGTACACTACTTTAAAATGTGACTTTCACATGCACAGTGTTTTTTCGGACGGTCTGGTATGGCCTACCGTACGTGTAGACGAAGCATATCGAGAAGGACTGGATGCCATTTCTCTGACAGAACATATAGAGTACCGCCCGCACAAAAAAGACATTATAGCAGATCATAACCGCTCTTATGAACTGTCTCAGAAGCAGGCGAAGAAGTTAGGAATACTTCTAATCAGAGGCAGTGAAATCACCCGTTCCATGCCTCCGGGACATTTTAATGCAATCTTCCTGAACGACTCCAATCCATTGGAACAAAAGGCATATAAAGACGCTTTCAATGAGGCAAAAAAACAAGGAGCCTTTATCTTCTGGAATCATCCGGGCTGGGCACGCCAGCAGCCGGACTCCACCCTGTGGTGGCCTGAGCATACACAACTCTACAATGACGGCTGCATGCACGGCATTGAAGTAGCCAACGGTGGTCTTTTCATGCCCGAAGCCATTCAATGGTGTCTGGACAAGAATCTGACCATGATAGGAACTTCCGATATCCACCAGCCTATCCAGACAGACTATGATTTTTCAAAAGGCGAACACCGCACGATGACGTTTGTCTTTGCCAAAGAACGTTCTCCGGAAGGTATCCGTGAAGCACTCGACAATCGCCGCACCGCCGTTTATTACCGCGAACTGGTGATCGGGCGTGAAGAAATCCTCCGTCCCTTCTTTGAAAAATGCGTAGACATAAAAGAAGTGAAACGCACCGAAAAAGAAGTGACATTTTCTGTCATGAACGCTACCGATCTGGTACTGAAACTGAAAAAGACCGCACATGATCCTTCTTTGGTCTATTTCCGCGAAATGACATTGAAACCACATACGCAGCATACAATCTCTGTGAAGTTTGACAACGGTATCAAAGGAGGCGACTGCAATTTTGAAGTTACCAACTTCATCGTAGCCCCCGATAAAGGTTTGGATTACACCATCAAACTATAAAGTTCCAGCCATCAAAGCCATGTAATATCAAGATATCCGACGAACTACATGCGGATAATCGTTTAATTTTAAATTATTACTTTATGAATCGTTACTTATCCCTAGCCTGCTCGCTGGTAGCTTTCTTCTATTTATCGAGTTGCGAAAGCTACAGTGAGCCCACCGAGAAAGCCCACCAATCCGATCAACCGATTGTACTGACCTCCTTCTATCCCAAAGAAGGCGGAGCACGTGACAAAATTCTTCTGGACGGAAAAAACTTCGGCACCGACGTGAGTAAAATCAAAGTATATTTCAACAATGCCAGGGCCTCCGTCGTTTCATCAAGCGGAAGCCGTATTTATGCCATTGTACCGCGCCTTCCGGGCGATAATCCCCGTATCTCCGTAGTGGTCGACACCGATTCCGTCGCTTACGAAGAAACATATGCTTATCATACACAGGCATTGGTCAGCACGGTCACCGGAAACGGTGAAACGAGCTTCCTTGCCGGAACACTCTCCACCGCTCAGGTATATGGCAAATATCTTGATCTGGATGCCGAAGGCAATCTTTTCATGTCATGGCGTGACGGCGGTACATTTGGAATCGCCCGGATAAACGAACAACAGAACATTGTGACTCCTCTCATTGAAGCAGATGCCGCCAACCGTATCTTATATGCCAACGGCTTAACGGTGGACCGTGCCACCGGAATGCTGACCGCCGCACACGAGTCGGTCAAAGAAGTGACGTTTACCTTCGATCCGCGTGAAGCCTGGTATCCCCGCCAGCGTAACATAAAATACTCACAGTCGGATCTGAACTCAATCGTAGATGCCGACAGATACAAGAATTTCGTCACCTTCTGCCCTTATGACGGCTATCTATATACACGATACCGTGATGGAAAGATCGCTAAAATAGATCCCAACACATTCGAAGGACACATTATCCATCAAGGTCCCAGCGGATCACAATACGGACAGGCGATTAATCCTGCGAAGCCTTGGCTTCTGTATATAACGCTTCACTCCAACGCCCCTACCGCATACAGACAAGGGATTTCGGTGCTCGACCTCCGCGATCCGGATGGAACAGGCGGATTTAAGCGTCTCAATGCTCCCGGCGGCAGCGCTTTCCGTGACGGTCCGATTGAAGATGCCCTCTTCAATTATCCCAAGGATATCAAGTTTGACAACGACGGCAATATGTTCGTAGCCGACTATGGGAACCATTGCATCCGCATGATATCTGCCGACAATATCGTCACGACAGTTGCCGGACAGCCCGGCGTCGCCGGATACAAGGACGGAGGACCGGTAGAGTCCTTATTCAAGAATCCCTGGGGAGTGGCTGTCAATGAACAGGGAGACATTTACATTGCAGACTGGGGTAATGCACGCATTCGCAAATTGGTTATCGAATAACAAAGTAAACTCACAATGAAAATCAAACAGATTTTATACTTAATGTCGTTCTGCTTATTGCTTTCGGCAACAACCTTCGCGCAGCAAGTTCAGGAATTTACCGTTTCAGGAACTGTCGTGGATAAGGACAAGCTATCCATGCCCGGCGTATCGGTATACATCAAAGACAAGCCCTCCAAAGGTACCACAACCGACAATGACGGTAATTTCAAGCTGAAAGTGGTTTATGGAGACAAAATGATATTTTCTTTTATCGGCTTCAAACCGTCGGAGCATGTGGCCATCAAACCCCAAACCGACTTAACGGTCACACTGCTTGAAGACAACAATTCCCTTGATGAAGTGGTTGTCGTCGCACTGGGAAACGTTCAGCGGAAAATCAGTTCGGTAGGTGCCATTACGACGGTCAGCACTAAAGATATCCAGTCCCCCTCCCCTTCCATCAGTAACTTGTTGGGAGGCAGGGCAGCCGGTGTCATTTCCTTGCAGAGCAGTGGCGAGCCCGGTCAGAATATCGCCGATTTCTGGGTACGTGGTATCGGTACGTTCGGAGCCAACAGCAGTGCCCTTGTACTGATTGACGGTCTGGAAGGCGACCTCAACACCATCGACCCTGCCGATGTCGAAAGTTTCTCCATCCTGAAAGACGCGTCGGCAACTGCCGTGTACGGAGTAAGGGGAGCCAACGGAGTCGTATTGGTCAACACCAAGAAAGGCCTTTCGGGCAAAATTCAGATTACCGGACGTTTCAACACCACGCTGTCCGTCCTCAACCGTCTGCCGAAATATCTGGGAGCTTATGAGTATGCGCAGTTAGCAAACGAAGCCAGAGCAGTACGGAACGAAACACCTTTGTATGACGATACGGAAATGGGAATTATACGCGACGGTCTCGACCCCGACCTCTATCCCAACGTAAACTGGCAGGATGAGATACTCAACAAAACATTCTGGCGGCACACTTATTATGTAAGCGGACGTGGCGGAAGCGATGTGGCACGTTATTTTCTGAGCCTGGGAGGTAAAAACGAAAGTGCGGCCTACAAGGTAGACAAGAACAGTATATACAGTTCGAACGTCAGCTACAACACCTATAATTACCGTATCAATCTAGACGTGAACCTGACCAAATCAACGAAAGTTTATTTGGGTTCTGACGGATTCCTCTCCCAGTTGAATCAGCCCGGCGTAGCCAATACCGAATATATATGGGGAGCACAGTCGCGGCTTACTCCATTGTCCATTCCCACCCAATATTCCAATGGTATGCTGCCCGGACGCGGTGCCGGAGAGCTGTCATCGCCTTATGTCATGATCAACCATACGGGAAAGGCTGCCAACGAAGTGTACAAGGGCAAATCAACTTTGGCAATCAATCAGGACTTTTCCGAATTGATCAACGGGCTTAAACTACGTGTACAGGGAGCGTACGATATCCACAGCTACTTCAATGAACGGAGAAGCGTGCAGCCGGCCCTCTACAATGCGCTGGGCAGAGCAAGCGACGGATCACTCATCATGCAGGAGACCGTACAGGAGAAAAAAGCCTCGTACAGCAAGTCCACCCGCCAGTACCGCAAATACCACTTTGAGGCTACACTCAATTATGACCGGCTTTTCGGTACAGATCACCGGACATCCGCGCTGGTCTATTATTACATCAGCGATTCTAAAGACACGGACGACGCTACAAGTAATTTATCGGCCATTCCCTTGCGCTATCAGGGAGTATCCAGCCGGTTTACATATGGCTACAAGGATACTTACCTGCTGGACGTCAACTTCGGATATACCGGTTCCGAAAACTTCCAGCCCGGCAGACAATACGGTTTCTTCCCATCCGTCGCATTGGGCTGGGTACCTACCGGCTACAAGTTTATACAAGAGGCGCTCCCCTGGCTCGACTATCTTAAAATAAGAGCTTCGTATGGTTCGGTAGGTAACGACCGGATTACCGATGTCCGCTTCCCCTACCTTACTAAAGTGAACGAGGGCACCGGATCGGCTTGGGGCGTTCCCGACATCGAGATTATCGGTGAGACACGTATCGGAGCTGATAATCTGGCGTGGGAAAAGGCCATCAAGTCCAATGTGGGTATTGAAGGAAAGTTGTTTAATAACAAGATCGATTTCGTTGTCGATATTTTCCATGATCAGCGTAACGGTATTTTCCAGCAACGGGTACAGGTGCCCGAGTTCGTAGGAGTGGTCTCTAATCCATACGCGAATGTGGGTAAAATGAAAAGTTACGGTGCCGACGGAAACATCAGCTTCACGCAGGATTTCACTCCCGATTTCGGCTTCACCTTACGGGGTAATTTCACTTACTCCAAAAATAAAGTACAGAACTGGGAGCAGGCTTATCTGGAGTATCCCTATCTGGAATACAATAATTTCCCGTACAATTCCATCCGCGGATATCAGGCAGTCGGACTGTTTAAGGACGAAGATGACATCAAATACAGTCCCAAGCAGACTTTCGGGGAGGTAATGCCCGGTGACATCAAATATAAGGATATCAATGGAGACGGTATGGTGGACAAGCTGGACATGGTGCCGTTGACACACAGCACTTATCCGCTGCTGATGTACGGCCTGGGGGCAGAAATCCGCTACAAGAATCTGACTCTGGGTGTATTGTTCAAGGGAACCGGCAAGACCTCTTTTTTCTATGTAGGTCAAAAGACGACAGTGAACGACGAAACCCGCCTCAACGGAATGGGGTATATGCCTTTCTTCGAGGGTAACACCGGAAACGTACTCACCCTGGCAGCCAATCCAGTCAACCGATGGATTCCCAGAGATTATGCCATCACACACGGGATCGACCCATCCCTTGCCGAAAACCCGAACGCGCGTTTCCCCCGCCTGCAATATGGAAATAACAGCAACAACAGCCAGTTATCCACCTTTTGGCAGGGCGATTCACGCTACATACGCCTGCAGGAAATCACCCTGAACTACCATCTTGCGACAGCTTTTCTGAGACGCATAGGTGTTTCTTCACTGGATATCCAATTCGTAGGTAACAACCTCTATGTATGGGATAAAGTGAAACTCTTCGATCCGGAGCAAGCACGCTGGAACGGCCGTGTATATCCCATCCCTTCCACCTATTCCCTGCAATTATATGTCAATCTCTAATAAATACATCATCCGATAAACGATAAAATGAAAACATCCTTAATAAAAAAAACAGCAAGAACGTTCTTCTTGGTTCAGGCAGTCATGTTAGTAACGTCTTGCAGCAACTTCTTAAACATAGACAATTACTTTGATGATGAATTCAACATCGACTCGGTTTTCACCAATGCCCGATATATGGAAGCGTATATGTGGGGAGCGGCAGCCATGTTCCCGGATGAGGCACAGACCATCCGTAACGGGTACACACCGGGACCGATGGCGACCGACGAAGGATTTAACGGACTGACCGGAAGCGGAACGGCCAATATCTATCACGGCATGGATTTCGCCAACGGAAAGATCACACAGGATTTCCTCGGAGACGGCTCCCCCAACCTGAACCAATGGGGCAAATACTACAAAATCATCCGTAAGTGCAACAGCATCCTGCAAAACCTCGACCGCCCGAAAGACCTGACAAACTCGGAACGGCTCAGACTGGAAGGATACACACGTTTTATCCGTGCCTTCGCCTACTACAATCTTTTGGTCGATTACGGTCCGGCAATCTTGCTGGGAGACGAAGTAGTGAATACCAACGAACCTATCGAATACTACGACCGCCCCAGGGCCACCTATGACGAAACAATGAACTATACTTGTGAGGAGTTCGAAAAAGCGGCACGGCTGCTGCCCTCGCCTCAGGATGTTTCCACTCTGGACTTCGGACGCCCCACCAAAGGAGCCGCACTCGGCCTGGTAGCCCGCCTGCGATTGATACACGCCAGCCCGCTATTCAACGGGGGGCCTGTTGCCAGCTCCTATTTCGGCAACTGGAAACGCAAGACCGACGGTGTGCATTATGTCTCCCAGCAATATGACGAAAGCCGGTGGGCAGTAGCTGCCGCCGCCGCAAAACGGGTGATGGATATGGGAGCGTACAAGCTCTATACGTATGCAAAAGACGACAATACGCCGGAACTTCCCGCCGGAGTCACTTCCGACCCCAATTTCTATGACGCCTACCCGAACGGAGCCAACGGAATAGACCCTTTCAAATCTTATTCGGACATCTTTACCGGCGAAGCCGTAGCGTCCATCAACCCGGAATTGATCTGGGGAAGAAACACGACGTACCTCAACGAAACCATCAGCAAAGGTTCTTTCCCTCCCTCGATGGGTGGATGGGGACGTTTCTGCGTCACTCAGAAAGTGGTAGACGCCTATCTGATGGACGACGGGCGTACGAAAGAAGAAGCCGCCGCCGACGGATATTACTCGGAGACAGGCTTCACTTCCGAACCGCGTAACTTTTCCGGCTATCCCCTCAACGCCGGTGTATATAAGATGTACGCCAATCGTGAAATGCGGTTCTACGCATCTGTAGGATTCAATGAGGCAGTATGGCAGGCATTGTCCAGTTCGACTCTCAACAACCACACAGCCAAGTACTACTATCAGGATGAAGACGGTCGTGGCGGTGTTACAGCCACTTCGCCCAACTATCCCATCACCGGATACGTAATCAAAAAGTACAATAACCCGATGGATGCCTGGACCGGCACCGGAGCCCGCCATATCCAGAAAGCCTATCCCATTATCCGCTACGCGGAAATCCTGCTATCGTATGCGGAGGCACTCAACAACCTGACCGGCCCCCACACCGTAGAACTGGACGGTCAGCCTTATACCATGAGCAGAGATAAAGAGGAAATTAAAAAAGCATTCAATCAAGTCCGCTACAGAGCCGGACTGCCGGGGCTGACAGCCAATCAACTCAACAGTACGCCGGAAGTACAGAAACAGATAGAACGCGAACGTATGGTAGAGTTTTTATGGGAAAACAGACGTTTCTATGATGTCCGCCGCTGGGGTATTTATGAAGAGACAGAGCAGGAACCTATCCGTGGAATGAATCCCGACGGTGCAACCAAAGAGACCTACTACCAGCGTGTCATCCCTAGTTCTTCCTCATTCCTGACGAGGGTGGTTGACAAAAGGTCTGTCTGGGTGCCCATACCACGCAACGAAATGAGAAGACTGCCTTCTCTCGACCAGAATCCGGGTTATTAATCTAAATAACAAAAAAGAAGATGAAACGAGATTTTATAACGATACTCGCACTTATGATAGCACTTTCGTCATGCAATGACGATGCGCTGTTTGAAAAGGAAATGTACAAGAATGTAGTAGCCCTGATCAGCAGTGACTACTATAACACGTTTGAAGAAGTAGTCACTTTGTCCCCTACCGGAGAAGAGGCGACAGGATATATCGCAGCCTGCACCGGAGGTACTCATGCCCCAAAACAAAACATGGTGATCGGGCTGGAAGAAGACCTGACTTCACTGGAATTCTACAACCGGTCTCTTTACGATGTCGATGAAGCCTGCTATGCCAAATTCCTGTCCAGTGACAAATACGAGATCGTAGATTACAAGATTCAGATCAATGCAGGCGAACGGACAGGCAGAACCATGATCAGGATACGTCCCGAAGGACTGTCGCCGGATTCTACCTACTTCGTAGGATTAAAAGCTACGGATATCTCCGGTGTCGAGATTAATGAAAGCAAAAACACCATTCTATATCAAATACTTATCAAGAACGATTATGCAACGCAGGGCGAAAACGTTTACTATTCAATGACCGGTCTGGCAGACGGGATGGCAACCGCAGGTAACAAGAAGATGTTTCCACTCACCCACAACAGCGTACGCGTGATAGCCGGAACGGAGTCTTTTGAAAGCAATGTGGATCACATCAACAAAACCGCCATCATACTGCAAGTGGAGGAAAACAATCATGTCACGATAAAGCCGTACAAGGATATTGAGGTAACTCAGATAGACGGTGACTCCAAATACCCCAATACATTCAAGGTAGAGGAATCTTTCGGTCATACTTATAATGTATTTCTGCTGTCGTACCGATACACAAAGGATGGGAAAAGCAAGGTGATGCAAGAGGAATTGCGGCTGGAAATAAATAATTAACGCAAAAACCTCGTAAGGTTAACCCTTTTCTCTTTAATATTAATAACTTTGTATGCAAATCTTTTTTCGTACCACTATAGTGGCACGAAAGAAGAACTATAGTTCCCCTTGTGTCCCACTCTAGTGGTCCGCACGGGGAACTGTAGTAGAACGAATTAATATTTAAGCCGGATTCCTTAGTTTATAGGAACGGAAACATTAATAACACAACAAAATAACTTAAGTTATGAGCGCACAGTATGACCTTTACGAGACTCCCGATATCAAGCAGACAGGAGAAAAACAACCCCTTCATCCCCGCATTGTTCCCAAAGGGACTATCGGTCAGGACGAATTTCTGGACCGTGTACACAAATTTACAGGAATCAGCCGTAGTTTGCTGGTAGGAGCAATGCAGTCTTTTCAAAATGAGTTAAAAGATTTACTGGCTAACGGCTGGATTGTAGAATTAGGCGAGATCGGCTATTTCTCCGTATCGCTGCAAGGACCACCCGTAATGCACAAGAAAGATGTGCGTGCACAATCAATCAAATTAAAAAACATCAACTATCTACCGACCAAACAATTCAAGCGGGAAGTAGGGTATGACATGAGATTGGAACGTACCGAATCTCTCACCCGCCCCAAAGGTAACGGACGTAGCGAAGCGGAATGTCTGGCATTAATAACCGCCCACCTTGAAAAATATCCTTGCATGACTCGCACTGATTATTGCTATATGACCGGTCACGACAAAAAGCGTGCACTAAAAGAGCTGAACGCTTTTATCGAAAAAGGGATACTGATGCGCTACGGAGCAGGAAAACAGGTGGTTTATGCGAAGAAAATGATTTGATGCATATAGCTTATGTCCCTAATTGAACTCATTAGATGAATAAGGAGAATATGTTTTATAGATAGCCAATATTTATAAAAGTATATTGGATAGGAAGGCTTTTAAACAGTACACTTAGAGAAAATAACAGCGGAATATTAAATGACCGCTGTTAGTATAATGTTAGTAACAATAGAATTATGAGAAAAGAAGTTGAACAATTAGCTTTAATGGGTGCAATGCCCGATGAAACAGACGAACCAACAGATGTATTGATTGATAAATATGCAGACTTATTAGGTAAGATAACTAAGCCTATCACTTTGGATGAAGCGCATATTTTAATCAAGCTCTTTCCACCTACTGCTTTATATGGGATAGAATGGACATTGTTACATTTGATAGAGTCTGTGTATCCGGAAACAGAATTTATTAAATACAAAGAACTTATAAATGAATGTAATAGTGTTGAGTTCAGAGAAATGTTAGTTCAACGTCTCAATAACTCACAACAAAACAAAGTTACTAACAAGTAGATAAGCAGCCCTAACGGTCAGCTATCTACAACCCATTAGCTTTAAAATAAAAACAATGAATAAAAGAATCATTTCATTTATCTGCGCAGGACTGATTGCTATAAGCTGCGTGTCCTCACTCTGTTTCTATGATTACTTTTCCACCGACGGTATTACCCCCAATGCAATATATTGGATATTCTATTTTTTCCAGATTTCTATATTGCTGGGGCAAGCAGGAATGGGGATTTACACCATAAATGCACTCTTACGGCAGAAAAAAGAAGCTGTTTCCTTTTTGAGCTATTTTGCAGCCCATCTCCTTCTGCAAAACATGACTCCTCTGCTCCAAACATGGGCTGTACCTTCCATTACGGAATATCCCGTATGGCTACTGATGTGTCAGGTCATTTTTAGCATACTCCTCCTTCTCTCCTTATTAATCAACGAACCTTCATCCCTGTTCAGAAAGTCAGAATATATTCCCCGAATATTGATGGCAACATTCTATATTAACTGTACATACTTGGCACTTACCATCATAGGGACAATTGTCGCCCTGTGATGGTATCGAAACGACCCTCAAAACCATACTTTAGCAATAAATACCGGACAAAGCCTGTTTCCAACCTTCTTCGGGCAGAGGCAACAGGCATCTATATACAGATACTTAAAACATCTTCTTTCGGAGACAATACACCCAAAAGTCGATCATTTTTCCGACAATGATGCCGAAGGAACTAAGCGCCAAAGCGATGTAAACAGCGATAATCAACGGCTGTTCGTCTATCCATTTATTGACAAGTCCGGACATCCCGGCTCCTGAGTCACCGGAGTCACGTTGGATTCTTGAATCTACAAAGGTATGGATATGATATGAAAAGGACAATCTTCAATCGGAAAAAGATGAAAGGAGAACAACAAAAAAACATCTGACCATTTCTTTAGTTGAAGAAACTTATTAACGCACTTTGAGTTTTTTGCTTGGCAGTTCATTTGGAAACACATACATTTGCATCGTGATCACAAAACAAAAGAAACAGATTTACTAACTATTAAAAAACAAAAAAGATTATGGCACTTAGGTATGTCGTTAAAAAAAGAATGATTGGTTTCGGTAAAGAGAAAACCGAAAAGTATGTAGCACAGAATTTTATTACCAATACGGTTAATTTCAAGGATTTGTGTGATGAGATTTCTAAAGTGGGAATGGTTCCCAGCGGAGCGGTCAAGTTTGTACTCGATGCACTGATCGATACGCTGAATATAAACTTAAACAAAGGCATTTCCGTACAACTGGGTGATTTCGGTCAATTCCGTCCCGGCATCAGCAGCGAAAGCCAGGAGACAGAAGCGGCAGTGGATTCCGACACGATTCGTCGGGTGAAGATCGTATTTACTCCGGGATACAAGTTTAAGGATATGCTGAAAAAGGCAAGTATTCAAAAACTGGTAACCGGCAGCGAGATCGTTGACAACGGAAACACTCCTACTCCTCCCAACCCCGACGGCGGCGGTGACGGCGGCGATGAGGAAGCACCTGACCCGACAGTATAAAAACAGGAACAAAAAAAGCTCTGCATGAGCTGAAACGCAAAAATGACCGGAAGCACTGCTTTCCGGTCATTTTTTTAATAATCTCTTCTCTCTCTTAATTTTTTTATCCTTCGTACGGTTCAAAGTCCTCTTTTCCGACTCCGCAAAGTGGACAAGTCCAATCATCCGGAATGTCTTCAAATGCTGTTCCCGGTTCAATTCCGCTCTCGGGATCTCCTTGTGCGGGGTCGTAAATGTATTCACAGACTGTGCAAATGTACTTTTTCATAACGTTCGTTTTTTTATTGGTTTACTAAATAATATAACGCAAATAAAATGCAAATTGTTCGAACTTATTTCTTATCCCGAGTAAAAAAGTTATCTTTGCAACATATTTGTAGAACAAAACCAACAAGTTACATCATGCTAATAGCATTGCTACCTATCCTGCTAATTATATGTGCAATCCTCCTGCTCAGCTATCTATGGGAACGGAGAAAATGTCTTCGGATGCAAAAACGACTATTCCGGGAATCCAGAAAGCTGGAACATACCAACCACATCGCCAGCGCCATTCTGAAAAATGTCCATGCCTATATCTTATTAATAGATAACGACTTCAAAGTATTAAAAACAAACTACTATCAACTCACCGGAACTCAGAAAGGTCTGGAAGAAAAGAGAGTGGGCGACTTATTGCAATGCCGCAACGCATTATCGG
>OGJY01003144.1_pt1 | contig 14444 bp, 15 predicted proteins | sample 1572231 | NCBI WGS metagenome assembly OGJY01 (sample SAMEA2582121, study PRJEB24529) | metagenome | biome: Human gut stool | place: China | collected 2011
CCTTGGATTTGGGCACAACAGAGAAAACATTGCGGTAGAAATGCACCGTGCAGCGCTGATATTTGGTGTCTGGAAACACCTCGCCCACGGCCTCCAGCATCCCCATGCACTTGTCGCCAACGATGAGCTTTACGCCGTCCAAGCTGCGCCACGAAGCCACTGGAAGAAGTTGACCCAGTTAGCCTTGTACTCTTTCAACATAAAATGCCGCCCTGGATACCGAGCAGTCGGTATTCAGGGCGGCAATATTGTAAAAAAGCAACCACTAAATCTACTTTTGGCATAAATAACCCCCATAGCGGTTTTTCTATGACGCGCCGCTATAGAGAAGGCTGTGCAACGCTTGAGACGATCTCGCACCGACCTTAATATGCCAGCCTATATATAGTTTCTCTTAACACATAGGCTCCCTTTTCCAGGTCGTCACCGCAGGTAAACTCATCCGGTGAATGGCTGATTCCCTTCCGACTTGGTACGAAAATCATCCCAGTGGGCACTTTAAGGCCAATGACCTGGGCGTCATGTCCTGCGCCGCTGTTCATTTTTATGGAGGAAAGCCCCAGCGCCTTGGCGGACTCCTCCACCGCCTCCACGATGGCGGGGGAAAATCTGACCGGTTCCTCTCTGCAGCACTTGATCAACTCCACCCCAAATCCGTCCTGCTCCAGCTTCAACGCCCGTTTATGAAGCTCTCCCTCGATGTCATCAAGGGCTCCGTCCACGCCGTCTCTAAGATCCACGCTGAGCTGAGCGCTTCCCGCGATCACATTGGACAGTCCCGGCTTGGCGGTCAGTTTTCCCACCGTGAATACGGCGTTCTCCGATTTTTTCTTCGTGTAGTCCGTCATATCTCGTATAAACTCCGCTGCCGCCACCACCGGATCCAGACGCATCCCCATCGGCGTGGTGCCCGCATGGTTCTGCTCCCCTGAAATGGTGATGTCGTATGACCTTACGCCCACCACGCTGGTGACCACGCCGATCTCCTTTCCCAGTGCTTCCAGACGGGGGCCTTGCTCCACATGAAGCTCTATAAATGCCTCGATATCCCTTCTCTCCGCACTTCTGAACTCCTTCGGGTCATACCCTGCGGCGATCATCGCGTCTCTCAGCGTGATCCCCTCCGCGTCCCGCTCATCCAGCGCGGCCTCATCCATCCTCCCGGTCATAAATCTACTGCCCAAGTAGGAAGAGGCAAAGCGGCTCCCCTCCTCCTCAAGCATACCAACGACCTCAATGGTCTTTTTGGGCGTTCCATATTTCTTTACCAACTGTCCCACGGCGGCTATCCCCGCGATGACACCTGCTGCTCCGTCATATTTTCCCCCGTTTTTCACAGTGTCAAGATGACTGCCTGTCAGAATAACGCCATCTTGTTCTCCTTGGACCCGTCCAAAAACATTCCCAACGGCATCCTCATAGACCTCCATCTCGGCCTGTTTCATCCACTCCTTCACATAGCTGGCTCCCCGGCTGAACTCCTCCGTATAGGAAGCCCTCCATATTCCACCATCTTTTCTGGTATGATCTCCGAGAAAATCAAGCCGTTGGGAAATGGTCTCTCCTGCAGTAACATCCTTCATAATAATTGAGTGTTCCTCCTATCTATAAGCCGCAAAGTCATAGAACGGCGGCAACGTTGTGAAAACTCCGTGTTTTCCAATTTGTGGTCAAGGACGGTGTTTGCGCTGTTCCCATTCCCTTTCATTGGTTCGGATGATCTTCTCCTGAAGGTTTTGGTAGATATCAAAATATCGCTTGCCCTTCTCTGCACTTGCGCCGGTGGGATCTCCAATGACTCCATTGTCACTGATGGACCGGGTCCCGCAGTGAAAGAAGCGATCCAGCAGCTCGCCCTGCAAAGATCCGACAAAGCCAGGAGCCAATTCATCTCTCCGAACATAGTTCTCATCCACCATCATCATCAGAGAGGTCTCCCAATCACAGGCATGTCCACCGCAGAAGCCAGCAGGCTGGTTTTCCAAGCGATCCATCTCGATGAGCAAGTTGTCTAATGCTTCCAAGCTCCCTCCCGGAATAATGCAGACATCGGGATATACCTTTTCTTGCTCCGCAGCGACCTCGGCCATTGCAGCAAAATTTCCCCCATGGGAGGACGAGAGAATAATTCTCCGAAAGCCATGGTGGACATAGGAGGCGATATAATCCTCTACAATACCCTTGAACACCTCCGGGCGGAGGGTCAAGCTTCCGGGGAAGCCCAGATGGTGCTTTGAAAGTCCCGGCCTGATCACGGGGGCCACCAGGGTATTTCCAAGACGCTTAGCCAGATCAACTGCCTCTGCATAGCCCAGCACCGTATCGGTGATCTCTGGAAGAGCGGGGCCGTGCTGCTCTACAGAGGCCGCGAAAATGATGACCGAGTCAAAGCCATTTTTCTTCGCGACATCAATTTCTTTCCATGTCATGTTTTCTAATAGCAACGTGTCCATGCCTATGACCATTCCCTTCCGCTGTGTTTTAACGTATGAAACAGGGGGCCGGATCTTGTGCGGCCCAAAAAGTACGGCTGTCCTGCAGGTGGTAAGCCCAGGCGTTACAGGAACATTTCCAGTCCCAGCTTCTCTGCCGCAGACAAATCGGTCACCTTAGATGCGACCATCAAGTCCTGAAGGCCAATGCCGGTGCTGTCAAAAACGGTGATCTCGGACTCGTCGCACCGGCCCTCTGCCAGACCGAGAATAACATTTCCCATCTCCGTGATGTGTTGGACGGGCAGAATCCCCTGCTTGACCGCTTTTTCGCACTCGCCTACTGCAACGACCTGCTTGAGATCATCACAGAATACCTTGGCCCGGCCAAGGATCTGTTCCTCCAGCTCCTGCTTCCCCTCCATATCAGAACCGATGCAGGACAGATGGGTCCCCGGCTTCAGCCACTGGTCCAGGATCAGCGCCCTTCTGGACGGGGTTGCGGTGAGGATGATATCCGCACTTCTCACCGCCGTCTCCAGGTCCTGCACTGGCAGAATGTCCACATCCGCCGGGATCGATGGCCGGATCTCGTCAATAAAGGCTGGCACCTTATGGGGGGAGTGCGGGTTGGAGACCAAGATCCTCTTGATGTTCTTCATGACCTTCAGAGTGGCATCCAAAAGGACGGGGCCCTGGGCACCCGTGCCCACCAGCAGCAGCACCTCTGACTCCGGGCGGGCGAGATACTTGCACCCCACAGCACCCGCTGCGCCGGTGCGCATATTGGTGATCAAACCGCCATCCATCATGCTCTTCAGCATGCCCGTCTTTCGGTCAAAGATCAAGATGGTCCCCGTCAATCTGGGCAGCCCTAAATCGCTGTTTCCGGCAAAGGCACTGACCAGCTTCATTCCGAAGATTCCTGCGCCGTCCATGCTTCCGCTTTTGATGTCAAACTCAGAGACACCGTCTTCAAAGGAGTGGCATACGATAGGAAACAGTTCTGCCAAGTTGCTGCATTTGTAGGAATAAGCCTGTTCAACTGCTTCGATGACCATATCCATGGTCAAAATAGACTGGATCTCTTGCTTGTTTAAAATTGTAAATTGATTCATGTCGCATCCCTCATAACGATATTTGTTGGACCATGACAGCCGGGCTGTCAGTTGAACGCTGTCCTTGTGTTTGCAGACCACATTTTTGCGCCGCCTCGCCAGGAAAGCTTATATGCCAAATCCAGCGATGAAGCGCCTGCCAATATTGTTGATGCTATGGTACATAATGATGGCGGCCTGGACCTTTAGGGCACGCGTGAGACGATCTACGTGGCCAGGTGGCAAATAAGACGAAAATCCGGGCCATAGGGGCAACTCTAACAATGTTGCCGGACCGTCCAAGAGATATCCTTTTTTCTTAAGCAGAATTGGAAATAAGATTTTGAACGTAAAGAAATTTTTGATTTATACGTCGAATTATAAAAATTTTTGAACTGAAAAGCAAGCGGCAAAAAAGTTGTGCTCTATATAAAAAATAAAAACCGAAAGAATACAATTCGTCGCTTTACCTAAATAGAACGTCAACAACTAAGCCAATCGCCAAAAAACCAGGAAAAGCTATTACAAAAACAATAATCCGCATTCCTTTATGGAATAGGCAGGAGGGGACTGAGGCATGAACATTCAGAATCTGAAATGTCTCCTGGAAACCGCAGAAAGCAGCTCGGTATTATCCGGCAACAGGCCGTCCATCTGTCGACCCTGTCAGTATGTTCAAAATGCTCTTGATCGGATACCTGTATGGCATCAAATCAGAGCGGCGGTTGGTGGAGGAAGTTCAGCTCAACATCGCCTACCGATGGTTTTGCGGATTTGAACTGGATGACACGATCCCAAATCACTCCACATTCAGCAAGACCAGAACACGAAAATGGCAGCAGAGCAGCCTTTTTCAGAAAGCCTTTTATGAAATAGTCAAGCAATGCATAGACAGCGGGCTGATCGACGGAGAAGCGATAGCTGCGGATGGAAGCTACATTCCGGCCAACGTATCAAGAGAAAGCTGGATCAATGTAGAAACAGAAGTTGAACAGAGTATGCAAAGCTATCTCGATTCTTTGGATGAAAAGCTTTCCAATCAGCCGGGCTTCAAAAAGCCGCCAACAAAAATTGTAAGGAAGTGCCGTACCACCAGCCAAACGGATCCAGACAGCGGTTATATCAATCACGGCAGCAAACGCGGCATCGGGTATCTGATGGAAGCAACTGTGGACTGCAAACACGGCATTTTAACAGGCGTTGATGTATATATTCTGCCATGGATTCTCCTACGATCCACAGCTGGACGCATTCATCTGTCCGGAAGGAGTTCCTCTTACGTACCACAGGCTAAATTGCAGCAAATCGACGGGCAAATATCTGCGTTGCTACCAAGTCGAGGGCGATGCTCGTATGCACTGTCCAAAACGGCCGAACTGTTTTGACAAGGCTGGAATTCGGCGCAGAGTGCTGGCCAGCAGCTGCTATCCAGCATTTTACAGAGGGCATCAGCGTGTTGGAACTCCTGAATACCTATCCATGATGCGGCTTCGTAAAATCTGGGCCGAGGGCAGTTTCTCCGTCTTGAAACGGGAACACTGCATTTCAAAGATTCGAAAAAGGGGCATTCTTGCAGCCACGGAAGAATGCCTCCTTGCTGCCATGGCTCTAAACCTTAAGAGAATGGTAAATGCCGTCTATTTCTATCTCCAGTTCCAATGTTCTGCCTGAAAACCTGTGGGTTTCGGAAGAATTTTTGCTTTTGTCAACAGGTCCTTTATTGTACCTTATCCTCAAATTATGTCCGTGCTTTGATCCTTTTGACAAAATGAATAAATCTTCACTATATTTTTATGACATTATATCTAATAGACATGTGAAAATTTTTTTATTATTTTTGTCACAATAGCAGGAGTTTTCAGTCTACTCCTATATGGACTTGACATCTGAAAAGCGCAGCTATATCATCTAATCAACTCGTATTACAAGTTGATATGCTTACGAGAATAACAAAAAGGAGAGATAAAACATGAGAACACGCATGATGGCTGAAATGACTTAGGTTGAAGTAAAAGAGGCGATCAACAATGGAGCTGGTGTAATTCTGCCCATCGGTGCCACTGAGCAGCATGGTCCTCATTTGCCTTTAAGCGTCGACTCTGTCCTGCCGACCAAGATGGGTCAAGCTGTTGCAGAAGAAACTAACATGTTGGTTGCTCCCGCAGTCTGCTATGGATATCGATCCAGACCCGCTTCCGGTGGTGGCCAGACCTTCCCTGCTACCACATCTCTGCGCGCCACCACTTTGATTGCCATTCTGGAAGATATTCTGTCTGAGTTTGTTAGAAGCGGTTCCTTCTGTTTATGTTGTCGTGGGTTTGCTTCCTAAGTATTTGAAGTTTAAGCCCGGTTGCTTTATCTTCGCTGCTATTTCTATTGCTATCCAGCCCTGGAATATTAGCAGTATGGATGTGGTTTTGAATGTATTCGGTGCTACTGCGGCACCTGTGGTTGCGATTGTGGCGGTTGACTACTATATTTTCCGAAAGAGAAAGTTTAGTTTGGATGACATTTACAAGACTCACGGCAAGTATTATTACTGGAACGGATTCAACCCCGCTGCCATGATTGCATACGTAATCGGTACCGCCGTGGCTGTCATTTTCATGGACTACGGCTTCTTTATCTCCCTTGCTGTTACCCCCATCATTTATTATTTCCTTGCAAAGATCTTTGGCAAGACCTATCCTGCTATGGTTTCTGAGACTGCAGCAGACATTGTCATCGCTTAGTCGTTATTCCACACTGTTCTATTCTCCATTCACAAAATAGACACATATGCACAGAACCTTCCGGGCTCTGCCGGAAGGTTCTGTGCAGAAGGAAAGTTTATGAATAAATTAAGGCACTGTCGCTTCTCTGGCCACCCCCGAATCCATTATGGATGAAATCCAACATCGCGGTCTTCCTTTATGCAATGGTGCGGTATACTTTTGTGGCACTATTCTGCTTCAAGAATCTAAGTTTTGGTACAGCGATGCCTGTCGCATCCAACTCAGCGATTCCAGAACCGGAAAGACAATTATACATACTTACAATGTCAAACTATTTTTTACAAAGGCATAATGCCAAGTGAAACAGGCTTTAGATTTTCCAGTGGATTGTAACGCTCTCACTGGTTGCATCAATGTGGGATATGAGAATATCAACCACCTTGCGCTTATCGTCAAAACTCACGGACTCCCAATCGTTGAGGTAATTCGTGATACAGTCAATTTGCGTGTCCGAAACGGAATTAGCGGTGAGATCGGCCACCAGCTTTAACTGCTTTTGCCGTTCTGCGTCCAGCTCCTCGATCCTATTGTTTGCGTATTGCAGGAGCAGCGGGTTTGCCCCGGACAAAGTGTCCAGAAGTTTCTCAATCTCGCTTTCCGTCTTTGCCAGGGCAACACGGGCGGCGGTCAGTTTGGGGTTATAGCCCGGCTCCTTGCCGCCTTTCAGCGTGTGATACTTCCGCATTTTCTCCACCATCTCGCCATACACAAAGGACTCCATACTTTGCGCCGTCAGCGTACCGGCGCCCTCGCAGCTCCCGTTATCGGCCCGCTGCTTGCATCGCAGGTAAGTAACGCCGTTTTGGGCTCTCAAGCCCACCAGAGCATAGCCGCAGCGTCCGCACTTGATTTTCCCGGCCAGCCAGGTATTGTGGCATTTGCGGCCATTCTGGAATGAGGTGTTTTGTGACAGCTTGCGCTGGACGGTCAGCCAAAGGCTGGAGGGGATGCGCCCCTGGTGGGGAGCAATTACAAGGATTTGTTCTTCACCCTCCCGTCCCTGGTAGAGATAGCAGCTATTGTCCCCCGTGAACATTTCCGGGGGGCTTTCGATTTTTACGCCCTGGGCTTTGAAATATTCGTAGATGTCCATATCGGCCTGGACATAGACCGGGTTTCTCAGCAGTTTCGAGATAAAGGCCCGTTGCAGAGCTTTTCCATAGACTTCAATGGAGTTTTTGACAAAGTACCGGGTTATATCGCCGTAGGAGCTACTTGGCTCCGCATACATCTGGAACATCAGCTCGGCAAAATCCATTTCCGCATTTTCCACCAGCTTCTTTGTCTTGATCCCGTCCATGACGATGGGCTCAGTATCAAAACCGTATGGCGTCCGGCCCCGCATATAGTAGCCTTTGGTACACCGGGAATAAAAAGCGTCCTGCACGCGCATTTGGATGCTTTCCCGTTCCAGCTGGGCAAATACGATACAGATATTGAGCATCGCCCTGCCCATTGGGGTAGAGGTATCAAATTTTTCCGTACAGGACACAAACTCCACATTGTACTGCTTGAACAGCTCCATGAGCTTTGCAAAGTCCACAATGGAGCGGCTGATCCGATCCAGCTTGTAGACAATCACCCGCTTGATGAGCCCCAGCTTGATGTCCTGCAAAAGCCGCTGGAAGTCCGGGCGTTCAATATTCTTGCCGGAGTAACCTTTATCCTTGTACTCCCGGCCCTCACCGCCTTTCAATTCGTAACGGCAAAATTCAAACTGACTTTCAATGCTGATACTGTCCTTTTTGTCAATCGACTGCCGCCCATAAATCGCGTCAATTCTGTTATCCATAATTAGCTCCCTTTCCATAAATGGGAGCCAACCTACAACTATATTATACCTCTAATGCCCCCATGCAACAAGGATGACTCCGGCCTACCCCCTCTGTCCGGCGTACTTTACAAACACATCAAACAGCCGCCGCTCGACCTCACGGCTTCGCTTATCCCGCTCCTGCGGCGGGTAAATGGGGGTAACATTCTTGACGGTGATCGTCCGATCCCCAAGAACGGCAGTTTTGATCTCGCTTTCGTATTTGACCTGTGCCTGCATAAAATACCTCCCTCTTAAAACGGTATGGATAAAGGAAACGGCCAGCACCCGCATAGGGCGCTGGCCGCTTGACGGTGTGACCTCTGGACACTTTGTCCAGAAGTCAATAGGGGCTCCGCTCGTAGTAAACCGCAGCCTCCTCCGGGGTGGTGTAGTCAAAAACCTCGTGGAGCTCCAGCATGACCTGTTCAATGTCGGCGGGCTTGAAGCCGCACCGCTCCATCGCAGAGATCACATAGCCCCGGCAGGCCCCCTCGCTCCACGGCTGGGAAAGCAGGGCCGCCAATTCTGGATCGTAGTTCATAGAGCGTTCCCCTTTTTCATAAAGATATAGGGGAGCGCCGCGCTCATTTTCTTGCCCCGTCATAAGACAGCATCCTCGGCGGCGGCGCTCCCCCGCAAAGAGGGCGGCGGCCCGGCACTGTGGCCTGGGGCCCCCGCGTCCTCTTTACGGAGAGGGAAAAAACTTCCTCTCATATACCCAGGACAAAAAAGGGGCAAATGGAGATGGTAATTAGAAATTTTCTCTTAAATATTTTTTCATCCGTTTGATGCCGCTTTCCACGGAACAACGGACGGCGCTTTTATCCACGCCCTCCTCGCGGGCAATCTGGCGGTAGCTCTTGCCGAGGATCAAGTGAGCGTCCACCCGGCGGCCCTGGATTTCCGGCAGGGAGTTGAGGGCGTTCCACAGACGGAAAAACATTTCTTTCCGATCCAGGAGCTCCTGGGGGCTGGGCTCGTGCAGACACGCGGAGTATTCGATCCCGTCATCGCAGTCCAGGGAATAAAACGCCTTGTTCCGGGTAAGCCGCCGCTGATAGGCCGCTTCATTCCTCCGGCTGGCCAGAAGCACCTCGGCCACTTCATCGGGCACCTCCACCAGCTCGTCCACTATGTACCAATAATAAAAATCTTTCATATTGATTGTAGTCATAACTTGTCCTCCATTTTGTTTCGGTGGGTTGGTTGATCGGAAACAAAATGGAGGGCTGGCGGGGAGCGGCACCCAGGGGAGCCGCCCCGTACCCCTGGACACTTTGTCCAGAAGTAAGGCAAGCAAAATGCGCTTGCACAGCACAAGGCCGCACAAGCGCATAAAGCGAGGAATTTATTTATATTAGAACAATTTTCGCAACCAATATCAGAATATCCTTGTCCGGTGCCTGGGCTTTTTTTGACAAATTAAGGGCATGGACAAGGCAAAGAAACACGGCGTACCTCCTTTGCCGCCGTGGGTATAAAAAAGCGGCGGCCTTGAAATGATTAGTTTCAAAACCGCCGTTTGACTTCTGCCCCTATTTGAGGCGCATAACAACACAGCCGCCAATCCAACGGTTTTTTTATATGCCGTTTCCGTTGGCGGCCCCCAAACAACTATTAACCTCAAGAAAAAATACAGAAAAGAGAATATAATACGGTGCCGATGCCAAGTAATATATACACTATTCTCAACCCGAACGAATATTTTGCGTCTGGATTTCTCGTTAAGAATTTTGGTAATTTTATTTTGTTGCAGATAAAACCGAATATCACAAAACCTGCACCAATCACAAGCGTTACATATTGCCAATACTCACTTAAAAACTTTTCTATAAACTCCATCACTTACCCATCCAATATTTCATGCAATACTCACTCAATTTTTCATAGTCAAACATATAATTAACGTCCATGAGATAATTTTCCATCATCGCCACGGAACTAATAAGCTGTAAATCTATTTTGCCATCTTCAAGCTGGTCATTCTTTAAGATGAACAGGCTTGTTTTCTTGTCCTGCGTCATTTCGGAATTAGTCTTTTTGCAATAAATAGGTTCATCAATCCAATCCCATTTAGGATCTACGGGAATAAGTACGATTTCAGGAATGTTATTATCGTCTATGCCATAGCCCATAAGCCAGTTGTAATATGTATGAACAGTTTTCGTTAGTTTTTTCTTTGTTGTCATTTTCCAGACAACGGCGGTCTGATAATCTTTCCCTGTCTTTTCCTTAAATACTTCCGCTACCTTTTTCATATTTTCTTCTTGTTTAGCGGTCAGCTTTCCTTGCAGCGGCTTAAAAATGTTTCCAAACAATCCCATGATTTTTCACCTTTCCTTTTTGTTATTGTTGCAGTCGTTTTTGCATTGAAAGTTTATCCTCTTTCCATGCTTCATACAATTCCTCGTTTTCTTCCCACAATTCTCTTAATTCAGAATTATCAGAAAGAATGGCACCAATAGCCGTTACTGCTTTTTGTTTGAGGGGAGAAAAGTCAAAACATTTTTGTGAACTTGTCCACTCAAAATAATCTTCCTCATCACATCTATACACAAAGCTGTTTATTACGCTGTCAATAACGGCCGCTGATACTAAAGCGTAATGAGCTTCATCATAGCCGATATATTCAGCCTGTATAACCTCATCAAAATATCGTTCCATATCAGCAATTATGTCTAATGAATTTTTAAGGTCAGTCAAAGCGTCATACGCAGTATCATCATCAAAAACACCATAATTCCATGCGCCCATATATCATCCTCCTTTATCTACCGGGCCACTTCTGGACAAAGTGTCCAGAAGTCCGCACCTAAACAAGCAACGTAGCGATACTACACACGATCAACACGCATCCCCCGCGCCAAAGATGAAGCGGCAAGTTCCTCTTTATTTTTCCTGTTCTTGCTCTAATCGCTGAAAGAGTATATCAAGATAATTTCTTTTATCCAATTAGTACCACACGTCCACGCTCTGGGAAATAAATATTCAACCCCATCTTCCAAAGTTCAAAATAAGGACGGAAAGGATTTTCCCGTTTCGTATCATACATAGGCCACTGGAGATAATCGGACAATAGATAATCGCAGTTGATATGGTACAATGCCTCAGTCATTAACTCAATATCCTCATAGCCCTCCTTGTACAGCATATCGCTACACCAATCTATCAAATCAGTTTCTATTTCTGTACTTTCTCCATTTATTTGTTGCTGATAGGCTTCTTCTCTGAAAGTCTGGGCAGCTTGTCCGAATAAAATTTCTATTTTGGCGTTCTCGTCCAATGGAGCAACTTCCTTGAACTCCTCCACGAAAATACGATTTATATTTCTAATATAGGCTTGTACTGCATTTTCAGCGTTCTGTCTATTATCTTCTGAAAATCGAGTAAAGAAATACCCTGCATAGCTGGTTTGTTCGTCTGGCAGTTCAACCTTTGCTGTATCTTTGCTGATTTCATCAATTTCCAAAAGTTCTTGTAACATATTTAATCCAGTTTGCCCATAGAGAGCAAAAATAGGGCGCAGATGTTCGATATTTCCACCGCGCAACTCCTGAAACAGAAAAGGCGGTACAGCTTCTTCCTCCAAATCGTAATCATGTTCTTCAAAGATTTCCATTAGTAATGGGTCTTGTTGAATAATCTCTGCCCAACGATTGGGAAGATATTTTTTACATTCATCTATTGTCATTAAAAATTTCTCCTCCTTTTCCTGCATATAGGGTGTTCTTATAGTACATCTTCATGCCAGATTTGACGAAGCGTAATTCCTTTTTCAAAGGTTTCCTCTGTGCCATCTTCAAAATGGACTTCAACCCGAATAGCTTCTTCATTCTCGTCATTTTCCGATTGACTAACCCAGTCAACCCATTCGATTATTGGAGATAGTTCATCATTGTCCCTAACAATTCGATACCCTTCTCCCAGATTTTCAGATAAAACATCTTCAATTTTATCAAGCTGCATTGTCATTAACTCCTTTCCGTTTCATCATCTTCAATTTCAATCCATTCCCCGGTTTCGTCTTTCTCCATACACGTGCCATAAGGCAAGGACAACAGGGGCACTACGGTTGGGTCAATGCGGCAAATGTCTCGAATATCGTAAAAGCCGCCGTTTTCGTCATCTTCAATTTCATCGTCATCATCGGAAAAGAACCCCCAGCCGGTGTCCCAGCCCCATTCCTCACGCTCCGGCGCTACCCGTTCTGCCACCTTGATTTTATAACCCTCTTGAGCGATACGGTCAGTTGCATAGCAGAATAGGGGACCGTCCCAATCGGGAATGATAGGCGGCTTTCCATCGGCGGCACGTGCAACACGCAGTTCGGGATCATCTTCAAATTCTGCTTCCAAAAATTCTTTTAACCGCTTATCCAAAATTGCACTTATCGCCTGGTAGCTTTCCTCGGTATAAGGCAAAAGCAAATATGCGGCTTCTTCCTCCTCAATGCTATTCCATGTATGGTCTTTCAAAACAGCCAGAGCGCAATCACGGTAGTCCCGAAGATAGCCATAGGGGTTTGAGCGATTGTCCTGGGCATACCATTGAGCAAAGCCAGAGCCTACCCGATCAAAAAATTGTGTGGACAATTTTCCGTCCAGCTTGTCCCGGATAAACACACGCAAGTCGGGGCCATTCCCCGCCCTAACTGCTTCTACCACATTTCGGTACTGGGTAAGAAACGGATTACTCATTTGCCCTCGTTCCATAGCCCAACGCAGATAAACGGCCATAGAGTTGTAAGCGGCCAGTTCATCAACAGGCAAATGCAAATCCCGGATACGTTTTAGATGACTTTCCGCATTATCCATTTCCGCTAAATCATAGCCAATCGTATCTTCATCTGTAATTGCATTAAGGCGCGTGGGGTTAATGACCTCCAAGATTTCGTCCGGGCATTTATCTATAAGTTCATCTACACTATTTTCTAACTTAAACTCCATTTCTTCCTTGTAGAGAGGGATAAGCTGATAAAAATTCACTTCGTCCCCGTCGGGGAGAGTGCAGAAGTATGAGGGTTCACCAAACACACCAGGGTTTAATAACATAGCCCCGCACAATTTTGTACTTTCCGCAAATGGCTCACCGGAACTTATGGTATGTCCCCAGCCAAGCCAAGTATTTCTATCTTTAACAGGTATGCGGGCAATCCATTTCAAAACATCAATAGGCCAATACCATTTTTCCTCTTGCCAATCCTCCTCCGACAATTTCCAATCCGGGGGAAGATTGATTAAAAGCTCTGCCCGTTCCAATTTTTTCTCTGTTAGTTCCTCTGGCACGTTCATTCTATGAGCGCCCATTCCAAATGTAACAAGGGTATAATAGTTATGATCTTTTCGCGGTGGAATAACGCAGATGTCCAAATGAATACCTGTGGAAACACTTTCGTGAAATACGTAATCATAATGACCGAAATATTTTTCAATGTGTTTCTCTACCGCATCCCAATCGGCCTCGTCATACATTTCGACTGGTTCTTCCGAAAGATACCCCTCACAATCGCTCACCAATTTCTGCGCTTCTGGATTGTCCGGCTCTAATTCCAGCCACCGCTTTCCATATTCAAGAGCAACAGCCGCCGTATCATCTGCCATGAGGTGAGCATATCCCATGCGAGCGTTCCAGTACGGGTCATTTTCTCCCTGTTTCCATACAGTTTCCAAAATGTCAATGGAGTGTTGGATAAGTTCCTTATCTACTTCATCATCATCTCCATGCGCCTTGTGATCTCCCAATACTGCCAAATTGCTATAAGCCCGGCCAAGCAATACGGTCAATTTATATCCACGCTCTTTTTCCGGGATAGCTTCAATGGCTTCAATACACCGGGAAAATTCATCGTTTTTATTCCACTGTTCAAGTTGTTCCAGCAAATTGTCCATACCATAATCCTCCTCCAGTTGACGTTTTCAAAACAAAAAAGCGTTTCTATCCGCGCAGAAAACTGCCTTGATAGAAACGCTTATATATACCAATATTATTGGGGGCATGACAAAAGCCCGATGCTACATAGTTATAGCACCGCTCCGCTTGCTTGCTTGCTTGCTTGCTTGCTTTAGGATGGCAGAAGTCATGTTGCTTGTCAACCCCTTTTTGAAAAGTTATTTATAGACATTATAGCAGAACATTTGAAGTATGGCAATATTCTTTTTGGAATGTTCGCCCCCTGCACTATCCGCTCCAAAGCGCCTGTTTTTCGGGTTTGCACGAAACGGCAAGCAGGGCAGGTGTGCCCACACCTGCTATTTTTGCGTGGCCGGTAGCCCCGCAAAAATGCTTGTTGGGGAGCTCCCCAAACCCGCTGTACTTCGGGACAAAT
>OGJY01003148.1_pt1 | contig 14429 bp, 8 predicted proteins | sample 1572231 | NCBI WGS metagenome assembly OGJY01 (sample SAMEA2582121, study PRJEB24529) | metagenome | biome: Human gut stool | place: China | collected 2011
TGCTGGGTGCCCTCATCGGCGGCCTGGCCACCGGCAAGGTGGAAGGCGCCCTGGCCGGTGCCGTGGCCGGTGGCGCTGCGGGCGCCGTGGGCGGGAACATCTACGGCAAGTCCCAGCAGCGGGAGAACGACCGCCGGCTGCTGGCCAGTTATGCCGCCCAGCTGGGCGAAGACAGCGCAGGCATGGATCGCGCCACTGCCGCCGCCCGTCTTTCGGCCCGCTGCTATGACGAGCAGTTCAAGAAGGCCGCGGCCCAGTACAAGGCCGGGGCCATCACCCGGCAGGATTTCCAGGACCGCTACATGGAGATCCGCAGCGGTCTTGAAGAAACGTCCCGCATCCTGAAGCTCACCTCCGACCATGTCATCGAGCGTGACGCCGAATACCAGAAGACCCTGGCCCAGGCTCAGGCCAAGGGGCAGGTCTCCCAACGCCAGCAGGCCCCCCGCAAGGAAAAGAAGGCCTGGAACAATTCCCGCCGCGAGCTGGAAAGTACCCGCCAGGACGTGGACATGCGTCTGGCCACGTACGAGCAGACCGTCAACAATCTGATGCTGTAACAGCAGGGCGCGCTTCTTTCCTACGAGAAGTGCGCCCTTTTTTCGGAGCATACCCCCATGGCTGACGATCCCGGCAAAAACACCGCTGATGCCCCCCGTCCTGATACCGCCGACACCGCACACACCGCCGGCGGTGGAGATTCCTCCGGCAATCCGGACGCCCCCCAGGGCGCCCCGGTCCCTGTTCCCTGGTACCGCCGTCCCCTGTTCTGGGGCATCGTGCTGTTCCTGCTGATCCTGGCCCTGCTCGGCTGGCTGTTCTGGAAGCAATGGCAGGCCGCCGAAGCGGAAAAACAGGCCCAGGAAGCCACCCTTAACGCCCAGCTGGCCCAGAATGCCGAGATGGACGCCTATCTGGCCCAGCTGCGGGCCCTGCTCAAGGAAGAGCCCTGCGTCATCAAGGAAAAACTGGCGCAGCTGCCCTCCCCTCCTGATGCCGTCCCCGGTGTTGTGCCCGGCGGCCGCTCCGGCGAGCCCCTGCAGATCCCGTCCGATGTGGCGCCCCAAAGCACGCCGGTCACGCCGCAAAAGGCCCCTGCCCGTCCCGGCAGCATGGCCCAGCTGCTGGAACAGGGCACTGTCCTCGTGCTGGCCCGGCAGCCGCAGGGCCTGTCCATGGGATCCGGCTTCTTCATCTCCCGCCGCCATGTGCTGAGCAATGCCCATGTGGTGGGCAATGCCGGCCAGGCCTTCCTCATCAACAAGGCCACAGGCGGTGTCCTGCAGGCCACCGTGCGACATCGCAGCGCGGATGGCGGCCGGGACTTCGCCCTGTTGGAGCTGCCTGCCGATGCGGCCATCACGCCGCTGGAATTCGCCCCCGGTGTGGAACGTACCCAGCGTGTCAGCGCCTGGGGATTTCCCGGCGCCGTGACCAACGACGACCCCAAATTCATGGCCCTGCTGCAGGGCAACGATTCCGCCGTGCCCGAGGTGGTGTATACGGAAGGCGTGGTCAGCGTCATTCTGGAACGCACACCGCCGCTGGTCGTGCATACGGCCACGGTCTCGCAGGGCAACAGCGGCGGCCCTCTGGTCAATGAACATGGCCAGGTGGTGGGTATCAATACTTTCATCAAACTCGATGATGCCTCCTACCGCCAGTCCAGCATCGCCATCGTGGGCAGCAGCATCACCGCCTATTTGCGGGAGATCGGCATCGGCTTCTCCCAGGCCGCGGCAACGCCTGCCGCCGCTCAGACACAAGACGAAAAGGCCGATGGCCAGAAAGGGGTGAGACCATGAGCGTTTTCCTGCTTACCAGCCAGCGCAACGCCATGCGCGCCCTGGCCAGCCAGGGCATCTTCGCCACAGACTGCCACGCCCAGGTCAGCAGCATCATCGCCCAGCACCTGAGCCCGGCCCATGCGGCCCTCATCGCCGAGCCCCAGCACGATCCCGGCCAACAGCGCATCGACTGGTACGCCGGCGTGAACGGGACCGCCACCCCGGTGAGCGCGCTCCCTCCCGAAGAGGCGGAGCGCCTGCGGGCTCGCGCCGGTGAACTGGCCCGGGACATCCTGCACCTGTCGGAACAGTGGGGAAAGGACGCCCAAAGCCGCGAGGCCCTGGCCGGCCAGATGCTCGCCCTGGTCCTGCAACACCCCCATGAAGACGATCTCTGGTCCGTGGACGGCCAGCCCGTTCTGGTGAACTGGGGCTTTGCCCCGGGAGCCGTCGGCGCCATGCCGCAGGATCTCAGCCGTATGGGCGGCGCCATCCCCGTGGCTGCGGCTGCCGTGCCTGTGGCCGCTGCCGGCAGCGGCTGCCTTGGCTGGCTGCTGCCGCTCCTGCTGGCCCTGCTCCTGCTCTGGCTGCTGCTGGCGGCCCTGGGCATCCTGCCCTCTCCCCTGCCCGCATCCTGCCTCAAACCGGCGGCCGATCCCCGTCTCGATCAGGCCACCCAGGCAGCGGAAAAGCAGCGTAACGAGCTGGAAGAGCTGTTGCGCCAGCTGCGGGAAAAAGCCCTGCTCTGCAAACCGCCGCAGCCCAAGCCGGAACCGAAGCCGGAGCCACCAAAGCCCGATCCTGAAGTGGTCACGCCCCAGCTGGTGCCTGACAAACCCATCGAGCCTGCGCCCGAGCCAAAGCCGGAACCGAAGCCCAAGCCTGAGCCCAAACCGGAACCCAAGCCCGAACCGAAGCCCAAGCCCCGCAAGAACGAGGATCTGAACATCCCCGCCGATGCGGCCAAAAAGAACGACCTGAGCTTCCTGGAAGGCTGCTGGCAGAGCGATACGGGCCTGTTCTCTCACCCGTCCAATACGCCCATCATCGCCGAGTACTGCTTCGACAAGAAGGGCCAGGGACGGCGCTTCGTGCGCGAAGAGAACGGCCAGGTCTGCAGCGGCCCGGCCACGGCCAAGTTCGAGGGCAACCGCCTTGTCTGGCGGGCCGGGACGGCCCCCTGCCCCAAGGGCAACCAGTATGTGCCCCAGCAGGTGCAGTGCACCGGCAACGACAAGAGCACCCGCTGCCAGGGCGTGGAACAGAGCAAGCGCAACCTGCGCTGGAAAGCTGACTTCAAGAGGAAATAAGCATGGATGCCATTCCCCACTACCTTTCGCCCGTGAGCATCATCCCCGGCGGATGTCCCCAGTTCCTGGACTTTGCCCTGCCGCTGGAAGCCCTGGGCAAGCACGTCCGCTATTTCTATGAAGAGCTCAAGGGAGAAGGCAGCGGCGGCCGCTATACGCATTTCCTCCACTGTCTGGAGAACCGCGACAACGTCTTCACCGATCAGCTGACCGGCAAGGAATACACGGGCGATACCTATTCCATGCAGGCCGCCAAAGAGCTCAAGACCTGGGACGGCCAGTGGCTGCCCGTGCCCTTCCTGCGCACGCTGGAACAGTGCTGGCCCGACGGCGGCAAATGCTTCGAATGCGGGCCCTCCAACTGGGCCCGGGCCCGGGTCATGCCTTCCAGCAAGGACCCGAACATGTTGCGCGTGGTCATCATCTTCGACACCACCGTGGAAGAGCGCCCCGCCGGCGAGGACCGTTATCACGCCCTGTCCCCCCAGGATGTCAGCGCCCACGGGCACTTCATGCTGGCCCACCATGTGCGGGACAATTCCTGGTTCCTCAACGAGGCCTGGGTGGACCAGTGGCTGCTGGAACTGTATACGGCACGCAACCAGGGCAAGCGCCGCGGCGCGGCCTGGGGCGAGGAAGATCCCTATGTGCTCAAGCATCTGGCCAGCTATCTCACCTGGCTGGACATCGTGCGTCTGGCCGTCAAGGACGTGGCCGTGCAGGTCATCAATCCTGCCCGGGACACGCCGGTGGACGTGGACCTGATCCTGGATATCGGCAATTCCCGCACCACGGGCATCCTGGTGGAAACACCGCCCCAGTGCAGCACCGACCTCAACCAGAGCTATGTGCTGCGCCTGCGCGATCTGAGCCAGCCCGATCTGGAATACGCCGACCCGTTCGAGACCCGGGTGGAATTCGTGGACGCCACCTTCGGCAACGATACCCTGAGCCGCCGTTCCGGCCGCCAGACCCCGGCCTTTGCCTGGCCCTCGGCCGTACGCATCGGCCCCGAGGCGGCCCGGCTGGCCACGCAGGCCGTCTGCGCGGAAGGCACCACCGGCATGTCCAGCCCCAAGCGCTACCTGTGGGACGAGCGTCCGTGGCAGCAGACCTGGCGCTACAACACCAGCGGCAACACCGAGCCCATGGTCAACCGCGGCCTGTTCGCCCGCCAGCTCAATCCGCAGGGCACGCCGCTCTCCTGCTTTGACGATCCCCTGTTCCGCCGCAGCCCTTCCCTGAAGAAGCAGCAGCCCGAACCGGTGTTCGAATCCCTGTTCACGCGCTCCTCGCTGATGATGTTCATGCTGGGCGAGATCCTCACCCAGACGCTCATCACCATCAATTCGCCCGCCACCCGTGCCCGGGGACGGCTGCCCAACCTGCCCCGGCGTCTGCGCCGCCTCATCTTCACCGTGCCCACGGCCATGCCCGTGGCGGAAAAACGCATCTTCCGGCGCTGGGTGCTCTGGGCCGTCAAGGTCATCTGGGAAGGCCTCGGCTGGTCGGAGTGGTATGTGCCGCCGCAGCAGCAGAACAGGATCCGGTCCGGGGATTACCGCACCAGCCCGCTGGTGCGCTGTGACTGGGACGAGGCCAGCTGCTCCCAGCTGGTGCTGCTCTACAACGAGCTTACCGTCAAACAGCACGGGGACGCCCACCACCTGTTCCGCCTGATGGGCAAAAAGCGCGCCCGCTACAACGATCATCCCTGCGTGCGCATCGCGTCCATCGACATCGGCGGCGGCACCACGGACCTGTCCATCACCACCTACGAACTGGCCAGCGGCGAGGGCGACACGGCCCGCATCGTGCCGCATACCGAGTTCCGCGACGGCTTCAACATCGCCGGTGACGAAGTGGCCCGCGAAGTGGTGCTCCAGCACGTCATCCCGGCCGTTTCCGATGCCCTGCAGGCCCGGGGCGTCCAGGAGCCGCGACTGCTGCTGGCCCAGCTTTTCGGCCGCGACACCATCGGCATGTCGCAGGAGCAGCGCAACACCCGTATCCGCCTGGTACGGCAGGTGGCCCTGCCTGTGGCCCTGGGTTTGCTGCGGGTGTGCGAGCAGGACAGCGACGTCCATCTGGACCAGACCTGCACCCTGGGGGACTTTTTCGAGCCTGCCGTGGGCGACGCCCCGGCAAACGGCCGGACCGGGGAAGAAGAGGCCCCGGCGGAGAACGGCACGTTCCGCCCCGCCATCCTGGCCCTGCGCCCGCAGCAGTCCACCCTGGATGCCGTGACGGCCCTGGTGCGCGACACGGTGCCCGGTCTGGATGACTTTTCCATCATGGATGTGCCCATCACGGTCAGCCCGCAAAAACTCCAGGCCACCATCCAGCGGACCCTGGCCCCCACGCTCTCGGCCCTCTGCGAGCTGGTGCACCTGTACGATACCGACATGCTGCTGCTGACGGGCCGCCCCAGCGCCTGGAAGGTGGTCGCCTCCACGGTCATGGCCAAGCTGCCCGTGCCGCCGGACCGCATCATCCCCATGCGCCGCTATCATGTGGGCAGCTGGTATCCTTTCCCCGATACGCTGGGCCGCATCCAGGACCCCAAAACCACCGTGGTCGTGGGCGCCATCCTCTGCGCCCTGGCCGAAGGGCATATCGAAGGCTTCTCCTTCGATTCCAACGCGCTGCGTCTGACCTCCACCGCCCGCTATATCGGCGAGCTGGATATCAATACCCAGTTGCGCGCCCCCAAGGTCTGGTTCAAGGTGGATGTGGACGCCAAAAGCGGTGTGGAGCTGAACCGCACCGTGGCCTTCAACGGCCAGCTCGGCATCGGCTACCGCCAGCTGGGGGCCGAACGCTGGCCCGCCACCCGCTATCACCTGCTGACCTTCGCCAGTGAAGACGCCCGCGCCCGCGCCTCGGGCCGTCTGCCCTACAAGGTGGACGTCACCCTCAACGTGGCCGAGATGCTGGACGATGAGGACATGCCCGTCAGCAACGGCGAGCGGGAAGAACGCAGCGAAGGGGAATTCAGCATCACCGCCATCACGGATAATGCCGGCAACTTCGTCTCGCCCCGGGATCTGGAGATCCGTCTGCAGACCCTGCCCACGGACGAAGGCTATTGGCTGGATACCGGCGTCGTGAACGCCGCCAACTAGCGACGGACAGACAGGAGCATCATCATGCAGGAACAAGACATTCAGCTGGCAGCGCGCTGTGCCCGTCTGGCGGAACAGTCGCGCCATGCCGCCACCTGGCTGGCCGACAATCGCGAGACCGTGGGCAGCGAATGCACCACGCTGCAAAAAGAGATGCGCCGGGCCGCCCGCTTTTTCGGCAAGTGCGAACAGGCCGCCCGCCGCAAGATGTGTGTGGGCGTCTTCGGCCCCAGCCAGTCCGGCAAATCCTACCTCATCTCGGCTCTGGCCCGCGACAGCCGCGGCGATCTGCTGGCGGACTTCTGCGGCCGGACGTCGGATTTCATCACCGAGATCAATCCCGAAGGCGGCAAGGAATCCACCGGGCTGGTGACCCGCTTCACCACTACGCCGCCTCAGGGGCTGACGCCGGACTTCCCCATCCGGCTGCGCCTGCTCTCCGAGATGGACGTGGTCCGCGTGCTGGCCAATACCTATTATGCCGACTGCGAACACAAGCAGATGCCCGATGCCGACGCCATGCGCTCCGCCCTCGAGCGCCTGACCCAGACGGCCCGCCAGTCTTCGCCCGGCGCCAGCAGCGTCACCGCCGATGACGTGGAAGACCTGCGCGAATATCTCAACCGCAGCTTCCTCTCCAAGCCGCGCGTCCAGATGCTGCAACAGGGTTACTGGGCACAGGCCGTCAGCCTGGCCCCCCTGCTGCCCCTGAGCTACCGGGCGGAACTTTTCGGCATCATCTGGAACAACCAGCCAAAATTCCAGCAGCTTTTCCTCGAGCTTTGCCAGGCGCTGGAGGCCCTGGGCAACCCGGCCGAGGCCGACTGCCCGCTGGAGGCCCTGCTGCCGCGCCAGACCAGCATCATCGACGTGGCCCTGCTGGCCGGGCTGGGGACCAACAGTGCGGAAGACCGCCTGACCCTGCTGGGCAAGGACGGACGCAAGGCCGCCCTGCCCCGTGCCGTGGTCACGGCCCTGACGGCGGAGATCACCATCTTCATGCGGGAACAGCCGGACGACTTCTTCTCCTACACGGACCTGCTGGACTTTCCGGGCTATCGCTCCCGCCTCAAGATCCTGGACCTGGACAAGGAGCTGGAACGCGAAGGCGCGCTGCAGAACCTTTTCCTGCGCGGCAAGGTGGCCTATCTTTTCGAGCGCTATTGCGAAGAGCACGAACTGACCAGCATGCTGCTCTGCATCGGCCCCGGCAACCAGGAGGTGCAGGATCTGCCCCGTGCCGTGTACGACTGGATCTGCTCCACCCACGGCGAGAACCCGGCCCACCGTGCCGGCAAGGCCCCTTCCCTGTTCTTCGTGCTCACCAAGATGGACATGGAGTTCGAGAAAAAAGCCGGCTCGCCTTCCGTGGAACAGCGCTGGAACACGCGCCTTCAGTCCTCCCTGCTGGACTTTTTCGGCAAGCAGCATGACTGGCCCACCAACTGGGACGGCGCGCATCCCTTCCGCAACATATTCCTGCTGCGCAACCCCAACTTCCGTTGCGAGGCCATCTTCACCTTCGATGCCCAGGGCAACGAGAGCGGTGTCCGTCCCGACCAGATCGCCTATGTGGAAGAAGTGCGCCGGGCTTTTGTGGATTCGCCGCTGGTGCGTCGCCATGTGGACGACCCCGAAGCCGTCTGGCAGGCGGCCATGACGCTCAATGACGGCGGCATCAGCCTGCTGCGCCAGCGTCTGCGTCCCCTCTGCAATCCCGAGCTCAAGCGGCATCAGATCGGTGTGGGGCTGGACGAACAGGCCGAACGCGTCCTGACGGCGCTGGGCGTCTACTACCAGAGCGATGACCGCGAGGAACTGCGCCGCCAGAAAGAGACCCTGGCCCGCAATCTGGCCGTTTTGCTGGCCCGCGTGGCCCAAAGCCAGACTTTTGGCGAGATGCTCCACCGCCTGCAGGTCAGCGATCACGATCTGTACGCCCTGTGTGCGCAGGTCACCTCCGCCATGCCTGAAGCGGAAAACGGCGGGGCCGCGCCTGCCTCCATCGGTGTGCGCGTCTCGCAACAGGACATTTTGGACGACCTTTTCGGTGATGAAGCCCCTGTGGCCACCGAGATGCCCGGCACAGCACCCGTCACAGGCAAGGACAGCGCGGCCGAACTGGCCGAAGCCGTGTTCGATGCCTGGGTGGAACAGGTCCGCCAGTTCGCGGCCGACGCGGAGACGCGCACCTTCTTTGCCATGCCCGCGCGCGAGCTGGACCAGTTCTGCCACGAGCTGCTGCTCTCGGCCCAGCGCTGCCGGGTGCGCCAGCAGATGGAAGAAGATCTGCGTGCCTGCTCCGCCTACAGCAACCTCGAACGGGAGCGCCTGCTCTGGAAACAGGCCAGTCTGGCCGCCGACGCCATCAACGCCTTCGTGGACTGGCTGGGTTTCGACCCGCGCCATCACAGCGAGCAGGAACGCACCATCATCTTCCGGGACAAGCCCGTGGTCCTTTTCCCGGCCGTCAGCGATCCCGTGGGCGAACCGCTCATCGGTGAAGTGGAAGCGCCCTACGACCGGCAGTGGTATACCGACTGGCTGCGCGCCCTGATGCACGGCATCACCGCCAACGTGGACTTCGACGGCCAGCAGATCCGCAACCCCCAACAGAACAAACGCCTGTACGACATCCTGCAGGCATTCAAAGGATAACGATGAAAGCCATCATTGCCCCTGATGCCGCGCGCACGCCCGGCGTGGCCGTCATCTGCGTGTATGATGCCCCCGGTGCGGGCCCGGCCGATGTGGCCATCTATTCGGGTGACGGCAAATACCTGTCCGCTTCCGGCTGGCAGGAAAGCCGCGTCTCCCTGCCCGTGGACGCCCATGATGATGACAGCGGCTGCCTGCGCCTGCAGGTAGGTGCCGCCGTGGTGGACAATCTGGACAAGCTGGAACGCTACCTGTTCATGGCCGGTGACCAGAAGTGCGTCCTCCAGATCCAGGATCTCGTCTATTCCCGCATGCAGGGCGGGGACGGCATGGGACATGCGGCTTTCCCTGCGGCAGCGCCCGCGCCGCAGCCCGTGCTGCTCCCTGATCCTGAGCCGGAACCGGCCCCCGATCCCGAACCGGAAGCGGAGCCTTCGCCGCTGCTGGCCGGAGCGCCGCTGGAGATGGATCAGCCCGCCGCGGAGACGGCGAAAGAAAAAAAATCCTCCGGCAGTCTGCTCTGGATCATCCTGGGGCTCGTCCTGCTGGCCCTGGCCGCTGCCGCGGTCTGGTGGTTCTTCCTGCGGGCCACGCCCCCGCCGCCTCCGCCCATGGCGCCACAAACTCCGGCGACCCAGCAGGAGGCAGCAACGCCCCAGCAGACGGCACCGGCCGGGACGGAGAGAACTCCGGCGGCTCCTGCCGCGGTGGCGCCGTTGCAACAGGCCCGCGAGCATCTGCGCGGCACGGCTGATCCCGCCACCAGCCTGGAGTTGGCCCGTCCCCTGCGCACCCCCCAGGCCGGCAACGATGAGAGCGACGCGGCCTTCCTGCTGCTGGAAGACGCTGCCCAGAAAGGCAATGCCGAAGCCATGTTTTTGGTGGGCCAGTTCTATGATCCGCAGTCGAAGCTGCCGCGCGGCAGCATCCCCGCGGACATGAGCCAGGCGAAACACTGGTATGACAATGCCAAGAGCAAGGGCTATGCGGAAGCGGACAAGGCGCTGGCGGCCCTGCGCCGTCATGTGGAAGGCGAGGCCGCCAAGGGCAACGCCGAGGCCTCGCTCCTGCTGCGCGAGTGGAAATAAGGAGAAGACCATGCCCAGAACCTGCATCCGCTTTTTTGCGCTCCTGCTGCTCCTGCTGGTGGCCGTGCCTGCCCTGCAGGCGGCCCCCCTGTTGCAGGAAGGCAAGAAGACCCTGTACCAGCGCGTGGTCTCCCACCCCGGCGCCATGCCCCTGAAAGAAGCCCGCGACGGCGCTCCGGCCGCGCGTGAGGCCCTGGTGCCCTTTACCGTGCTCTATGTCTACGCCCGTCAGGGCGACTGGCTGCAGGTGGGCCTTGATACCCGCGCGCCGCTGGGCTGGCTGAAAAAGGATCAGGCCACGGACTGGAACCAGTCCCTGACCCTGCTGTTCACCCCGCGTACCGGCCGTGATCCCGTACTCTTCTTCAAGACGGAAAAAGATCTGAAAGGCCTGTGCGAAGCTGCCGACATGGAAAAGCAGCTGGACAGCCTTGTGGCGGCCGCAGCCGGCGGCAAGGATACGGCCGGCCTGCCCATCCTGGCTTCGGAACCGGCGGAGCAGAAAGGGGCCGTGGCCCAGAAGCGCTTCTACCTCATGCCCATTCTTGGCATGAACCGGGCCTTTGAAGGCGTGAACCTGCTGCAGGTGGCCTCCATCGATCCCGGCAGCAGCCAGTCCGGCGCAGTGGCCGGGCCGCCCAAGACCGGCATCGCCCTGGTCATGGACACGTCCATCTCCATGAAGCCCTATATCGACCAGAGCCGCGACATCATCCGCCAGCTCTATGACCGTCTGGAAAAGGACAAGATGACCGACAATGTGGGCTTTGCCGTGGTGGCCTTCCGCAGCAGTACGGAAAAGACCCCCAAGCTGGGCTACACCTCGCAGGTCATCAGCGATTTTGCCACGGCCAAGGACCGCAAGGCTCTGGAAAGCCGCCTGGCCAAAGTGGAACAGGCGACCGTCTCCAGCCATGACTTCAACGAGGACTCGCTGGCCGGGATCTATACGGCCATCGACTCCCTCAACTGGGGCCCCTATTCCACCCGCCTGATCCTGCTGGTCACGGATGCCGGCCCCCTGCGCGGCGATGACCCGTACGCCTCGCAGCGTCTCGGCGCTGCGGAGATGAACGACCTTGCCCGTCAGAAAGGCATCTGGATCACCACCATGCACGTCAAGACGCCCGGCGGCAGCAAGAACCACGCCTATGCCGAGCAGGCCTACCGGGCCCTGAGCCGCCTTTCCGGCGATCAGGCCAACTATCAGGCCGTCAACGCCTCCAGCCACAAGGAGGCCGCCCGCCAGTTCGGCATCGTGACGAAGATCCTGACCACCTCCATGGTGGACATGGTCAAGAACACGGCCAGCGGCAAGATCATGACCCGCCCCAAGGACGAGGCCGTGCCCGCCACCGAGGAAGCCCAGGCCCGCCAGCTGGCGGAACGGCTGGGCTACGCCATGCAGCTGGACTATCTGGGCCGCAAGAACGAGAACCGCGCCCCGTCCGTGGTGGATTCCTGGATCGCGGACATGGACCTCAAGCGTCTGGCCCAGGGCCGTCAAGTGCCCAGCGTGGAAGTGGCCGTGCTGCTGACCAAGAACCAGCTCAGCGACCTCAGCACCCAGCTGAAGAACATCATCGACAACGCCGAGCGGACCAAAAAGACCGATTCGCGCGACTTCTTCCAGGGCATCCTGTCCGCCTCGGCCCGCATGGCCCGCGATCCCAACATGCCCACCCAGGGCAAGAGCCTTGCCGAGCTGGGCGTGCTGGCCGAATTTCTGGACGGCCTGCCCTACAAGAGCGACATCATGCTGCTGCGTGAGGAAGACTGGTACCGCATGAGCATCGGCGAGCAGACGGCCTTCATCAACCGCCTCAAGTCCCGGCTGGCCCGCTACGAAGAGTATGACCGCGACCGGGAAAACTGGGAAAGCTTCGGACAGAGCAACGCCGGGGACTGGGTCTACCGGGTGCCGCTGTCCATGTTGCCGTAAGCCGGGGGAAGCATGGAAAATACGGTGTTCTCCCTGCGTGATCTGCATGTCGTCCGCCCGGGCGCGGGCGCGTTCCGCCTGCATGTCCGCAGCCTGGACGTGCGGCAGGGGCAGCTGCTGGCCCTGACGGGCCCCAGCGGCTGCGGCAAAAGTACGGCCCTGGACGTGCTGGCCGGCATCCTGCGGCCCGACAGCGGCGAGGGCTCACGCTTCCTGCTGCACACCGCCGATGGCGAAACGGACATGCTGGCCCTGTGGCAGGCGGGCCGACTCGATGCCCTGGCCCGTCTGCGCGGCAAACATCTGGGCTATGTGCTCCAGACTGGCGGCCTGCTGCCCTTCCTTTCGGCCCGCGACAACATCCTGCTTCCCTGCCGCTGTCTGGGGATCATGGGACGCCGTCTGGAAGCGGTCTGGAACATGTCCACGGCCCTGGGCATAGACCGCCTGCTGCTGCAGATGCCCGCCAGTCTTTCCGTGGGCGAACGCCAGCGTGTGGCCATCGCCCGCGCCCTGGCCCACGGGCCCGCCATCGTGCTGGCGGACGAACCCACGGCCGCGCTGGACCCGGACCAGTCCCGCAGGGTCCTGGGCATCTTTGCCGATCTGGCCCGACAGCAGGGGACCACGGTGATCATGGTCTCCCACGATCCGCAGATGGCCCGGGAGGCCGGGTTCACGCTGGTGCCCCTGGCCTGCTCCACCACGGAGGAGGGCCCCCTTTCCGTCATCGACCATCCCCAACGGTAACGCCATGCATACCCTTGTACAGATCTGCCACCTTTCCCTGCGGGATTACCTGCACGAGCGTCTGCTCTCCGCCTGTGCCGTCCTGGGGCTGGCGGCCGTGCTGGCGCCGCTGCTGATCCTTTTCGGCGTCAAGTTCGGCGTGGTGGAGAGCCTGACCGAACGCCTGCGCAGCGACCCTGCCACGCTGGAGATCTCCCCCGTGGGCAGCGGACACTTTTCCACCGCCGATATGGACAGGTGGCGTGATGATGGCCGGGTGGCCTTCGTCATGCCCCGTACCCGCACTCTGGCCGCCACGGTGGAGCTGTTGCCGGAGCAGGGCACGCCCCTGCATGTCTCCATGGAACCCACAGGCCATGAGGACCCCCTGCTGGCCCGCCATGCCCTGCCGGTACCGGCCCTGCTGCTGGACAGCGAGGACGATCCCGACAACCCCGGCCGCCTGCGTACCCGGGCCGCTGCCAGCGGTGTCGTGCTTTCCGCGCCCGTGGCCGAACGACTGGGCCTGCGGGCGGGCGACCAGTTGACCGGCAGGCTCGAACGCACCCGCAACGGCAAGGTGCAGGCCGTGCGCCTGCCGCTCAAGGTCATCGGCGTGCTGCCCCTGGCCGCCCAGCAAAAAAATGTGGCCTACGTGCCCCTGCCCTTTCTGGAAGCGGCGGAAGATTACCGCGACGGGCGCGCCGTGCCCCTGTTTGGCCCGGAACATGCCGCGGACGGCGACCAGCCGCCTGCCGAACGCCTGTATGCGGGCTTCCGCCTGTACGCCCGCAGTCTGGATGACGTGGCGCCCCTGCGGGACTTTTTCCAGCAGCAGGGCATCACCGTCCATACCGAGGCCGAGGCCATCGACCAGATCAGACGCCTTTCCTCATCCCTGGACATCATCTTCCTGCTCATCGGCGGCGCTGCTGCCGCAGGCTTCACAGCCTCCACGACCAGCAGCACCCTGGCCGCCGTCCGGCGCAAGCAGCGGCTCCTCGGCCTGCTCCGTCTGGGAGGTTTTTCCACGCTGGAGCTTTTGCTGTTCCCCCTGCTGCAGGCCCTGCTCACGGCCGTGCTGGGCACGGGGCTGGCGCTGGGCCTCTACGCGGCTGCGCAGGGCGTGGTCAACCGCATCTTTGCCGCCGGTCTCGACGACATGGAGCATGTCTGCCGCCTGTTGCCGGAACATGCCGTCGTGACCCTGGTACTGGTCTGCCTGCTCTCCCTGCTGGCAGCCCTGCTGCCGTCCCTGCGCGGTGCGCGTACCGAACCTTCGGAGGTCATCCGTGAGATCTAGGCTGCTCTCTTCGCTCTTCTTCCTCCTGCTGCTGGCGGCCCTGCCGGCAGCGCCCGCCGACGCCGCCCTGGCCAAACGGGGCGGTGAGGTCTCCACGGCCGATGCCTGCAACCCGCACCCGGACAAGGGCGATATCGTCCTGCCCATGCCCGGCGGGCTGAGCATGGCCTTCCGCCTGGTGGCCGTTCCCAGCAAAGGTCTGCTCTGGGACATGTCCGCCCGGCCCGGCCGTGATGATGCCGCCAACAGCGACCGTGCCTTTTACGACCGCCGTTACCGGGCCTTCCTCTCCGCACCCTTCTCCCGGGCCGATCTGCCCGCCCAGTGGCGTGCCCAGGCCCCGGCAGGCGACTACTTCTTCTATCTGGTGGCCAAATATGAAGTGAGCCGCCTGCAATGGCAGAGCATCATGGGCAACGGCACGGAAGCGCCTGTGGCGGATGCGGCCCGGCCTGTGACGGACATCAGCTGGTATGAGGCTGTGGAG
>OGJY01003158.1_pt1 | contig 14401 bp, 24 predicted proteins | sample 1572231 | NCBI WGS metagenome assembly OGJY01 (sample SAMEA2582121, study PRJEB24529) | metagenome | biome: Human gut stool | place: China | collected 2011
TTATACTATAATATGTTTTGTCAATGAGATACGTCATCTGGCAAGATGCAGAAGTGGCGGAATTGGCAGACGCGCACGGTTCAGGTCCGTGTGATAGCAATATCATGAGGGTTCAAGTCCCTTCTTCTGCACGAAGGCTTAAGTCGAAAGACTTAAGCCTTTTTTGTTTAGTAGAAAGTTCCGATGGCACTTCCCGTTAAGCAAAAAGTTTATAAACATTCCATCCTAATCCCCTGTCAAACATACGTGCTATGTACCAACGATGCACTCTCTTTCTCGTCCATCCCCATCACCAGCCCAGCGCAGCGTCGGCGTCCTCTCCGCCAACACACAGCGCCGGTGAGGCCCCGGGCATGGACCGCCTGATCCCGGGAGCTGTTTTCCTCTTAGCCCGCAGCTCTCCGCCCTTAGCATTCTTCTGCGGGGTTAGAGGAACCCTCCCGGAATCCCGAAGCGTCCAGGCCCGGAGTCTCACCGGCGCGTACCTCCCGACACTACGAACCAACGCACTTCTCTCTTTCGCCAGTCTTCTTCCAAACCAACACCCAGCAGCAGACACCCCACAAACACAAAAACCTTCCCGACAGATCACTCCATCAGGAAGGTTTTCTCTTATCTCACTGACAATTAAGCCAGTTTTGTTTTTGCTAACTCAGCAAGCTTTGCAAAGCCCTCTGCGTCGTTGATAGCCATATCGGATAATACCTTACGGTTCATAACAACACCAGCCTGCTTTAAGCCGAACATGAACTTGCTGTAGGAAAGACCGTTGATTCTAGCTGCAGCGTTGATACGAGCGATCCAGAGCTGTCTGAACTGTCTCTTTCTCTCTTTTCTGCCAGCGTAGGAGCTTGTTAAAGCTCTCATTACGGACTGCTTTGCTACTCTATACTGTTTGGAACGAGCTCCTCTGTAACCTTTGGCTAACTTGAGCACTCTGTTATGTCTCTTCTTGGCATTTAAGCCACCTTTAATTCTTGCCATTGCTTAATTTCCTCCTTAATCTTAATTCCGAAAACAAATTATAAATACGGTAAAATCTTCTTCATTACCTTGCTGTTTGTGATATCGGTAACGATGTCTTTTCTAAGATTTCTCTTACGCTTTGTGGATTTCTTAGTTAAGATATGGGACTTATAAGCTTTATTTCTCACTAACTGACCAGTTCCGGTCTTTTTGAAACGTTTTGCAGCTGCTCTGCTTGTTTTCATTTTAGGCATTGTTGTTTCCTCCTTAAAATTGTTCCCTTATCGTTTTGCAGTTAAAAACATTACCAGGCTTCTTCCCTCTACTTTGGAAGGCTTATCGACAACAGCGATATCGGAAAGTTTCTCAGCGAAATCATCCAGAATATACTTCGTCTGGTTCATATGAGCCATCTCACGACCGCGGAAACGAAGCGTAACTTTTACCTTGTTGCCTTTTTCGATGAACTTTCTCGCAGATCCGATCTTTGTATTCAGATCGTTTGTATCGATATTCGGGGAAAGACGAACCTCCTTCACCTCAACCGTTTTCTGCTTCTTTTTCGCTTCCTTCTCCTTACGGATCATCTCATACTTGTATTTACCGTAATCAATGATCTTACATACCGGCGGCTTCGCTGCCGGAGCAATCTTTACAAGATCCAGTTCTGCATCTCTCGCCATTTTGTAAGCGTCTTTTGCAGACATGATTCCAAGCTGCTCACCATTTTCTCCAATTAAACGAACTTCCTTATCACGGATCTGCTCGTTAATCATTAACTCGCTAATAGCCGTACACCTCCAACTCTCATACTCTACATATGTCGATAGAAAAGAAAAAGCAGATAGGTAACTATCCGCTCGTAACTGCATTGGTTTGGCATGCTGCTGCATGATAAAAACCGATGTCTATGAACCCGGGTCACTTGCTCGTGCCAGGGTGAGGCGGATACCTGCTTTCCTGTCAGTTGTTCTCACAACTTATGTAAGTTTACTATAGGAATCCCGTTTTGTCAATCCCTTTCTTTTAAAAAAATCATCAGACGTCGCGCTCTCCGTATCAGGTCGATAAGCCGCGTGAAAAAGCCGGAACACACAGAACGCAGCCGGATTCCATGTCCGCTGCGTCCCGTCACTTCCTTTTTTATTTTTCCCTGAAGCTCGCACACTCTGTCTGTCCGACCGCCATAGCCCCGTCACCGGCGATCGTGATCCGCTCTGCCCGGCATGTGCGGTCATCATTGTAAAGGCAGTTCATCACATCGCAGTCGACCTGCAGCTTCGATTCCGGTGTCTTAAAGAGGTTCTTAAAAAGACCTCCGCGATTTTCCTCAAAACTCCCGCAGCACGTATCACAGCAGTTTCTCGCCTGTGCGCCCTCCACGAGGATCGTATTTTTACAGCAGCATTTTTCCGCGTTGTGAACACATGTTGTCACTGTACAGTCCAGTTTTGTCATAACATGACCTCCTTTTCTTTTCAGAGACCATTATGCACAAAAAGGTCCCGGATTATTCACCACGGAACCTTTTTCTGGCATATCTGCACCACGCAGTCGTTATTTTCTGCCTGTTTTACGCCTCTTCCACCGGATATTTCAGTCTCTTCAGGCGTTCCATCAGCGTGCTGCTGTCCTTCATGAGCGGATAGATCGTAACGATCGGCTTGTCATTCTTATCGATCAGTTCATAACTCACGATCGAACCCGTCTTTTTCTTCTTATACACGACCGCTTTTTTCAGATCCGTAAATGGGACCACTTTTTTCTTTCCGATCACAGGATTCACCCGGATCGTCTTTCCATCGATCGTAGTCTTCCATAAAAGCCCCCAAAGAGCAAACAGGAGACCAACGATCCCGCAGATAACATAGAATGCCTTGATAAACGGTTTTCCATCCGCTGCCGGATTCATAAAAAAGCTCCCCATTGTCAATACATCCACGATCCCCATGAACGGCACCACCAACGTATACTTCAATTTGAGTGTCGGCAGTTTCTCGATCTGCATCTTCTCTTCTTTCTTGATCTTCATCCCCACAATCCTCTCCGTTTTATTTTTCGCGCAGATCACTCATCCCGCACAGTCCCTGTCCCCGGCAGGAAGTTTTGATCCATTTACGCATTTTTTACTTTCTCGATCACCTTATTGCAGCGTTTCTCAAGGAAGCCTCCAAAAGTCTCCTTCTTCCCGCGGTAAAAACCAGCTTTCTCCACCGGTATCGCAAGAGAACGGTTCCAGAAGATCATATAATATTTGCTGGTCTCCTTGATCCATGCGATCCCTTCGTACTGGTACTCCGTGATGATCCCCGGACGCTCCACGGTAAAGGTATCCTCATAGAAATTCAGGGTGCAGCGCTCTCCTTTTAAGCCGGAACTCTCCAGAAGCTGCAGAGCCTGATTTTTATCTGCCGATATCGAATTTGTCTTTTTCCCGGAAGTCTCCCCGTTCTGTCTCTCATTCATTCGTCTCAAGACCACCGCTGCCACAAGGCCGCAGAGCACCGCCTGCAGGATCCTCGTAGACATTTCAAGCTGTCCGAACGCCATGTAAACAGCCGCTCCCACAAGAAGCGCCATCAATGTATCCTTCAGTCCGAAATCCGGGAGCTGAAACCGGATCTTCTTTCCGTTTTCTTCCTTCGGCATCATCCTCGGTTTGGATGCCACGACCTGATGATAAAACATATCTTCATCATATGTTGATCTTACTGCGTATATTGGTTCCATCCTGCACCTCCTATCGTACCGTGAGCTGTTCCATCGGAAGATGACATTTTTCCGTGAGGAAACCTGCAAGTTCCGTGGAATTTCCCTGCACCGCGTCATCCTTCATGAAATACCGGACCACATTTCCGCGTTCCACGATCACATACATGCCGGACATATCGATGAGACGTCCCACATTATCGTACTTCACACGGGATTTCTCATTCTTTCCGATAATCTCATATCCGTCATCATAGAAGCGGTATTCCCACTGGTAATTGTCATCCATCTTTCCTGCCTCAAACTGCAGATGGATCTGTTTCTTCGCATCCATCCAGCCTTTGAGGAGCGCATATCCGCCGAACAGGAAGCCCATGGCACAAAGGATCCCGATCATCATCAGCGCATCCCCGATCGCGCCTCCGACGATCGCCTTCGCTGCCATGCAGAGCAGGAACAACCCCAGAAAGATCGACATGATGCGTTTTCCGCCGGACTGGAAACCAAGTTTCCGGACTCCTTTTTCCAGATGAAGCAGCTTTTCTTCCGTCACATGGTGCCGGATGATAAACCTCGCATCCTCTTCATTCCGTAATTCCATCTTATTCCTCCTTGTGTCTCAACTATTTTTTCAGAACTATTACTGGAAGACAATGATCGCCGCTGTCAGGCTCACGATCCCCAGAATGATCGATGCCGAGTTCACTGCACTGGCCAGATTGATATCTCCATCAAGCATGGACGTATACGCGACTCCGAGCGCCGATACCGGACCAAACATCAAGATCGCAAGTGTTCTGCGGATCTCCTGGGAAAATGGAAGGAACTGATAAAACAGGACCGCCAGGACCGCTGAGATCACGAAGCGGGTTCCCAGGATCTTCGCCACACTGCCTGTCTGTTCTCTCGTCATATGTAATTCCAGTCCCAGACCGATCATTGTCATGGAAAGGAATGTATTGGCATTTCCCACCGTCTCAGCAACCTGGTCCGCAAAGACCGGAAGCCGGAGTCCCGCCATGGTCAGCGCCGTCATGATCACATAGCAGTCAAAAGGAACCGACTTTAAAAGCTGCACCACGATCCTGCGGATCTGGTGTTTATCCCCGTTTCCTCCTTTTCCGGCAACTGACATCGCCACTGCATAGGAACCGCCGGTACAGACCACCGCGTTTCCCGTATCAAAGAGACTCGTGCACGCCACGCCGGGCGCACCTAAAAATCCCTGGACGAACGGCATGGTAAAACATCCAATATTATATCCCGAAGCATTCACAAGACCAAAGGCCTTCTGCTCTCTCGTTCCCCTTGCGAACAGTCCGTAGCCGATCACCGCGTACGCGCCGCTGCACAGGAAGCCGATCAATACGATCACCAGCATGGAGACATCCATGGTCGCCTGGCTGAAATTATGGATGATCGCCGCCGGCAGCGTGATCTTTGTGACAAGTTTTGAGAAGACCGGAAGATCCGTCTGATGCAAAAGACCGATCTTTTTTAAACCGTATCCCATCAGGATAATCAGAAAAAAACATCCCGCTTTCAATAATACTGCACTCATTTTTCATGTCCCTCTTTTTATGTCTTTTGGGCAGAAATATAAACAAAGGTTATTATATCTCAAAGTCGCGATCGAATCAATCACTCTTTTCCATCCGGAAAAGTATTGATCCCATATCCCAGAGTGATTTCACATAGCGATTTCGTTTTTCCCGCACTGGACAGTTTTCTGTTCTGATGTTATACTTGTTCTGTTCTCATACAGTTTTCAGGGAGGTTTTTACCATGTCCGAAGAAAAAGATGCAAAAATCCAGGAACTGGAAGCCGAAATTACCCGTTTAAAAGACGAAAATTCAAAGCTTCAGGAGACTGTCCAGTGGATGCACGACCTGATCTGGAAAATGGTCCGTGAACGCGAGGGGCAGAAAGGAGATCCTGCCGATGGTACATACGCTTGTTCCGATGTCCGTGAAGATCAAGATCAAAAACTTTGAGACACCGGCACGGCTGATCAATCACATGGAATTATCCTGTGCAGTTGGTATGGCATGCCGCGAGGCTTCGCTCCCATGCCCGGAGGGAACTGCAGGAATGGGGCTCAAAGAGTTCGTAAAATCGGTTCCGGATACTATTTTTTCAAGTCCGGCCGTCAATGAGAAATTGAAGGTTCTGATCCGCGATTATATCTATAAGAAGGGCGAGGTTCTGGATGACGACTCACTGATCACCCTGAAACTCGGATATGAAGAATCTTAGGTGTGGCTGCCGCGAGCCAGGTCAGCCGCATAATCTGATCCGGATCCGGATCATAATGGAAGGAGTTTACAGCGATGGGAATTACTGAAAAAGAGTTTCTTGATAAGATGATCGCGCTGGCAAAAGCAGGCGAGGATGAAATGGAGCATTTAAAATGCATGTTTTACGCATGGGCAGAATTTTTCGAAGCTGACGAGGAGACCGCAAACGGGATTGCCGAACTTCTCGCTGACGCCGCGGAGATTTCCGATAAAGATGCGTTTATCAAAAATTTAAGCAGTATTTTATAATTGCAAAAAGACCGGATCCTGCGTAAAGAACGGATCCGGTCTTTTTTGTTTACGCGAATAACGAGCCAAAGTCCGCGCTTGCGCGAGACCTTGGCGACTGTCGTGATAACTTCCCGTTACGCAAAAAGGTTCATTTTTATTCCTCTGTGCTGTCATCTTCCGGGCAGAGATACTCGATCAGAGCGTCCTGCTCTTTTCCGGACAGGCGGAAGAAACCTTCGCCTACGCAGAGGTAACCATCTTCAACATAAACTTCGCTGGAATCAAAATACTCGCCTTTCGCGAACTTGCGGTTTAATTCCGCATTGATCTCGCCATAGTTTTCCACTCCGAGGATCTTGTTCTTCTTCTGTTCGATCTTCATTAAGTGATAATATGCTTTCTTTAAGTAATCGCCCCGTTTTTTCATAAGAGTTCTCCTTTGCTTTTTATATTCTCTGTAATAAAAGTGTACGGGATAATGCTGAGTTTGTCAATCAGGTATCCTGTTCGTCAAAAAATAATAAAACATTCAAAAGCAGATTTCATCGTCACTTATGTGGAGCGGACGTTTTCTTGGACCAAGTTGCTATAGAGAAATATTGGGCAGTAAAGCAATCCCTCTATCCACTGATGAACTCAATGAATAAAGGACTTATTTAGGTGTCCAAATATGAAGTTGCAAAATTGCCGAGCGATCTCCTTTCCACAAAAATTTTTATAAAATCGCCCTATTTATTGCCCGTTTGTAGGCCGGAACATCTGTTTGATACATTTTTTGATAACTTTCTGCTTCCACAAATAAAATAAGAACCCCGCAAACCCGCATAAACACTGGATTTCTCGAGATTCTTATAAGTGGACCTGAGGGGAATCGAACCCATAACCATAGATTCCATGAAAGCCTCATAAATAGCGTTTTCCCTTATTTTATGCAGGTTTCACAGGAATGTTATAGACCTATTTCTTGCTGTTTTTTCTCCCAAAAACGCTCTTTTTCGCCATTATGCAACACGAAATGCAACACGAATCTGGCAATAAATACAGCTTTTCCATCCCTATAATTCGATGGCACCTCGCGCATTGGTCTTAATTGTGAACGTTCCTTCCAGCATCTCGCCGTTTGGTCCAAAAGCAAAGATTTCGCTGTTAATCTGCAGGAGTCGATTGGTGACCATTGCACCATCAAAGCCTAAGTAATACCATTTATTTTTGCTCTTTTTCCATGTATTTACAACCATATCCCCCGTCCCATCAAACCAGTACCATCGTCCATCCGGATCCCTGTGCCAATCATTGCATATCGGCTCACCAGTATTGCCATGGTAGTATCTCCACTTTCCTGCTTCCTGCCGCCATCCTGATTTTTTTTCAGGTTCCGGCAAAACATTATCTCCATTATCCAAAACCACGACCGTGTGCCCCTTTGTCTTCGTAACGAGGATGTCCCCGCGCATGAGGAACTCTGAAGAGCTGCAATACTTGGCATCTCTTAAAACCTCAAAGTGCCCTGTTGCCTGCAACGCTGCCACTTCATTTCCTGTGGAGAAGCATCCCACTTGAATTCCTGCGTACAGGCAGCACACTCTCACAAGTTCAGAGCAGTCTGTCTCCACCTCTTTTGTGATTTTTGATAAATCGTAACCAAAAGGCTTAGCAGCAGCCGTCGCGGTCGTTCTATGGGTCTGACAATACCCGATATGATTATTCCGGCACCCGGCTTCCATGTTCGTTGCGATCTTCTCACGGGCTGTCGGATCCTTGGCGCGAATCACAATCCAGCCCTTGCTGTGGAGATACCATGCCTGCATGCTAACCTCAGCTCCACCCTTCTGATCACCTGGCTTGCCACTGGTGATTCCACCGTGTTCGTTGCTTCTTGCACTTCCGACTCTTACCATGTAATTATACATCCTTTCTGAAAACAAAAGGTCCAGGAGCATTTCCTGGACCAAATCTGTTGCGATGTCGCAACGGTCATATCCCGGGCCGTGCCGGGAGATAGATGGATCACCTCCTCCTAATCTTTCAAATTTGCCTCATTGCTGCTATCAATTTTATCTTTCAGAACCGCAATGTACTTCATCAGCCATTCAGGTACCGGCGCACCCATGCGACCGGCGTTTTCTGTAATTGATAAGGCTTCATTCAATAAGTACCACACCGTTGTAAGAAGGGACAGCATCGCAGATGGCAAATGATATCCGAGATTTCCAGATGTCTTTGCTAAGATGTAATCAATTACAATTGCCACAGTGATCACAAATAAATATGCAATCTTCTTTGCAATGCCTTTTGCCCCTTTCTTACTGGACCAACCGTATGATGTATCTCCTGGATGATCGATGGCCTCCACCATACTTGCGATCATCCCACTGATATAGTCAACGACCATTAAAAAGACAAGCAGCCCAAGCAAATAAAATGTGATTCCCAATTTTTCAGACAAAAAAGCGATTGCCCCAGTTGCAATCAGCTGGATTGTTGTACATGTACCTTTTTTCATTTTCATTTCTCCTTTCGATTTCCCTACTATATTATATGTTTGTCCGTCAGATCAGTCTGTAGTGTGGCCGTTCCTCCCCGAACTTTCGATACCGGATCCAGTCATCCAAGACGATTCCGGCCAGGGACACTGGCAGCCATAACAGCATGTACTGTGGGCAGATCTGTCCGAGGATGTTGCCAGGCATTCCGCTGTAGTCCCAGACACCCCAGCCGAGCCAGAGATTGACGATGCAGCCGGTACAAAACTCGAGCACTGTAATCCCGGCCGCGCCGATCAGGATCTGCTGCCAGAGCGGCATAGACCACGGAAGGACCTCGTTGATCAATCCTAGATAGATGAAGCAGATTCCTCCCAGGATGAACATCGTCCAGTGGCTCCATCCGCGCCATGCCAGTTCGATCAGTATGTACAATAGACCGCCAACATCAAGCAAGAACAGATATTTATTCAGCAGCCTGTGCATTCTCATCACCTGCACTCTCTTTCATCGATGCAATATATGCCTTGAGAACGTCTGACTGGTACTCTTCTGGAACATCTGCGCCGTAATAAATTGCCTGGACCTCTTCTGTGCTCTCACATCCTGCGATCCACATATTTACGGCATTGCAGTAAGTAGTATGATAGCTGACGTGCTGCATGGCCGCGGCGATGATCGTCTGCATGTCGGCCGCACTGTAATACCGGCACGGCTGTCCGTCCGCGTGATACTCAAGCTCGGTGGTGCCTGCTGCAAGCTGTACCTGCTTACCGAAGAGATTGAGCTGATCATGCTCCGTCAAACCAAAATGCTCCGTGGATCCATCCGTAAGAGTCACATCGACTCCGGAATAGATAGTGGTTTCACATGCCTGACTGATTTCTCGTTTTTTCACTGCCTTCAGTTCTTCCAAGGTCGGTTCATATGGTTCCGGCGGAAGAATTTCGCCACCGGTATCCGGACCTGGGGTCTGGTACACGCTGCCATCATCTGACAGATAGACCGTCTGACCCTCATCTCGATACACCGTATTCCAGCCAGTTAGCACCGCACATTCGATGTCTCCGGCTGTGTAGAGCACAATATCACCGTTCCACTTTGTCGGCGGTGTACCGTCGAAGACGATCTGCAGTACATGCGGTTCAATTGTCTGGATGCTCTGGATCTCATACAGATTACTTGATCCTTTGATTCTGATTTTTTCCATGATTCTTTACCTCCATGATTTATTTTTTTGTATATAAAAAGCCCCCTTTCGGGAGCTGAATTTTCAAATTTATATTATTTTCGTATTTTTCCTCAATTGTATAGTGAACTGGATTCCAAGATATATGGAATACCGAATAAAAACATAGCTGATTTATTAGATTTATCTGCACCTGATGGATTATATCGAGTTGACCCTGCAGCAAAAAATAATCCCGTAGGAACTTACGGAATATGCGAAGTACGTTCAACTGACGATGGTAAAGGCTGGCGTTTCGTAACTTTTTATGCAACAGCACCTGCCAATATTGTTCGGAGAAATTTTTATAATTCATATGGAACTACTAACCCAGGGTGGGGCGGATGGTTAGCTGATGGGCTTCCGATTGACTTTACAGACATTAATATTGAACTGTCCCCAGAGCAATGGACTACATCAAATAATGGGCTGAAATATTACAATCATACTGGATGGAATATTCCATCTAACGCACTTGGTGTTTGCGCAAACATCATGAATTGGCATGGGACTCCTGGAAATGTTACCTGTTCGGTCTATGACAATTCATATCTTCAGTTGCGGTGTGAAGATGCAATATCATGGGGCGGAGCTATTCGAGTCTTTTATATCAATAGCCGCCTTGTGTAAGAACTACACCGTCGAGAATGGAGAATCTTAATTTTTTTGTTTATACAACTGGACACATCGAATTTCAGAATTAATCGACAATGATGGATGGCAATTGTTTACTGTAAGGAAAACTTTATCATTATCAACAAATGCCAACTGAGCAAACAGATAATTTTGCGTTGTGTAGAGAATGGATGAAACACGCTCATACCCATCTGGAACTACTGGAATTTTATCTGTTACTTCAAAAGTGGTTAATCCTACTGCAAATGATTGGCTTGCTATGACTGTATCATTTTTTGTTAAGTAATTACTTTTTAAAGCATACGGCGATTCTTGCCAGCCTTTCGAAGAATCAATACAGTAAAAATGTTTGCCGCTATAAGAAAAGGCATGGAGCATTCCCCGTTCACCAATACCAATTGCATTATTTTTATCAGGAGCAATGGGCAGTGTATAGCCAATATCGAATATAAATGGATGATTCCAATCGCTCATATGCTTCATAAGCTGATCTAAAGTTATATCTTGTGTAGTCCCATATAATCCGTCACTCAAATTATTAGCAATCGTCTGGGAGTCACTATACAATTGAGTGTACTTATCCATCAAAGCCTTCCCCTGCGCCGCCGAAAGCGGCAGGCCGGCGTTGTCCGTCACGCAGTTATTGACGATGTGACCAATCAGGCAGGCTCCCTTAAATGCAGCCTTAATATTCGATAAAAGAGCCCCTAATTTCCTTTTCGACTTCATCTGATTGATTGCATCGGTTGCCGCTGGCACGGCCGTTGATCCGGTATAATCTTCAAAGGTCGGTGTATCCAGATTTTTCAGTGCTTCATCCGCCAGGTCCCAGTTCTTATTCTCATCTGCGATATCATAGAAATCACTTTCATCCGGTTTCTTAAAATTATAGTTTTCTGTGCTAGTTGCCATTTGGTAATTCTCCTTTCGTAATCTGCTCATGTGTCAGCTGTCCTAGTTCCACGTGCTGATAAGTACCCATTTCCATTCTTCTGGTCTTCAGGTGCCCATTTCGGATCTTATAATGGGTAAATGCCGCAAGCTGCTTATGAGTAAAAGTCCCAACTGCTCCATAAGTATTAAAGATGTACTCATATAACACTTTCAGATGTGCCGGAATCGCTTCCTCGATGCTTTCCTTAATATCCTCAATGTTTCCAGGAATTCCCGATGTACCTGTAAATCGGACTGTTACTGTATATCCTGCATTATTTTCCTGAATCTCCACCGCTGCATTGGTATAGCTCTCGGCAATATGCTGGACCAGCGATACAAGCCGGCCCCGGTGGCGCTCGCCCAATAAATTTGCTTCAGAGTGTTTGCAAGGCCCTCCTCCAGTCCATCAGATTCCTGAGATATGATTGTCTGAAGTTCCTGCATTGTCTTATTATCATCATAATAATCTGGCAAAACCTCAATCAGACGCAAGCCGATGCACCTCCTCCAAGCTTACCGTACCAGCAACAGGAATTTCCTTCACACCTACCGTAATATTACCCGTAGCATCGTTAAGCTTCAGATCATCATAGTCCTGGACTCCTTCGATGCTGAGAAGAATGCTTCCTATCTTGGCATAGCTGACACGATAGTCCACAAAGACCAATGACTTCAAATATTCTGAAACCTGAATTTTGAATAAAGCAAGTACATCATCTAAGGATTTTGTTCCATCCAGGATCACGTTCGCTGATACATCAACAGCACGCGTTGATGGACTTGAAACAGTTACCGTCGCACCAATTGGACGGACAGTTTCTATATACTCACTTACTACAGACTCCAATGAAAGATTCCTTTTCTTGTCTGCATCCACGATCAGCACTGTTACTGTCCCGGGTCCGGAATCAAGCGGAAATACTTTCGCATCTCCCACTCCCGAAACTTCTAATGCCCACTGCCTGTAATGATGAGCATTTCCGGATGTTGCCGGATGGCGCACTTTTTCATAAAATCGATTTCTTAATGCCTCATCCGTCTCTTCATCTGCTCCATCTGTAATAATGTCTGTCAGTTCTGCAGTCACGCCAGAAACCGCCGAGAGCGGCTCTAAGGAGCCGGAATACGTATTCCCGATCTTTCCAGGAGTTTCGCATTCGGCTTCATACGAATTTTCTTCGACCTGCCCGGTTATCCGGTATACCACATCGCTGATCATCCATCTGGTCCCGATTGCAATGTCTCCCGAGGTTGTAACTTTTCTGATTGCAGCACTGGCCGCCTTGCGATTGATACCGTATCCATTTACAGCACGGTCCAGATATTCACCTACCGCTGTATCACAAAATACAAGGTCGATGAAATTGTTCAACTGAAAATACTGGTCTGCCAGAAAATATGCCGCCGGAGCAAGCGCGTCATAGATCACGCTGCCTTCTCTCTTATCCACGTCCTCTGTCACACGATCCAGCATCTCCTGGAGAATATTTTCATATGTTCTGTCCTCATACACTTACCGACACCTCCTCTCTGATCTGCCCGAATATACTGCTTACCTGAAACGAGCATGTACAGGTGATGCCTCTGAATTCAAAAACAAATCCATCCACTGAAAGGATCCGATCATCCTCTGCAAGAGTTTCCCGGATCATGCGCTGCATCTCTGCCCGGATGTATCCCTGATCCTTTCCGATCAGGTCTCTCCAGTTGACGCCATAGCGGAAGCTGTATATCGGATATTCAAACTGCTGCGTCGAGAGTCGTTTCCGGATTGCCTGCCCCAGTGCCTCCAGATCATTTACCATTCCACGAATACAGGTGCCTGAGTCGTTGTAGCTTCGATTTGAAAATGTCTGTTTCTGAATTCTGGTATCTGTTGTCAAAGCCATTACTTCAGCGCCTCCTCTTTTATTTCCTCCTTGAAGGCCAGACGCCGTTCAATGATCTCCAATACGTAAAATTCCTCCCAACCGGTTCCCGCAATCATGCGGACCTTATCTCCTGTCCTCAGCTGCGCTTTCATGTTTCCAGAAAGCTGTGCCGCCGGGATCTTGAACTTCTCATTCACCCGAACCCCGGATCCGTCATAGGTACCCACAATTATCGCGGGCAGTTTCTGATTGTTCAGAAATGCGCTCATCACTTTCTTCAATTCTTCCGTCAGCATCATTGGGCGATCACCTCCAATTCCATTGTGTGCGTCGGCAAATATTTGTGTGTTACTTCTTTTACGATCACACGCCGGTCCAGTTCGATATCTGCAATGCTGCCATAAATACTGCATCCAGCTCTCACAGAATGATCCCCGATACAGGACAGCTTTATCGTTTCTTTCTCATGGTTATATAGCTGTAGAAGCTTCTTCGCCTTCTCCTGAAGCTTTCCCGCGTCAACGCTCTTATCCGAAACATGCTCATAATACTGTAGGTTTCCATATCGATTTACTGAATCCTGATCTGCAGCCTGAGTGGTCTGCGCCTTTCCGTTCTTCTCATCCATCCAGGAGATCTTCACCACATTGTAAAATTCATCATCGATGGACTTCTCCCAGCTGTATCCATATGCTAGGGAATCATCACCAAGTACCAAAGGGAGCTGAAGGTCCCGGAGATTATCCAACCGGATTTTTCCGTAAACGTCCGCCAAACGATACCATTCTCCCTGCGGATTATCCGCAGTTTTTGTATTAAGAAGGGTATCTCCGATCAGTCCATAGATCACATCAATCCATGTGTCTTGGTATTTTACTTTATCCTTTGGAACTTTGTATGAAATTCCTGTCGGCATATCCCCGGCCGTTAGATTCAGATATCTGCACATCGACTGAGTAACGGATACCACATCGTCCTGTCCGCCTTTTAATGGAATGATATCTTTAGACTTTCCGCGTCGTAACTGATCATACGCCTTTACT
>OGJY01003169.1_pt1 | contig 14330 bp, 18 predicted proteins | sample 1572231 | NCBI WGS metagenome assembly OGJY01 (sample SAMEA2582121, study PRJEB24529) | metagenome | biome: Human gut stool | place: China | collected 2011
GTGGTGGTGCCGGTATGGCTCCGTTGCGTGCACAAATCATGCACTTGACGAAGACGCTGCACACTACGGACCGCAAGATGACTTACTTCTACGGTGCACGTGCATTGAACGAGGTATTCTATCTGGAAGACTTCCTGCAAATCGAGAAGGATTTCCCGAACTTCACGTTCCATCTTGCATTGGACCGTCCGGACCCTGCAGCAGACGCAGCTGGCGTGAAGTATACTCCGGGCTTCGTTCATCAGGTAATTTACAACACTTATCTGAAAGACCACGAAGCTCCCGAAGACATCGAATACTATATGTGTGGTCCTGGCCCGATGTCGAAAGCTGTTGAGAAAATGCTCGACGATCTCGGCGTTCCGGCTCAGAACTTGATGTTCGATAACTTCGGCGGATAAGCTGAAACTTCAAAGTTTATAAAAGACTTCGATATTTTAGAAAACTCCTGCATGGCTACGGCTACGCAGGAGTTTTTTTATCTTCGGATAAGATAAACTGCATTCGGGCATATTTTTTTTATCAAGCATGAAAGTTCTGCACTCAAATTGCATTATCTTTGGCTCGTCATAGAAAAAATCATTATGGAAATTCAAGATATACTCAGAAATCTGCAAATAGAACAACTCACCCCAATGCAAGAGGCAACACGGGAGGCTTATCGTGAAAACAAAGATTTAGTATTGCTTTCGCCTACAGGTTCGGGCAAGACGCTGGCTTTTCTTCTTCCATTGGTGCAATCGCTGAAAGCAGAAATGCAAGGAGTGCAGGCCATTGTTTTGGTGCCTTCGCGCGAATTGGCATTGCAGATTGAAACAGTCTTTAAATCTATGGGAACTCCATTCAAGGCAATGAGCTGCTATGGTGGTCGTCCTGCTATGGAGGAGCACCGCACGATGAAAGGAATCAATCCCTCAGTTATCATCGGTACACCGGGACGAATGAACGACCACTTGCGGAAAGAGAATTTCGATGCGAGCAACGTCACCACACTGGTGATAGACGAGTTCGATAAATGCCTCGAATTCGGTTTCCATGATGAGATGGCAGAAGTTATCGGGCAGTTGCCTTCCCTAAAAAAACGTGTGCTGCTTTCTGCTACCGATGCCGAAGAAATTCCCCTGTTCACCGGTGTAAGAGACGCTGATAACTCTCAACTTTCAACTCTCAACTCTCAACTTGTCAAGCTTGATTTCCTCGATCCGGAAGCCCTTGCTCCACGTCTGCGGCTTCATAAAGTTCTTTCTCCCGGGAAAGATAAACTGGAAACTTTGTATAATCTGCTTTGCACACTCGGACATCATTCAACCCTTGTTTTCTGCAACTATCGCGAAAGTGTGGAACGGGTAACAGCATATCTGCAATCAAAGAAATTTCCTTGTGATATGTTTCATGGCGGCATGGAACAGCCCGACCGCGAACGTGCACTCTATAAATTCCGCAATGGCAGTTGTGCTGTATTGATTTCTACCGACCTTGCTGCCCGCGGGCTGGATATTCCCGGCATTGAGAACGTAGTTCACTACCATCTACCGGTGAACGAAGAAGCCTATACACACCGCAACGGACGTACGGCACGCTGGGAAGCGGATGGGAATTCCTATGTCATTTTGCATGCCGAAGAACGTATTCCCGAATATATCCCCGAAGACATCGAGGCTTTCGAGTTTCCTGAAGTGCTTCCGAAGCCTGCCAAATCCCGTTGGGCTACCTTATATATAGGTAAAGGTAAAAAGGATAAACTGAATAAAATAGATATCGTCGGTTTCCTATATAAGAAAGGTGGAATGGCGCGTGAAGATGTAGGGCAGGTAGATGTGAAAGAGCACTATGCTTTTGTGGCTGTCCGCCGCAGTAAAATGAAACAGTTGCTTACCTTGATACGCGGTGAGAAAATTAAGGGTATGAAGACGATTATTGAAGAAGCAAAGTAGTCTTTTCTTATAAATATTCACTTTTCTTGCGTTTATAGTTTTGAATGCGAAGTAATAAATCCGTATTACTTTTAGTTTCTCCAAAAGTAGTATTCTTGATAAGTATGGATAACAAAATGGTGCATATATCCTGTATAAACCATAAAAAAGTAAGCTAAATACGGTGTAAAAATAGAATTTCATTATGAAAGGTTTGTTTTAAAGAAATATTTCCGTAATTTCGCAAAGTCGAAAGACATTAATGAACGAAATTGTATAACCAAAACAAACTTCAAATGAAAAAGCATAATTTCAATGCAGGACCTTCTATTCTTCCTCGTGAGGTAATTGAGGATACGGCAAAAGCTATTCTCGATTTCAATGGCTCAGGTCTCTCACTGATGGAAATCAGCCACCGTGCTAAGGACTTCCAACCCGTTGTGGACGAAGCCGTGGCACTATTCAAAGAATTACTCAATATCCCTGAAGGGTATTCGGTATTGTTCTTGGGCGGTGGTGCCAGTTTGGAATTCTGCATGATCCCCTTCAACTTCCTCGAAAAGAAAGCTGCTTACCTGAACACAGGTGTATGGGCCAAGAAGGCTATGAAAGAAGCCAAAGCTTTCGGTGAAGTAGTTGAAGTCGCTTCTTCCGCAGAGTCTACTTATACTTATATCCCTAAGGATTACACTGTACCTGCTGATGCTGATTACTTCCATATCACCACCAACAACACTATTTACGGTACTGAACTCAAGGAAGATCTGGATGTAAATGTTCCTATGATTGCTGACATGTCTTCTGATATTTTCTCCCGTCCTATCGACGTGTCTAAATATATCTGTATCTATGGCGGTGCACAGAAGAATCTGGCTCCTTCCGGCGTAACATTCGTTATTGTGAAGAATGACGCTTTGGGCAAGGTATCCCGCTATATCCCGACGATGCTGAACTATCAGACACATATCGACAGTGGTTCTATGTTCAACACTCCTCCGGTTGTTCCCATCTATGCTGCATTGCAGACTTTGCGTTGGATCAAGGCACAGGGTGGTGTGAAAGAAATGGAACGCCGTGCCATTGAAAAGGCTGACATGTTGTATGCTGAAATCGACCGTAACAAAATGTTCGTCGGTACTGCTGCTCAGGAAGACCGTTCACGCATGAACATCTGCTTCGTGATGGCTCCCGAATACAAAGATCTGGAAGCTGACTTCATGAAGTTCGCTACGGAAAAAGGTATGGTAGGTATCAAAGGACACCGTTCAGTGGGTGGTTTCCGCGCATCTTGCTACAACGCTATGCCGAAAGAAAGCGTACAGGCTTTGATTGACTGCATGCAGGAATTTGAGAAACTTCATTAATAATATTTTATTCACCACAGAGGGCACAGAGTCCCACAGAGATTAAACTTATAAGAAGAAACTCTGTGGAACTCTGAGTACTCTGTGGTGAGTTTTTTAATATCATAGAATCATGAAAGTATTAATTGCAACCGACAAACCGTTCGCTAAAGTAGCTGTAGACGGTATTCGCAAAGAAATTGAAGCGGCAGGTTATGAACTTGCCTTGCTGGAGAAATATACAGAGAAAGCCCAGTTACTGGACGCTGTGAAGGATGCTAATGCCATTATTATCCGCAGCGACATCATAGATGCCGAAGTGCTGGATGCTGCCAAAGAACTGAAGATTGTGGTACGCGCAGGTGCAGGTTACGATAATGTAGACTTGGAAGCTGCCACTGCACACAATGTATGTGTGATGAACACCCCGGGACAGAACTCTAATGCCGTAGCCGAACTCGCTTTCGGTATGATGGTAATGGCTGTCCGCAATATGTATAACGGTACTTCCGGAACGGAACTGAAAGGCAAGAAACTGGGTATTCATGCTTATGGTAACGTAGGCCGTAATGTAGCCCGTATCGCTAAAGGCTTCGGTATGGAAATCTTTGCTTTCGATGCTTTCTGTCCGAAAGAGGTTATTGAGAAAGACGGTGTGAAGGCTGTTGACTCTGCCGATGAACTTTACTCTACTTGTGACGTGGTTTCACTGCACATTCCGGCTACCGCCGAAACAAAGAACTCCATCAACTATGCTTTGGTGAACAAAATGCCGAAGGGTGGTGTATTGGTGAACACAGCCCGTAAAGAGGTTATCAACGAAACAGAATTGATTCAGTTGATGGAAGAACGTGCTGACCTGAAATACATGACTGACATCATGCCTGCTGCCAACGAAACATTTGCAGCTAAGTTTGTCGGACGCTACTTCTCTACACCGAAGAAGATGGGAGCACAGACTGCCGAAGCTAATATCAATGCAGGTATTGCTGCTGCTCAGCAGATTGTAGGCTTCCTGAAAGACGGTTGCGAGAAATTCCGCGTTAACAAAAAGTGAGATGAATAGCAGGACTGCCTATAAATTTGCAGTACTCTATCTGACGATAGGTGCTGGTATATTTGCATTGAGCAGTATATTCAGAAAAGAACTTTCAGATTTCGCCCTCGGCTTTTGCGAGGGCGTATCTGTTGTGCTGATAGTAGGTAGTGCCATCTATTTGATAGTGCATTTCATGAAAAAGAAATCTCAATAATCCATTAAAAACACACCTTGACTTATGGCTATAATTAAACCTTTTAAGGGCGTTCGTCCTCCGCAGGACCTGGTAGAACAGGTTGCTTCCCGTCCGTATGATGTGCTGAACTCAGCAGAAGCGCGCGAAGAGGCGAAAGGAAACGAGAAATCCCTGTATCATATCATTAAGCCCGAAATAGATTTTCCGGTAGGCACTGACGAACATGATGAATGTGTTTATCAGAAAGCTGCTGAAAACTTCCAAATGTTCCAGGATAAAGGCTGGTTGGTGCAGGACGATAAAGAAAACTATTACGTCTATGCGCAGACCATGAATGGAAAGACGCAGTATGGTCTGGTAGTTGGCGCTTATGTTCCCGACTATATGAACGGTGTCATCAAAAAGCATGAATTGACCCGCCGCGATAAGGAAGAAGACCGCATGAAGCATGTTCGCGTGAACAATGCCAATATCGAACCGGTATTCTTTGCATATCCTGATAATGCTACTCTGGATACTATCATCGCTCATTATACTGCCGGAAAACCGGTGTACGACTTTATCGCTCCCGGCGATGGTTTCGGACATACTTTCTGGATTATTGATAAACAGGAAGATATTGATGCCATCACCCATGAATTTGCCAAGATGCCTGCCCTCTACATTGCCGACGGACATCATCGTAGTGCTGCCGCAGCCCTGGTGGGAGCTGAAAAAGCGAAACAGAATCCAAATCATTCCGGTGACGAAGAATACAACTACTTCATGGCTGTTTGCTTCCCTGCCAACCAACTGACAATTATCGATTATAACCGTGTTGTCAAAGACCTGAACGGTTTGACACCGGAACAGTTCCTGGCTGCTGTCAGCAAGAACTTCACGGTTGAAGAAAAGGGTGCGGATATATATAAACCTACCGGTTTGCACAATTTCTCCCTTTATCTGGATGGCAAGTGGTATAGCCTGACAGCTAAACCGGGCACATATAATGATAATGACCCGATTGGCGTGCTGGATGTGACCATTTCTTCTAATCTTATTCTGGATGAAGTACTCGGTATAAAAGACCTTCGTTCCGACAAACGTATTGATTTCGTCGGTGGTATCCGTGGTCTGGGCGAGTTGAAGAAACGGGTGGATAGTGGCGAGATGAAGGTAGCTTTGGCACTTTATCCGGTCAGCATGAAGCAGTTGATGGACATTGCAGATACAGGCAACATCATGCCTCCCAAAACAACGTGGTTTGAACCGAAATTACGTTCGGGACTGGTTATCCACAAATTGGATTAAAACTATTATTTGAAAAAGAAAAACGAGGATGTTCCTTTCGACGGACATTCTCGTTTCTTTTTAAGAATGATGCTTGTAATATCGTTTTCTCATCCATCGGTCGAACAGGACGAACAACGGGATTGTAATAAGTATCAGCACCCAGAATGCCGGTATCTGAATATTGTCAGGTTTCAGGTTCTCCGTAGGAGTGAAGGCCTCCCTGATGACATCACCAAAGTAAGTGGCTAATCCGGCAATGCAACATCCTACTAAGAATACAGAAGCAGCTATCGTAGCAAATAAAGTTCTTCGTTCCGATTTCTTTTCCCGCAGACGCATAGCCTCTTCCACCTTCCTCATGGTGCGGTAAGCAAAGTTGGAAGGCAGGCGAAATTCATTTTCCGCTTTTACGGCTCTTTTCAGTCCTTTATCTTTTTGTTCTTCGTTCATACTTCCTCTTGTTTAATGAGTACATATATCTTTTTGCGTACGCGATGCAATTTTACTTTTGCATTGCTCTCTGTCAGGCCCAGAATCAGGGCGGTTTCATTCATCGTCTTTTCTTCATAGTAGAATAGAGTAATCAAGGCACGTTCGTCGGAGTTCAGTTTTTCTATGGCTCTGTTTAGTTTGATAATCATTTCTTCGCTTTCGTCGTTCAGCGTCTCGTCAACCTGTTGTTCCGAAATGTTGGCGAGTAACGTATCATCCATGGCAAAGGTATCAAATTTCCTTTTACGGGCTGCCGAAATCGCCGTATTATAAGCGATGGAATATATCCATGTGGAGAAAGAACTTTCGGCTTTGAAAGAGGAGAGGTGCTGGAACGCTTTCAGAAAAACGTCTTGCGTCAGCTCTTCGGCATCTTCCTGATTACAGATGATGCGGGCAATCAGGGAAAATACCTGTTGACCGTACTGATTCAGAAAGTTTTCGTACAGAGCAGTTTCTCCTTTCAATATTCGTCGGATAATATGTGTTTCGTTATTCTCCATTTTGTCTTTTAGACGCAACTCTCTATATAAGGTTACAGAATCCGGAAAGAAATTTTTTTTTCGCAGAATGTGTAACCTCATAAAGAAGCCTGCGTCTAAAGTGTACAAAGGAACAAAAATACTAATTTAAAACGAAACGAATATGATGGATTTTATTATGGTGCCTACGATTATGGCAATCATTACTTTAGGAATTTACAAACTGTTTGAATTGTTTGTATGTAAGAAGGAGCGCCTGATGCTGATTGAGAAGATGGGGGATAAGTATGTCCCGGATGCGGCTTGTATGCCGAAACTTTATGGCAATTTTTCTTTCTCGGCATTGAAATTAGGATGCCTGCTGGTGGGCATGGGATTGGGACTGTTGATAGGTTTTGTAATTTGCACTTCGGCAATTCCCGGATACTTGGATAAGGATGTGGACAACTGGCGTGTTTATCGTGAGACGGTATCTTTGGTTTATGGAGCTTGTGTGCTTTCGTTTGGAGGTATCGGGCTTATCACAGCTTTTATTGCAGAGTTGAAGCTCAGTAAGAAATAATAGCCGGAATTTAGGAATTTTCTTATGATAAAAAAGAGTTGTCAGTCATTGGCAACTCTTTTTTGCGTTAAGAGAGAACCTTAACGATTCTCTGTGTGTTACTATATTAGTAAATAACCTAACCAGATAAGAATATGGATAAAAAAGAAGAAAAAGCTCTCGAAAATAAGAGCAAGATGCAGAAAAGTGTTGAAGAAACATTACCAGGACGACAATTGGGTTTATATTCCAAAGTCGATAAGAAAGAAGTGCGCAATATGGTTTCTGAAATAAATCCGGATAAGAATAGCTTGGGCAGCAGAGGGTAGTTTCGTTTTAATTGACTATCTTTGCCCCGCATTTAAAGTTTATAGAACAATGAAAACGAAGAAACGCAGGGATGTCCTATCGGCATTCAAGGAAGCGAACCGTTCGATAGAGCTGGAACGCAATGGCGGGCGTTGGATTGCAAAAGACCGTCCGCACAAAAACAAGAAGAAGTATTGTCGTAAAGATAGTAAGAAAGAGTTGTCACGTATCATCGATGGCAGCTCTTTTTGTTTTATATCACTCTTTTTGTTAACTTCGCCGTTTCTAAAATCAAAAAAACTATGTTTCGTAAACTTGTAGCAATAGAACCTGTAAGTCTGATTCCGTCAGCAGAAAAAGAACTGCACTCATATGCAGATGAAGTTGTGATGTATCCTGATATTCCGGCAGGAGATGAGGAAATTATAGCCCGCATCGGAGATGCCGATGCTGTGCTCCTGAGTTATACTTCCCGGATAAACCGTGCGGTGTTGGAGGAGTGTACGGATATTAAATATATCGGGATGTGCTGTTCGCTGTACTCTCCCGAAAGCGCCAACGTGGATATCCGCTATGCCAATGAACGGGGAATAACCGTAACCGGCATCCGCGATTATGGCGATGAGGGTGTGGTGGAATATGTGATCAGTGAGTTAGTGCGTTGTCTGCATGGATTTGGTCAGGAACCGTGGGAAGATATGCCGCGCGAGATTACCGGGCTGAAAGTTGGTGTTGTGGGTCTGGGTAAGTCCGGTGGCATGATAGCGGATGCATTGAAGTTTTTCGGTGCGGAGATTGCCTACTTTGCCCGTAGCGAGAAGCAGGAGGCGACAGCTAAAGGATATCGTTTCCTGCCGTTGAACGAACTTCTTGCTCAGAGTGAGGTTGTTTTCTGTTGTCTCAATAAGAACACGGTTTTGTTGCATGAGGCGGAGTTCGGACAACTGGGAAACAAGAAGATTCTGTTCAATACCGGATTATCCCCGGCATGGGACGAACCGGCATTTGTCAAGTGGCTGGAAGGTGACAATCTTTGTTTTTGTGATACGGTGGGAGCTTTGGGTGGAGAGCAACTTTTGAGTCATTCCCATGTCCGTTGCATGCAAGTTTCCACTGGCCGCACCCGTCAGGCGTTTGACCGCCTGAGCGAGAAAGTGCTTGCCAATATAAAGGAATATATCCGGTAATCGAATCAGAAGAATACAATCGGTGATGTGATATTGAGCAGGGTGTTCACCACAGACCACCCTGCTATTTCAGCCGTGGCGCTGTACACATCGATTACGGCATGCACCTGCTCATTCTTTATTTCTACTCTTTGCGTATCTCCCACAAATCCGGGGGTGGACTGCATGGACATTTGCATGTTTTCGGGCCCGACAGAAGCCAGTGAGGCGGCAACGGCTACATTGACTTTGGTAGGGAACATGGCGATGGCTTCGGTTGCATTGCCTGAGAAGACAACCCGTTGCTCGGTTTGCAGAGCCTCATCATATACGGCAGTTCCTTTCAAGGCATTAGGACCCTTTTCATTAAAAAACTTGGCGGTTGCATTTCCCATCAGAGAGGCTGTGCGCAGCACATCAAATCCGCCGGTAGCTCCGGAGACGATATACACACGTGTGCCATTTGCTTGGGCTGTCTCTATCACTTCCTGATAAAAAGCTGTGTCTGCCAGTGCGCCGATAGAAAGGGTGACGATAGAAGTCCCGTTCTTCAATGCAGGCAGGGCAAGTTCTTTCATGGCGGCAGGAGAGGCCGCTTCCACTAAGTAATCGGGTTTCAATGCCAGTAAATCTTCTATGGTTGTGCAAGCCATACATGTTTTTCCATGTTGCTGCATTTTGGCAACAATACGTTCAGCTTTTTCTGCTGTACGAGAGTATACACCCACTAAATCATATTCAGGCAACAAGCCATTGACAACTGCATCCGAAACTATTCCGGCGAGTCGTCCACATCCAACGATAACTAATTTTTTCATGGGGCAAAGATACGCCTTATTCGTATAAACTCCAAAATGCAGCTATGAGCTTCGTCTATTTTTTGCGGGACGATATAAATGTTGTACTTTTGTGATTGAAAAAGCAATAAGAAGTTTGAGTATATGGGACGAAAAGAAGAATATAAACTGCAAAATGAGCAATACTTGGAAGCGTTGCGTGCAGAAGAAGATATCAAAGAACTACCTTGCGGAATCCTCTACCGTGTATTGGAAAGCGGCAACGGTGATAATACTCCCCGTTTAAATAGCATTGTGACTGTGCACTATAAAGGCACCTTGATAAACGGTCGTGAATTTGACAACTCCTGGAAGCGCAATTGTCCTGAAGCATTTCGTCTGAACCAAGTTATCGAAGGTTGGCAGATAGCCCTGCAACGAATGCATGTAGGTGACCATTGGATAGTCTATATCCCTTACACAATGGGATATGGAACACGTAGCAGCGGTCCTATTCCCGCTTTCTCCACTTTAGTGTTTGAAGTTCAGCTATTAGGAATCGCATAATCATGTCATCATGAAAATTCTGATTATTAACGGAAGTCCCCGCAAGCAAGGCCATATCTCGAAGATGCTTCAACTTATGGAAACAGAAGCAAAAGACAATGGCGACGAAGTAACCGTCGTGAGAGTTGCCGACCTGGCAATCCGTCCTTGCATCGGCTGCATGAGTTGCCGTGAGAAACTGAAATGTTGCCTGCCGGAAGATGATGCACAGCGCATACTGAAACAGATAGAAGAAGCTCATGTCTTGATTATCGGTGCTCCCTGCTATTGGGGGAATCTGCCCGGACAACTGAAAGTAATGTTCGACCGCATCGTTTACGGAATGATGGGAGAGACATCGCGAGGCATTCCTATCGGGCTGCATAAAGGAAAAAAGGCCGTTATCGTCAGTACTTGCACCACCCCGTATCCTTTCAATATCCTTTTTAATCAGTCAAGGGGAGTGGTGAAAGCACTAAAGGAAATTCTGAAATGGAGTGGATTCAAAGTCATCTCTGCCATTGAGAAAGGCGGAACGAAGCAACATCCCGGACTGACGGAACGGGAAGTGAAACGCTGTCGCAAAGTGATACGTAAGCTGTAATCAGGAAATCATTGAAAGATAAATTTTAGAAGGAACGACAAATCTCTACCACCGTTTCTGAAATATTTGCGCGTGCAACTTCCGGTTGCATGGCCTGCTCCAACGTTATAGATGGTGGATTGATAGAATATACTCCCCGAAATCCCGCCCGATACAGGTCGTCTGCATTTTCTACGCTACCGGCTATCAGTATAACCGGAATTTTCTGTTTGCGAGCTTTGTCAAGTATGCCGGAAGGAACTTTCCCCATTAATGTTTGTTTGTCGGCCTTTCCTTCGCCGGTGATAATCAAATCGGCACCTTTTATTTTATTGCTGAAATCAAGAGTATCCAGCATCAACTGTATTCCCGGTTTCAACTCTGCATTCAGAAAAGCCAACAGGCTACCACCCATACCACCTGCCGCACCTGCTCCGGGATGATTGGAAATGTCTTTTCCCGTTTTGTGGAAGATGACTTCTGCAAGGTTTTTCATGCCTGCATCCAGCGCCTCTACCATTATCCGGTCTGCTCCCTTCTGGGGGGCAAAGATATATGCGGCACCTTCCGGGCCACAGAATGGATTTTGTACGTCGCAGGCAACGGTAAAGTGGGATGTACGTAAACCGGGATGGACGAAGTTCGTATCAATGGAAGCAATTTCCATTAAAACTCCTCCGCAGCCGGTTCTTAACACCTTCCCTTCTTTATCCAGAAACCGGAAGCCTAACGCCTGCAACATTCCCAGTCCTGCATCATTTGTTGCGCTGCCTCCAATGCCGATGATGAAGTTGCGGCAACCACGTTCCAGCGCATCACGAATCAGTTCTCCTGTTCCGTAAGAGGTTGTCAACATCGGGTTTCTTTTTTCCGGTGGAACCAGGGGCAGTCCGCTGATGCCCGCCATTTCTATACAGGCTGTTCTCCCGTTTTTCAAAATGCCGTAGCATGCAGTGTGCCATTCCATAAGAGGATTATGGGCGGAAATATGTATTCTCTGCCCATCGGTTGCCTCAATCAGCACTTCTAACATTCCTTCGCCACCATCGGCTATGGGCAGACAAAGAATTTCACATTCCGGATATACGGAACGGATACCCTCGGCAGCCGCTTTTCCTGCTTCTGCCGAGGATAAACATCCTTTGAAGGAGTCGATGGCGATGACTGCTTTCTTCATGTATTTCAGATTTCTTCTATGTCCTCTATATCTTCCAGTTGGCTTTCGGCTTTTGTTCCCGCTTTTGCCAGCTTCTTGGTGTTGTTGGCGATGACGGCCAGAGCACGGTATAATTCGGCAAGCAGGCGTGCGAACACCACAATCAGGAAACCGTATATAGGCATCAGGAAGAACATTCCAGAAGGTATCGGCAGCATGTGCCCGATTCCATCGGCAGCGAAAATAGCAACAATCACCGAACACAGTGTACCGATGACACCGATATAAAGTCCGAGCCATTCACCCATCGTCTGCGTCAGGTGTGACACAACGGGAATGGCTACGAATTCATTCTCTTCACGGATAGCTTCTTTCAGCTTGTTTTTCCGGTTCATCCAAAGCAGATAACTGCCCCATGCTCCTGCACATAAGATGATAAATAGCAGAATGAAAGCAAGGATTAATTTTCCTTCGGCATATTTGAAGAAGTTCATCTCGATGACTTTTGCCAGTATAAAGATAGGAAACAGCAAGTTTAATACGGCAAAGATGACGTAAAGCCAGCGGAAAGGTTCGCGGAAGAAACGACCGTTGTCGATGTAGCCCAGCAGAGGGTCGAGAAAGGTAAACAGCTTGTTGTTCATAGTGATAAATGTTACTTATGGGAGGACCTTGCATTCTAAGATTGTAAGTATGAGGCCCTGATACATACTTATAATCAGACGTTTTTCTATGGAGTGCGGTTCTACTTTTGACAAACTTACGAAAAAACGCTGGAATAATCGAATAAAAAAGGAAAAATGGCATTGAATGGCTTATTAATAAAACATTTATGACGCCAAACGAAGCCAACGGAGAAAAAGGGAAAACGCAAAGAAAAGCGTAATATAGAAGTAGTTAGGTTTTCAAATCGTTCCCCGTCCGAATATGAGATTTAACAGTTGTTTTGACGTTTTCGCCGTTCTGCTTAGGTTTGTTTGTCAAGGTTTAACTCGTTGATAATTAGTTCTTCAACCAGAAAAGTTAGACATGAGCAGAAGCACATTCAAAGTGCTGTTCTACGTGAACGGCAGCCATCCGAAAACCCAAAGAGGAAGCGGTACAGACCGTATCGCAAAGTTGTTCCGAAGATAGCTTCGGTAGTGGATTGGGATTATTCAGAGGAATAGGTTCTTCTTTTTATGTAGCAGATGCAGAAGCCAACCAGGAGATGGCGGAGCTACTGCGAAAGAAAAAGAAAGCCAAGCGCAAGCGTGGTATGAGATTGTAACTACTTATTTTCAATTTAAAAGATTAACGATAATGGTACAGAAAGATTTCTTATTGGATTTTGACCTCTGCATTTGCGAGAGGTTTGGTTACAGGAACAGCCTTCACGTCACACCGACACAGAACGGCTGTTGTGTGGGAGTGAACATCAAACCCGTAAAGCTCTACATCCGTTTTTGGGAATACAGCAATGGTGTGGGCGGTTTTCCCGACTGGTGCATTATCTTTGTGTGCTGCAACTTTGCCAAGAAACAGGAGCAGGAATTGCAGGAACTTGTGCGGTTCTTCAAGGAGTATGCGCCACGATATGGGTACAGGTATATCGGGATTGAGGACAACCCACGACTTAACCAAGCATTGAAGTTTCAACGTATTCAATATGGAGGGTTAGAAAACTTTATTGCAGAATTGATTGTAAACTCATAGATAGAAAGCATGATGTAAAAAGGCTTTCTATCTCTTTTCTTTATGTGCGATAAATCATAATTTAGAGGCGATGGCGAAGCAACTTTATGATTATTGGTTTGTGCAATTTGATTTTCCGAATGAGGAAGGTAAGCCGTACAAGTCGAGCGGTGGGAAGATGGTTTGGAATGGAAAGTTAAATCGAGAGATGCCTGAGGGATGGGGAGTAGAAAAAATAAAAGATATAGCAAATACATATTCAGGAGGTACGCCAAAGTCCACTGAAATGGAATACTATGAAAATGGTAACATACCTTGGATAAATAGCGGTGAATTAAACAAACCAATTATCACGAATACCTCAAATTTCATAACACAATCAGGTTTGGATAATTCAAGTGCAAAACTATATCCATCAAATGCAATATTGATAGCTCTGTATGGTGCTACAGCAGGAAAGGTAAGTTTACTATCATTTGAAGCCTGTTCTAATCAGGCAATATGTGGCATAATTTTAAATGATTCTGTAATGCTCGATTATACAAGGCTATATTTGTCTTCTCTTTATGAACATTTTATAACCCTCAGTACAGGCTCTGCACGTGATAATATATCGCAAGACACCGTTAAAAATACGAATGTGATAATGCCACAAAAAGAAGTATTAGTGTCTTTTAATCAAATTATTAGGAAAACGACAGAAATGTTGGTAAAAAACTTAGTTGAAATAACTTCACTTACTAAGCAGCGTGACGAACTTCTACCGCTTTTAATGAACGGTCAAGTGTCGGTAAATTATGATTTATCGCACGATTGAGAGAAATTTTACAGTCTATATCAGA
>OGJY01003181.1_pt1 | contig 14281 bp, 15 predicted proteins | sample 1572231 | NCBI WGS metagenome assembly OGJY01 (sample SAMEA2582121, study PRJEB24529) | metagenome | biome: Human gut stool | place: China | collected 2011
AGAGCGAAGAAGATGGGCCAGAGCATCATCATTGGCGGCGAGAACTACGGCCAGGGCTCTTCCAGAGAGCATGCGGCGATTAACCCGATGTATCTGGGTGTCCGTGCAGTCATTGCCAAGAGCATTGCCAGAATCCACAAGGGCAATCTGTTGAACCACGGCATTATTCCGATGGTATTTGACGATCCGGCGGATTACGACAAGCTGGAAATGGGCGATGAGCTGGAGATCAATGACTTACTGAACCAGATGCAGACCAAGGTAGTGGAAGTGCGGGACAACACCAAGGGCATTACCTTCAAGGCACGTCTGGAGCTTTCCGAAAATGAGCTGGAGGTCATTTCCTGCGGAGGACAGCTGCGGTATTTAAAGAAACAGTTGGGAAAATAAGGTTTTATCTATGCAGAAAAGTGTGTTAAAATCATATCAGAAAGTGAAACAGAAATGTAAGCGCACAGGAAAAATTTGCAGAGCTGATCCAGTCTGAGTTCGAGAGAATCGAACGCATGAAAGCAGACAAGAAAGTGACTGATTTTTCCAAATTCTATATAGAAAAGCAGGGCAGAGATGCGGTTGCCGTTCATGCGTTACATGAGCGGTAACCAGGCTCTCTGTCCTGCTTTTTTTGATGCAATGCTAACATGGCGCTCCGGATTCTTCTGGTACGGATTCTTCCGCTTCATCTTCTTCCGGTTGTTTGGGTACGGTTTCCATGATCGGATACAGTCCTTCGCTCTTATCCATGCGGAATTCCATAATATCTTCAACAGAACATTCAAGAATAGTACACAAAACGCCGATGGTATGTGTAGAAACATACTGATTATTTTTCAGGCGATTCAGTTGACCGGCGCTGAAACCGTAGGCTTTTACCAGACGGTACTGGCTGATATTCTTTTCTTTCATAGTTTTCCATAATGGATCATAAGTTATCATATTGTAATCCCCTTTATCCGGTATTTATTGAACAATTCCATTTAACCGTTAAAACTGCGATCTGCATATTATCCATAATTGGATACGGTTGATCTTTCGGTCACATAGCATGAACCGCAGGGGAGAAATATGAAAATGTATGTCCTATATGGACATGTGTACGCCCTCCTATAACAAAAAAGTGTCCAAAATTGCGTTTCCCTATTGACTTCTAGTACATGTTTGATGTAAGATTATAGCCATGTGTACTTCTGTGTTTTAAAGTGTAGGGACGAGATGAAATTGCTGGATAAAATCACGGATTTTCAGGTGCTTTTTATGACAGCTATTTTTTTACCCCTTGCGAGGTAAAACATGGAAGCAGACAAAAAGAAAAAATAGGATGTGAGAAAATGGGTAAGTATGTAGCAAAAAGGCTTGGTATGGCAGCCGTTACGATTTTTTTAGTAACCTGTCTGACCTTCCTTCTGATGAACGCAGTTCCAGGAAGCCCCTGGCTGAGTGAGAAAACGCCGTCTGAGGCTACGCTGGCGGCACTGAATGCGAAGTATGGCCTGGACCAGCCGGTTATCGTGCAGTTAGGCAAATATCTTCAGAACCTGTTGAGGGGTGATTTTGGTGTTTCTTTAAAGATGCAGAAGAACCGTGCAGTTTTAAGCATTATTAAGGAAATGTTCCCGGTATCCGCTAAGGTCGGAGCCATTGCCCTGTGCTGGGCAGTATTAGTTGGTGTGCCGTTAGGATGTCTTTCTGCATTTAAGCGTGGAAAACTGACTGACAGTATCCTGCGAGTGGTCTGTACCTTAGGTATTTCCATGCCAAGCTTCGTAGTGGCGTCCATTCTGCTGGTTGTATTTGCAGGCGGTATCGAGGGATTCCGTCCGTTCCCGACCATCTTTGATCCGTCACAGGGAGTGAAGGCTTATGTGCTTCCGTGTTTTGCACTGGGATTCTATCCGATGTGTTACACGGCAAGACAGACCCGTTCTGCTATGCTGGATTCCTTGAATCAGGAGTTTATCAAAACAGCAAGAGCGAAGGGCTTAAAGAACAGCAAGATCATTTTCAAACACGCGCTTCGTAATGCACTGATCCCGGTTATTACCTATTTAGGACCGCAGGTTGCATTTACCCTGTGCGGTGGTTTCGTAGTAGAGAGCGTATTCTCTATTCCGGGCCTGGGACGCTATTTTGTACAGTCCATCCAGAACCGTGACTATCCAGTTATCATGGGTACCACAGTTTTCCTGGCAAGTTTTATCATTTTGATGAATATGGTAGTTGATATCCTGTACAAGATCGCCGATCCACGTATCAGTCTGACAAAGGGAGGAGAATAATCGTGGCAGAAGATAACAAGATGAAACGTTGTCCGGTTACCTTACAGCCGGATATTGAAGAGCTTCTGGACTGGAATCATTACAGTGCAGATGATTTCGACAGTGCCTCCCAGGATTTCATCCAGGAACGTCAGAGCGTTTCTTATTGGAAGGATGCATGGCGCCGTCTGAAGAAGAATGTGGTTGCGATGGTTGCTCTTGGAGTGATCATTTTCCTGGTATTGTTTGCATTCGTAGGTCCATATCTGGTTCCTTACGGATATGACCAGTTTAATAAGGGAGCAGAGAATCTGCATCCGACCCACTACACACTGGAGGACACCCAGAGACTGGATGCGGAACTGGCAGCCAGAACCACCGCCGGTGGAACCAAGAGCGCAGAAGAGATGATCGCTGAGGCAGAAGCAGAGGCAGCTCCCAAGGGCGAGAAGCTGACCAGCGTTGATATTGCAAAAATCAAAGCAAAAGCAAAGGTGGCAGCTCAGAATGCCCAGAAACAGAACGAAGAAGTGGATGTGAACACACTTCGCAAAGAATTAGGCATTAAGAAGAAACTGTTTGGTTATTCTACTGATGAGTTACAGAGAAAAGCCAACGGTGAGAACGTATTCCCACATGTGTTCGGTACTGATATGTATGGCCGTGATATCTTAGTCCGTGTCATGTACGGTGCGAGAGTATCCATGAGTGTTGGTATCTGTGCAGCATTCCTGGTACTGGTGATCGGAGCGACATATGGCGCGATCTCCGGTTACTGTGGCGGTAAAGTAGATGCAGTGATGCAGCGTATCGTAGAAGTGATCTACGCAGTACCGGAGATGCTGGTAGTGCTTCTGATCGCAACTGCGTTAAAGCCGATTTTAACCGATTATATCAATACAGGAAGCGGCCCATTAAAGTCCTTCGTATCTGTACTGGGACCGAATCTGATCTCCATGTTTATTGCATTTGGTATGTTATACTGGGTAACCATGAGCCGTATCATCCGTGGCCAGGTGCTTCAGTTAAAACAGCAGGAGTATGTAACTGCTGCCCGTGCGCTGGGTGCTTCCGGTAAGCGGATCATTTTAAGACATCTGATCCCGAACTGTATCGGTCAGATCGTTGTTACTACCTGCTTACAGATCCCGTCTGCGATCTTTTTGGAGTCCTTCTTATCCTACTTAGGAGTTGGTGTTTCTGCACCACTTCCAAGCCTTGGCTCCATGGCAACAGACGCATTAAGCGGTATGTACACTTATACCTACCGTCTGATCATTCCGTCTGTGATCTTAAGTATCATGATTCTGGCGTTCAACCTGTTCGGTGACGGACTTCGTGACGCACTGGATCCAAAACTGAAGAAATAGAAAGGAGGAGCATTGTAATGGCTGAAGCAAAAGAAAATCAGAAATTACTGGAAGTTAAAGATCTGCACGTCTCCTTCTTTACCCCTGCTGGTGAAGTAAAGGCAGTAGGCGGCATTTCTTATGATTTAAATTATGGCGAAGTAATGGGAGTGGTAGGAGAGTCTGGTTCCGGAAAGAGCCAGGAAGCTTATTCTATTATGGGTCTGCTGCAGTCTCCTGGTAAGGTGACTGGCGGTTCCATTACTTTCGAGGGAAAAGATGTATTAGCGATGTCAAAGGAAGAGATGACCAATTTCCGTGGCAATAAGGTTGCTATGATCTTCCAGAACCCTATGACCTGTTTAAACCCGGTTTATACGATCGGCAACCAGCTTGTGGAGGCTTTAAAAGCCCACGATAAGAGCATTTCCAAGGAGGACGCGGAGAAACGCGCCATGGAGATGATGGAAATGGTAGGCATCAACAACGTGGAGAAACGTATGAAGCAGTATCCACATGAGTTCTCCGGTGGTATGAGACAGCGTGTTATGATCGCTATGGGACTGATCTGTCATCCACAGCTTCTGATCGCTGACGAGCCTACTACGGCTCTGGATGTGACCATCCAGGCACAGATCCTGGAGCTGATGAAGGATCTGCAGAAGAAAACCAAGATGGGTATCATTTTCATCACCCATAACCTGGGCGTTGTGGCTGATATCTGTGATAAAGTATCCGTTATGTATGCAGGTAAGATCGTAGAGCAGGGTCCGGTTGATGATATTTTCTATAAACCGGCACATCCATATACCATGGGACTTCTGCGTTCCATGCCTCGTGTGGATGCAGAGTCTTACGAGAGACTGATCCCGATTGAGGGTTCCCCGGTTGATATGCTGAACCCGCCGGAGGGCTGCCCATTCGCTCCAAGATGTGAGCACTGCATGAAGATCTGTCTGAAGAAGATGCCTCCATATGTGGAGATCGGCGAGAATCACCGCTCTGCATGCTGGCTGAGAATTCAGGAACGTTTAAACAACAGGGAGGGAAAGACAAATGAATCATAACGAGAATCTCCTTGAAGTTACGAAATTAAGAAAATATTTCCCGATCAAGGGTGTGAAGGGACCGGGCGTTCAGGCGGTACAGGATGTTTCCTTCGCGATCAAAAAAGGAGAGACCTTAGGTCTGGTAGGTGAGTCCGGCTGTGGTAAGACCACACTGGGAAGAACCGTATTAAGACTGTATGAGCCAACAGGCGGCAAGATCGTCTATGATGGCAAGGTACTGTTTGATAACCCGTTAAATCCAGATGGAACACCGGTTGGAAAAGCACAGTCTGTGAATATGCTTCCATACCGCCGGAAAATGCAGATCATTTTCCAGGATCCATCTGCTTCCCTGGACCCACGTATGACAGTTGGCGAGATCATTGGCGAGGCCATTGATATCCATAAATTAGCAGCAAGCAAAAAAGACCGTGATGACAGGATCAAAGAGCTGTTATCACGGGTTGGACTGAATACCGAGCATGCCAACCGCTATCCGCATGAGTTCTCCGGTGGACAGCAGCAGCGAGTTGGTATTGCCCGCGCCCTGGCAGTGAAACCGGAATTCATCGTATGTGATGAACCGATTTCCGCACTGGACGTATCCATTCAGTCCCAGGTTGTCAATATGCTGGAAGACATGCAGGAGGAGATGGGACTGACTTATTTATTCATCGCCCATGACCTTTCCGTTGTACGTCATATTTCCAACCGGATCGGCGTTATGTACTTAGGCTCCATGGTAGAGTTAGGTGAGAGCTATGAGTTAAACCGTCATCCGATCCATCCGTATACACAGACGTTGCTTTCCGCAGTTCCGGTTCCGGACCCGCAGTTAAGCAGAACCAGAAAACGTATCGTGCTTGAGGGTGATATCCCAAGCCCGATGAATCCGCCAAGTGGATGCCGGTTCCATACCAGATGTCCATATGCAACGGAAAAATGCAGCCAGGTGGTTCCGGAATTTAAGGAACATGAGCCGGGACACTGGGCAGCGTGCCATTTACTGGATAAGTAGGAAACTACGAAACAGTTACAGGTATCCTCGTCTTAAAACAGACGTTTCGATACAATGCGCTTGAAGAGTGTACCGTGCTCGCAGAGCGCAAGGTGCCCTGAAAGGGTAGAAAAATCAAGGAGGATGTAATTATGAGAAAGACAAAGAAAATTCTGTCTGTAGCATTAGCTTCTACCATGGTACTGTCTTTAGCAGCATGTGGCGGCAAGTCTACAACAGAGACAACTCAGGCAGCAGCAGAAACGACTGCAGCAGCTGGGTCCAGTGCAGCAGAGACAACCGCTGAAGCTGATGGCTTCAATCTGGCTGTATGTCTGGCATCCGAGCCACAGACTATGGATCCAGCATTAAACTCTACCGTTGATGGTGCGATCATGACCCAGCATATGTTTGAGGGCCTTGCAAAGTATGTCAATGATGGCAATGGCAATGCACAGATCGTAGCTGGTCAGGCAGAGTCCTGGGAGAAGGTTGTGAATGATGACGGTACCGTTACTTATACCTTTAAGATGCGTCCGGATGCAAAATGGTCTGATGGCCAGAAAGTAACTGCCGGTGATTTTGAGTATTCCTGGAAGCGTCTGGCTAATCCTCAGACAGCTGCTGACTATACCTACATGATCGATATGGTAAAAGGTTATCAGGAGATTCAGGATGGCGCAGATCCAGATACACTGGCTGTAAAAGCAATTGATGATGATACACTGGAGATCACTTTAAGCTATGACTGCCCATATTTTGAGGATGTCCTGGCTTTCCCGGCTACATTACCAGTACGTCAGGATGTGGTAGAGGGTAATGAGGAGTGGACTTATGATCCATCTACCTACATCACCAACGGTGCATACAGGCTGGTTGAGTGGTCCCACAACGCATATATCTTAACTGAGAAGAACCCAGAGTACTATGACTATGCAAACTTAGGACCAGACACCATCAAGTACACCTTACTGGATGACGCGAACGCAATGTTAGCTGCATACAAGAGCGGTGAGCTGCAGTTCATTGAGCAGGTTCCTACGGATGAGGTTCCTAACTACTTAGCATCTGGCGAGCTTCAGATTTCTGATTACATTGGTACTTACTATGTATGCTTCAACACAGAGGATGAAGTATTCTCCAATCCTCTGGTTCGTAAAGCATTCAGCCTGGCAATCGACCGTAACTACATCGTAGAGCAGGTTACCCAGACTGGCGAGGTTCCGGCAAGCGGTTTTGTTCCAGCTGGTATCTATGACGCAGAGGGCGCCGGCCATGACGACTTCCGTACGGTTGGTGGTGACTACTACAGCGTAGCTGCTGAGGACTATGAGGCAAACTGTGAGGAAGCAAAAGCTCTGTTAGCTGAGGCTGGCTATCCAAACGGCGAGGGCTTCCCAACTGTTGAGTATCTGTACAACACCAACGACAGTCACAAAGCAATCGGTGAGGCTCTGCAGAACATGTGGCAGAGTGTTCTGGGTGTAAACGTTACTCTGAACAACCAGGACTGGAACGTATTCCTTCAGACACGTAAAGATGGTAACTATCAGATCGCTCGTAACGGCTGGATCGCAGACTACAACGATCCTTGTACTTTCCTGGATATGTGGTATACAGGCGGCGGAAACAACGATGCGCAGTACTCCAGACCAGAATATGATGCAGCAATCGATGCAACAAAAGCTACTTCCGTACCGTCTGAGCGTATGACAGCTTTCCATCAGGCAGAGGATATGCTGATCGGTGAGGACAGCGTATTAGCTCCTATTTACTTCTATGTAAACAAATATATGCTGGATGACAGCATCGATGGCATGTACTACACACCACTTGGTTACTACTTCTTCGCATATACAAGCCAGAAATAATTGATCGGGAATCATTTCTGAATTGAAAAACCGCTCTTTCACAGGAGCCTCGAAATCCTGTGGAAGGGCGGTTTTGGTGTCATAGGAAACCTCGTCCTATGACACCAAAACGCTCTGCACATCCCAGAATCGCGCGCTAAGTCTCACGGACGTTTCGACTTGAAGAAAATGCATGAATTTTAGAAAAAGTAAAATTAAGGTGGAAAAGAGGCGCAGTTTCAGTTATAATAATAGGGGTTTTTATGCGGTAATCCAGCCGCGTGAGAGATAGGAAGGTAAGAAAGCAAGGGATTTTTGCTCATGACTGTGAAGATATGGAGCAGTTATGAATTGTTATAAAAAATAGAGTAAGGGGTTTTAAGATGTCTGAATACAAAATGATCGTTCTGGATCTGGACGGAACGCTGACCAACCGTAATAAAGAGATTACACCAAAAACAAAGGAAACACTGATGAAGGCTCAGGAGCAGGGCAAGATCGTGGTGCTGGCTTCCGGCAGACCGACTTACGGCGTGATGCCGTTGGCGGAAGAATTGCATCTGGAGGATTACGGTGGATATATCCTGTCCTTCAATGGTGGAATCATTATGAACTGCAAGACCAAAGAAGTGGTCTTCAGCCGTCAGATTCCGGCAGAGTCGAATGGTCAGATCATCGATCTGGCCCAGGAGCATAATGTCAGTATTCTGACCTATGAAAACAGAACCTTGCTGACCAATCGTCCTGAGGATCAGTATGTCCAGCTGGAATCCCGGATCAATACGCTGAAGATCATACCGATGACGATTGAGGAACTGAAAGCACATGTTACATTTTCTGTACCTAAATTTTTGATGACTGATGACGGGGATTATCTTGCGATGGTAGAACCGAAGGTGAAGGCAGCGCTGGGAAAAAATTTTAGTGTCTACCGCTCTGACCCGTTTTTCCTGGAGATTCTGCCAAAGGGGATCGATAAGGCCCAGTCTTTAGAGCGGCTTTTGGCTGTGATTGGCGTGAAACGGGAAGAAATGATCGCCTGCGGAGATGGCTATAATGATCTGACCATGGTCCAGTATGCCGGTCTTGGCGTTGCTATGGGAAATGGAGTGCTGCCAGTGCGGAAAGCCGCAGATTACATTACCTTAACCAATGAAGAGGATGGCGTTGCCCATGTTGTGGAGAAATTTATGCTTTCCTAAAAGCCAGAAATTTTCCAGATCGAAATTGCCATAAAAAGTTTATGTTTTTGTAAGGGAATGAAGTATGGACTTTATAGTTTTACTGTGTTAAAATGGTAATATTAAGGTGGATATGAGAGATCCTATCCACAAACAGCGGAAAAGGGGATTGAAACATGAACAAGAAAATTAAGACAGAGGCCGTAGACCATCTGTTTGATGCGATCTTGACCTTAAAAACGCCAGAAGAGTGTTATGCGTTTTTCGAGGATGTGTGTACTGTAAATGAATTATTATCTTTATCTCAGCGTTATGAAGTAGCAAAAATGCTGCGGGAGGGGAAGACATACTTAGAGATCGCAGAAAAAACCGGGGCGTCTACTGCAACCATCAGCCGTGTGAACCGTTCTTTAAATTATGGAAGCGATGGTTATGACATGGTATTTGCCAGACTGAATCAGGAACAGGGCGAATAAGGACAGGCAGATCTGTCAGAATATACGACAGGCGAAGGAGTATCAGCAGATACTTCCTTCGCCTGTTTGGTTTTTTGCGATCCCAAAGCGGGGACGCAGCGCTTATGATTTCTTCTTTTTACTGTGATCCACCGGATAATCTTCACGGATCTGGTCGATCAGCATTTCCATAGCCTGCTTCTTTAAAAAAACATCAAAGCCAAGGGCGCAGATAAAAGTGAAAAGCTGCAGATAATCCTTATCTTCCTTCTGATCGGTAAAAGACTCCTCAGAGGCATGAAATTTGCGGAGAAGGTCTTCTTTTAACCGTTTCATCTGCTCATACTCCATAGAGAAAACTTCTTCGTAGATATCCTGCAGAGACAGACCGGAGGCATCCATGAAATGTCCCTCTGTGATCGGAGCAAAAAGAGCTTCAATATCATGGAAAGAAAGCATATTTTTGAAGTAGTAGATAAATACCAGCAGCAGCATATGTTCTCTGGAATATTTCTTCTTTACAGGGGGAGGAAGAAGATTGTTCTTGGCATAGTTGTTGATCATGGTCTTTGTCAGAACTTTATCATCCTCATAACGCTTGGACTGCCCCAGATGTTCATCCATAAAGGTGGTCACCTGATCCATGTAAAGATCGATATTCGGAATCTGTTCCGGTTTGATATAATCAAGGCTGTCCAGCCGGGCAAAAAAATCACGTAAACGTTCTTTATTAGTTTTCATAATCTGTTGTCACCTCTTTATCACATTATATAGTTTTCAAAACCAGATGACAAGAGGAAATGTGATTTATTTATAATTATCAGCCGTATAGATCGGAATTCTGGCATTTACAAAATGAAAAAAATCATCTATAATAGAGAGAATCCAGAAATTGTGGACATAGGATATGTTCAGTATGGATCGGAAGTTAAACAGGAAAACAGCCGGAGTCCGTCACAGAAGAGCGGAGGGCGGCGAAGTACATAGAGGAGGAATCACCATGAGATATGATATGAAACCACAGGGTGTCTGCGCAAGACAGATCAGCTTTGATTTAGATGGAGATGTTGTTACCAACGTGGTATTTACCAATGGGTGTAATGGAAATTTAAAGGCGATCGGCAAACTGGTTAACGGAATGACCGTGGAGCAGATTGAAGGATATCTGTTAGGCAATCAGTGCGGCATGAAAGGTACATCCTGTGCAGACCAGCTGGCCAAGTGTGTCCGCCAGGCTTATGAGCAGTCAAAATAAGTGAGGGCAGATATGAGTTCTTATGAATTGCTGAATCCCAAGCAGAAAGAGGCCGTCTTCTGTACAGAAGGGCCTCTTTTGATTCTGGCGGGTGCGGGCTCTGGTAAAACCAGGGTCCTGACTTACCGGATCGCCCATCTGATCGAGGATGAGGGCGTGAACCCATGGAATATCATGGCGATTACATTTACCAATAAGGCAGCAGGAGAAATGCGGGAGCGTGTGGATCAGCAGGTGCAGTTTGGTTCTGAGAGCATCTGGGTCAGCACGTTCCATTCTTCCTGTGTGCGGATCCTGCGGAGACATATTGATTTTCTGGGGTATGATACCAGCTTTTCCATTTATGATACCGATGATCAGAAGACTTTGCTCAAGCAGATTTTGAAGGCTATGCAGCTGGACTCCAAGCTGTTTAAGGAGCGGGCGGTGTTAAGCCAGATCTCCAATGCGAAGAATGAACTGATCACGCCGGAGGAATTTCTGTTAAATAATTCCGGTGATTATCATGACCGGAAGGTGGGAGAGGTCTACCAGGAGTATCAGAAACGGTTAAAACAGAACAATGCCCTGGATTTTGATGATCTGATCATGAAGACGGTGGAATTGTTCCAGAACAATCCGCAGGTGTTCTTGAGAATTATCAGGAACGTTTCAAATACATCATGGTGGATGAGTACCAGGACACCAACACGGCCCAGTTCCGGCTTATTGATCTGTTAGCTGGAAAATATAAGAACCTGTGTGTGGTTGGTGATGATGACCAGTCCATTTATAAGTTCCGCGGAGCCAATATTGGTAATATTTTAAACTTTGAGCAGGCATTTCCGGGAGCGACGGTGATCAAGCTGGAGCAGAATTACCGTTCCACTCAGAATATCCTGGATGCGGCCAATGCGGTGATCCGCAACAACCGGGGACGGAAGGAGAAGACACTCTGGACTGCTAATGGCGAGGGAGACAAGATCCGGTTTAAGCAGTTTGATCAGTCCTATGAAGAAGCGGATTTTATCGTGAAGGATATATTAGCCAAAGGCTATCCTTATGAGGACTGTGCAGTTCTCTACCGGACTAATGCCCAGTCCCGTCTTCTTGAGGAGAAATGCATTGCATACAATGTACCGTACCGTCTGGTGGGAGGCGTGAATTTCTATCAGAGAAAAGAAATCAAGGATGTGCTGGCGTATCTAAAGACCATTGCCAACGGACGGGATGATCTGGCGGTGAGCCGTATCGTCAATGTGCCGAAGCGGGGAATCGGAGCGACCTCCATCGGAAAAGTGACCATTTTTGCATCTGCCAACGGTTACAGCCTGTATGACGCTATGCTCCGGGCAAAAGTCGTTCCGGGACTTGGAAAAGCAGCGGAGAAGATCGGACAGATTTCATTGAAGAAATGCGTGGCCGGATGAAACAGGAAGACTACACCATCAAGCAGCTTTTAGAGGATGTGCTGGAGGAGTCCGGCTATCGGAGGGAGCTGGAAGCAGAAGGTGAGGTCGAAGGCCAGAGCCGTCTGGAAAACGTGGAAGAGCTGGTCAACAAAGCCGTTGCTTACTGGGAGAAAGCAGAAGAGCCGTCCCTGGATGAGTTCTTAGAGGAGGTTGCCTTGGTGGCAGATGTGGATCAGTTAGATCAAAGCGAGGCGCGTGTGACGCTGATGACCCTTCACAGCGCAAAGGGACTGGAGTTTGAAAATGTTTACTTAAGCGGTATGGAAGATGGACTGTTTCCCAGTTACATGACCATCATTTCGGATGACCGTTCCGATCTGGAAGAAGAACGGAGACTGTGTTATGTAGGCATTACGCGTGCGAAAAAGCATCTGACTCTGACGTCTGCCCGGATGCGGATGGTTAACGGTGAGACCCGTTATTGCAAGGTCAGCCGGTTTGTGGAGGAGATACCGGAGGAGTTACTGGAAACCAGCCGTTTAGAACCAAGGCGCTCAGGGATCAGTGCCAGAGAAAAATTAGAAGGCTTAGGCGCTGATGCCGGACTTCCATGGAACCAGCCGAAAAAACCGGCAGGTATCAGCAAATTTGGCCGGAGTGAGAATACCTATGCTTCTAAGACGTCTTCTCTGTTTTCCAGCAGCCAGGCTTTTGGTGGAAGCAGCCTTTCTGGAAAAAATCCTGGATTTGGCAAGGCATTTACGGTGGAGAAAAAGGGCCTGGATTACGGTGTGGGCGACCGGGTTTCCCATGTGAAATTTGGTCAGGGAACTGTAAAAGAGGTGAAGGATGGAGCCAGAGACTATGAGGTGACGGTAGAGTTCGATACGGCAGGAACGAAAAAGATGTTCGCGTCCTTTGCGAAGCTGAAAAAAATCTAAAATAAGAGAAAATTCCGTGGTAAAATCCAATGGAAAATGGTATACTATTCGTAACTGTTTAAGTTTTAAATGGCAGAAGTGTCATGATTTGATAATCGGAAAGGTTGGTGTGCAGCATGAATAAGTTTGATCTGATGAACAAAGACGTGATGAACCGTATGGAAGAGATTGTGAATTCCACCAAACTGAATGAGTTCCTCCACAGAAAAGAGGAAGAGGATAAGAAAAAGAACTGTATTTTATGGGTGCTGGCGATCATTGGTGCTGTAGCAGCGGTAGCAGGAATCGCATATGCGGTATATCGTTTCTTCACTCCGGATTATCTGGATGATTTTGAGGATGATTTCGATGACGATTTCGATGATGATTTCTTCGAAGATGAGGATGCGGAAAAAAAGGCTGAGAAATAAGATACAGAACAGGTAGAAAAAAGAGTTATGAGCGTGTCTCATGTGAGACACGCTTTTTGTGTCATAGGAAAGGTTATAAAGATAGGGAATCGCTGCGTTTACAGGCAGGAGAGAGGAGTTACGGGTCAGTGAAAAAAGGAGAGAGATATACCGGCGTGGTAGAGCGGATGGAATTTCCAAATCGTGGGATCGTGATGATCGATGGAGAACGCGCCATTGTGAAAAATGCCCTTCCGGGACAGGAAGTGACCTTTGCGGTCAATAAAAAACGGGGAGGAAGGTGCGAGGGACGTCTGTTAGAAGTAGTTAAGGAGTCCCCATTGGAGACAGAAGAAAATCGTTGCCCTCATTTTGGGATCTGTGGTGGATGCGTCTGCCAGAGTATTCCTTACGAGGAGCAGTTAAAGATCAAAGAGCAGCAGATCAAGACTTTGTTAGACAGTGTGTGCCAGGACTATGTATTTGAAGGCATCAAGGGAAGTCCGATCCATGAAGGATACCGCAATAAGATGGAATTTTCTTTTGGCGATGAGTACAAGGACGGACCACTGGCGTTGGGAATGCACAAGAGGGGCAGCTTCCATGACGTGGTGAACGTGGATCACTGCAAGATCGTCCATGAGGATTTCACGAAGATCCTGACCGCCACCAGAGAGTATTTTGCGGAGAAGAAGGTTCCATTTTATAAGAAGTTAAAGCATGAGGGCTTTTTGCGCCATCTGCTGGTGCGCCGCGCTGTGAAAACAGGAGAAATCCTGGTGGCACTGGTGACTTCCACTCAGACAGAAGGGCTGAATGAGAGCGAAGAAATGTTGATCCAGGGATGGAAGGAGGCACTGCTTGGGCTTGACCTGGAGGGCTCCTATGCAGGTATTTTACAGATCCACAATGACAGCCTGGCTGATGTGGTGCAGAGTGACGAGACCCTGGTGCTTTACGGACAGGAATATTTTTATGAGGAACTGTTAGGTCTGAAATTCAAGATCTCTCCATTTTCCTTCTTCCAAACCAATTCTTTAGGTGCAGAGGTGCTTTATGAGACGGCCAGAGGCTACGTGGGGGACACCAGAGATAAGGTCGTATTTGACTTATACAGCGGAACCGGAACCATTGCCCGGAACATTCGTTGAAGGGAAAAGACGCTTATT
>OGJY01003196.1_pt1 | contig 14214 bp, 12 predicted proteins | sample 1572231 | NCBI WGS metagenome assembly OGJY01 (sample SAMEA2582121, study PRJEB24529) | metagenome | biome: Human gut stool | place: China | collected 2011
TGCCTGCCGGCTTTTTGCCTTGCTGCATGCTTCATTGCCTGGCGTACCTGATCTTCCCACACTGCGACATATCCTTGTCCGGCATTTGTCTTCCATGCAGGGAAAGGATGTCAGTGAATACGGGAAACGTGGTCCCCGAAAAACGGCTCTGCCCTGCTCTTTTTCTCAAGCACCAGCAATGACGGTCACAAATAGTATGGATGCAGGAGATGCAAAAGGCTTCACGGCTCCTTCTTTTGCTTGTGATCGGCAACCAGCATATTCGGCCACAGGGTTCACTTCATCTGCCAGGAAAGCTGTTTGTCAGGATACCTGTCTTCATCCACTATCCCAACCAGTTACAGCAAAAATTTCCCCACTTTCCACAGCAAGATTTCTTGGGAAACACGTAGCTGCCATATCACCTGACGGGGCTTTGGCTTCCCCTTCGGTGACTTCCTGTTCCGCTGAAAACAGTATCAGGACAGACCATCCTCACGGGATGTTCTGCCCTGATACCTTGCTGCTATTGCGTGAAGAACTTTTGTCCCGAAATGATCTGAACCCGAATACAATTCATGAAATCTTCAAGCGATACTTGAATAACTATGCTCCTGTCACTGTAGCTGCGGAACCTGAAGCCTCATCGGTACAAGTTTCCCGTAAAAAACGTGGGATTCGACTTTCCACTTTCATCCGGCGATATACAGAGAGCAAACTGGCGGATAAGCGTTGGACGGCGGATAATTTGACTACTCAGCAGGGACGGTTGGAAACCCTGATAGAGATCCTGGGAGACAGGGATATCCTTCAGCTGCAACGAGATGACCTGCGATATTATCGGGATACGCTACGCAAACTTCCTCCCAACAGGAAAAAATCTCCGCTGTACAAGGGGAAAAGCATCTCGCAAATACTGGCCATGTCTCCTGCAACCACTTTGAGCATCAAAACCGTCAATGTGACTGTGGAAGCTGTCGCCAGCATGTTTGAATGGGGCATCCGTGAGGGACTGCTCACTGCCAACCCTGCGAAAGCCTTGCAAATCAAGGATTCACGACGAGATATCGATTTACGGGAAGCTTTCACACAAGAGGACATCACCCTGCTCTTCTCTCCCCAGACATTCACGGAAAGCAGCGTCAAGCATCCTTCCTTTTATTGGGCTCCACTTATTGGGCTCTATACCGGTATGCGTCTTGAGGAGATATGCCAACTGCACTGTTCAGATATCCGGCAGGAGCAGAACATCTGGTATATCGATATCAACACCGACCATCACGACAAGCGTCTCAAGAATAGAAATGCATTCCGCAAGATACCTGTACATAATGATCTGCTAGCCTATGGTTTTATCAAATATGTTGATAGGATGAAGCTGAATGGGCAGGAACGCCTTTTCCCTGAGCTGCGTAAAACTGAGAAATGTCCCAAGTATGGTCATATGGTCAGTAATTTCTTCAGTCGATATATCGAGCGTTGCGGAATCACAGGAAAAAAGAGTTTTCATTCTCTACGCCATACGTTCAGTGACTTCTTCAAACGCCTCAACCTGCATACAGATGTGTTTCGGCAGATCTTCGGTCACGAGATTCCCCACCTGGCTACACGACAATACGGGAGCGAGTTTCCTGTCAGCCAATGCTATCAGGAGATAATCAGCCATTTGGATGTACACAAAAAATGAAAGCCAGCCCGGGGAGGGATATTCCCTCCCCAAGCAGGCTATAATGGTATTTATCCAGACAGTTAGTTGCTATCCTTGCACTCGTCCATGATGACTTTGATAGCTCTCAGCACAGCAATGGCGATGAGGACCCATCCTGTTGCGGAGATAGCTTTCACTTCCTCAGTCATAACGCGTCTCCCTGAGCAAAGCATGTTGCAGCACTTCGAAAAGGGCTGGTGAAAGTTCTTCGAATCTGGAGATGACCCTGCTGCTGGTATCTGGCAACAGACTTGAAATACAGTCGAATTTCATGCCTATGCCGTAAACCTCCACACCGATCTTTCTCAGTGCTTCCAGTGCCTGCAAACATTGGGTCACGTCATCAGGAACACCATCTGTCAGGATCAGCACGACCTTTCTGGTTTCCTTGAGTATGAGCATCTGGCGCATGACCCACCAAAGAGCTTCCGCCAGAGGAGTTCCTCCATGAGCCTGCATCTGCATCCTGTCAGTCATTTTTTGCCCATGTCTGACCAGAGGGAACACACCGATCTTCCCCTCTCTGTAGGCTGGAAAGGAAGTGATCCCAAGGGATATACCGGACAGATGTTCCAATGCCTTACCCACAGCATAGCAGGCTTGTACTGCCAGTTTGATGGATTCACCGTGCATACTCCCGCTACTGTCCAGGAGGATATGCACTGCGGTATCAAGTTTGTGTACGCTGGCCCTTTTCTGGAAAACTCTGGGGCTTCTCGTACTCAGTCGGTACAGCTTTCCTGTCTCCAGTTTACCCTGCCTGCCGGAAATAGCATGACGCAGAGTATGTGCCTGGAGCATACCCAGCATTCTGGCTTTCAGAGCCGTTGCCATGCGCACAGCTTTTTTCCTGTCCTGATCCGGTAACAGATGCACCTCACAAGAGCCTTCCACAGCCATCTCGACCTTTCTTCCGGATTCTCCCGCTGCATGTGCTTCCAGTTGCTTCCCCAGCCAATTCCCCATGTCTACTGACAAAGTGTCCACGATTGACGGGATACCTGAAAGAATATCCTGTCCTGTTTCCTCTGCCGGTGAGCATGAGTTTTCCGCAGATGATGTTCCATGAGCTGAAGCCTCGGGTGTGCTTGCTTCGCTGCCTTTTTCCGATGCGGAGGTATTTTCCGTCTGGGTTCCACTCTCCTGGTGTTGTTCCTCCTGTGACGGGGATTTCCAGGACTTGAGGCAATGTGCCAACTGGCGGGCATAATCTATGACACTGGACGTATCTGGGCATTCCTGCCTGATCTGTGCAAGGATGAAATCCAGAGGCTGTCGCATACCGGGGAAGTGAGTATCCAGAGAGGTTGTTTCCTCTCCCAATGGTTGTGACACTTCAGGGACATCCCAGGAACGCACTGTCAGCAGCACATAGTTCAAAACAGAAAGAGCGAGGGATCTTTCCCCCGCTCTTTCTCTGGTCGCATCTTCCACGAAGAACCGGCGTATCAGCTCGTGGAAATTGTGCCTGCACCCCGGGAATACCGCAGCAAGCCTGTTTTCCACCCTCCAATCTTCGATGGCATTGAACAGATTTTTCGTCACCGCATCCAGAGCAGCCTCCTTGAATGCCTTGAAATCCGTATACCGGATATGGGCGGATTCATGGTCGATAAAGCCCCTGACCAGAAGCAGCAGCTCTTCCCCACAGTCTACGGGCAATGATGGTAACTGGATCATGTTCCCATCCGTACAGGCATCAGACCCACCAATGCGCACATGCACACCATAGGTATTTCCAAGTACGGAAGCCAGAAGAGGCAAACAGCCCAGGATATCTTTCTCTCGCAGCTGCATCACCATAACCCCATGCTGGGAATCTCAGGAAGTACCGGTGCGGAAACGACTTCCGGCAATACAGGCAACTCAGCAGTCCCGAAAGGATTGTCCTCATCCGGCTGAACGCTTTCATCCTTTTTCAGCAACGCATCCAGAACGGAACCGGTCGAATTTCCTTCGATGACTTTCTGGGCATGAAGGATGAGCGCATGACTGTCCTTGAGAAGACAGACAAGACCTTGCAGGAGGATCAAATCGCTTCCCGTGATATTCCCTCTTTTGGGCATTCTATCCAGAGCGGACTGGATGATATCAGCCACAGGGCTCACATGAGGTTCCACAAAGCTGAGTCCTACCAGTTTGGATTGGAGAGTGCGCAAAGGAGACAGGGCCTTGTGAGTCACTTCTGTCCTTCCCTCATAAACACGCTTCCAGATATCCTTTGCAGTCCGGGACAGATCATCGAAAAGAGTGTTACCGAGCCCTTCCACTTCTTCCGCCAGACCAGATTCCAGCACAGCTTTTTCATCAGGATGCTGCTCCAGGGGGGATACCTTGTACAGCTGCCAGCGAAAGTCCATGCGAGCCCGAACATATTCAGGACTTACCGTGGAATCTCGGATGATTTCCGACCACTGGGAATGCTTGTCTATCCAGGCTTTGACGGATTCATCATAATCCGCTAGGAATGCTTCTTTTTCCCGCAGGAATTCGTCTCGGATGGCCACCAGTTCCTGGATGATGGCACCAGCTTTCTCTTCCGGGATAGCCCAACCAGACATGAAACGTACTCCATGTCTGTCCAGAAAACTGAAAGCACGGGCTTTCAAGGTGGAGAAAATCTTCAACGAACTGGGATCGGCGATACGCTTGGAACCCAAAGAAGCCAGGTCTTCGGGAGGAAGTTCAGCGCCACCGAAGTCTTCCACGGTCATTTTTTTCCGAGCTGACCAGAGACTGATATCCAGGTTCAGAGCCAGCAGATTGTCCAGGATGCGGATATCGGAAATGATCTGGGTCATATGATCCTCCTAAATGGAGCTTTTGGTTTTGATGAGGGCATACCCTTCACGCAATTTTTTGGCGGCTCGGGATGTCAGTTCCAGTATAGGGCTTTTGTCTTTGCAGGTATCCACGGGAACGAAATGCTGCTGTCCGCTTTGTCCAGAATGTCCCCAGGTAATGGTCAGTCCTTCAGCACCAGCATCGCCTACCCAATCCTTGGTCAGAGTTTGCCCATCCAGTACGTATTCCTTGCGCAGGAAGATACGGGGATAGAGAACAGGACTACTCCGCTGGCAATGCAGCTTCACGAACCCGAGTGCTTCCTCTCCCATGAGCAGATCACTTCCATTCCTTGTCAGATGCGGAAACATGCGTTGAGCCAGTTCATGCAGCATGGCTCTGGTCTCACGTGAAGCCCTGTAGGCAAGAGCTCTGTCCAAAGCATATGTCACCGGCTGGATTCCCTGTTTTGCCAGTGGCTGGAAACGCAAGGTCAAAGCGCCCCAGCGCAAAAGACTTCGTGTGGAAAAGGTGATCTCGATGCTGCCGCTCAGACTGCTTCCACTCATCTCTCCCATGAACAACCTGCGGACTTCATTGGCATAGTCCACCATCGTTTCACACAGGGATACGGGCAACGTCGGATAGCGATCCCGTAAGAGCTTCTTTTCCACAGAGGGATCAGGGTAGCCCATCTCGCAAAGGATGAATCGATCCGTGAAAGCCAGGTTCTGTCGCTGAGTTCCCTGGTAAAGACCGGTGTCATCCCCTGCGCCATTGGTATTGGCTGTGGCCACGAATCGGAACATGGGATGAGGGATGATGAGTTCTCCACCATTTTCCGGGATACACAGAGGAGAACCGTCCAGGATGCCATGCAGTCCTGCTGCGACTTCCGGTGAAGCCATATCCAGCTCATTGACCAGACAGATGCCTCCGTAACGCATAGCAAGCGCAAGTGGTCCGTATTCGTAGGACATGCTCCCTTCATGCACGGTCAAATGTCCTGTGAGATCAGCGAACTCCAACCTGCCGTGTCCCGTCACTTCGAACAGGGGATAGTTCAAGCGTGCAGCCAGTTGTTTGACACACGATGTTTTCCCACAACCGGAAGGGCCAAAGATGTACAGGGGTTCCTCCGGGGAAAGCAGCCAGACGATGATGTCCCTGCTTGATTCATGGAACAGGTAATTGGGGTCCAGCCTAGGGGTATACAGAGAGGGGGTGGCATATCCCTTGATGGGAGTACCGGAAGGATTGCCGCTAAAAATCTGACCAGCATCCAGTTCGATGACCTGAAGCCGGCTCAATTCGTCTGATATGCTTTGCATCGTCATCTCCTTGAAAAAAGATCCCTGGCCTCCGTATGGGAAACCAGGGATCTTGGGGTGAATAGAAAAGGTGTACAGATCACGCTTCAATAGCTTCTCTCATGGAGATGCCGCGGGACACCTCCATCTCAAAAGGATTCTCGCACCAGCTACCGTCTGTCTCCACATCATCGAATTCCTCTCCAATCCGAATGAAGTAGAAGTCCTGGGCATCGAGTTCGTTGAGCTGTGCTTGCAGCCAGTTGATCTCGGGAAACGTGCTGTACCACTTGGTCCAGTTCCAGAACCAGAGCTGATCGCCTTCTTTGCTCGTGTAGTGGGTATCCGCATGCGCCAACAGGTTTTCGACAACTGTGCGCAGTTCCGAATCTTCCAGCGTTGTCAGTTTTCCAGTGAGCTGCTTGTAGCCTGCGGCAGAAATGGTGAGGCCAACTTCAGAGTAGTATCCCATGATGTCTCCTTACAGAATGAGGGGGTTAGTGGATGGGAGTGATGGACAAACGGGCAACAGGCTTTCCTTCCTGCTCATGCCGCTGGAACAATGCGTCCACATCGATATGATCAAGACCTTCCTCATGGAAGATATGCGCCAATTCCTGTGCCAATCCCTTGCGATCCAAAGTACGTCGGCCAGATGACATACCCAGACGAAAACGATGCTGTCCTGTACTTATCCAATCCGTAGTGGATGCGAGTTGATGCGCCTGTTTGAGAGCGCTTTCGATCTCCTTGATACGGATATCCAGGGTGGAACGTTCTTCCTTGAGCTGTTCAAGTCTGGTCACAGCAGGTTCCCATTGCGGTTGAAAATCCCCCTGACGGAATTTGGGACATCCCTCATTGAATGAGCAGGTAGCGCACAGAAGATGGAATCCCCTGGCATAACGGAGAGCATCCAGTTCACGTTGCTGTTGTCTACATAAACAGGTCTCCTGCCAGAATTGTTCAGCTGTTTTGCCTACAACTTCCAGAGTCCCTTTTTCCGAAACAAATGGGCCAAATGCCCGACAGTCTTTCATGGACAGGTAGAGCAACCAGCCTTCCAGATCGATTCCCTCTGGAGTATCCGGTATGATCAGTCCCCATTGCAGCTTGCATATCTCCGGAAAGGTTCGGGCATGGCATATCTGTTCCCCGGAAGTGTTCCTCACGGAGAAAACAGATTGATGCCACAAGGCAGCCAGAAGACTCGTTTGACCTTTGACCTGGATCAGATGTGATGGGTATGGTTCTGTAGGAATGTTTTCCGTACTTTTTACCTCCAGAATACGAACCGCCTTCCTGGGGGAATCCCATACCAAGGTGAAATCCAGATGTGCCCGGATGGGTGTATCCTTATATACCCAGTCGATCTCCAGCTGAGGGAGAACACGCAGGCCAAGCGCAGATAATCCTTCCCCGATACCCTGTTCAAACCAGTGACCACGTTGCAGAGGAAGCAGGCGATCAAGGTTTTCCGGCTCAGGAAAGATCCTGGAAGCCACCGCAGCCCGGGGACATTCCAGATACTTGCCCACATCGCTCATACCGACATATGAGGTACGATCTCCAAGCATGGCATGCGTCTGGGAACGTGAAGAAACGAGAAAGCCCTGCCGGATCACTTCCAGCAGGGCTTTCTCTCGTACAAGAGATGAGGGGGGCATGTCCTCTCCTTCAGGTTAGGCAGTTCCGGCATATTTCCACCAGAACTTGCGCTGTGCGTTCCAACGAAAACCCGCTCCCGAAAGTATCTCACTACGAGTCTGGGTATCTCCTGTCGCCACGATGCACTCCCTTCCATCCTGTGCGTTGACTATCTGATAGCTCACGCCATCCAGCTGGGGGAGATCAGCAAAAGGTCCATACTGCCGTTTTGAGGTGCCTGAATTTTTATCCGCTTGTGTTCGCCTATCCTGAAAGCCTTTTTGCACCTGAGACCCGTTTCTAGGCTGTTTCACGCGTCCAGATGTTTTGGGGTGCATTTTTGCGGCTTCTCCATCGTCATCCTCCTCTGTGATTATGCCCAGCATGGCTGTCAAAGCATACCGTCTGGCATAGGTGATGGCACTGCCCATCCCCTGTGGATCAGCTTTCGGCAGAGGAACGACTGCCAATGAGCTTTGCCACTGACCGGATTCCGCATGTGTGAGTTTTGTCAGCAAACCGATATGTCCCGGACCAAGTTCCACAGGTGCAGGAACAGGAAGCTGAGTCATCCAGATACCATGTGCGAGGAGGACATCACGGCAAGCCTCCATGACTGAGTTGAGCGTGGCGTAATTGCTTCGGGTGAAAGGATTGGTGCCATCTCTGGCCGCAGGCAACAATTCGCGCTGTACCGCGATAAGAGCCTTGGCCAGTTCCGATATTTCAGCAGAACAATATTCCAGCATGAGACCTCCCTACGGAAAAAAAGAAGCCCCGGAAGATGAATCCTCCGAGGCCACATGTGTTTCTTTTTGATAATATATATGTGAAATTTTTCTATTTTCAATAATTCAAGTATGCTACAATAATTGACACTTACATTTTTGCGATTAATAGGTCTCTAAAATTACATCTCTTGCCCTATGTTACGTCTTATGATACGCTTTATTAAAAAAGAAATGTATTATTAAAAATAACGTAAAAATAGACATGACGAAAGGTATTTATATGGGAAAAAATACTAATTGGGAATTTGATTGGGATATGTGGCATAAAAATTATCAATCATCAGAAATTTTATCGTTTAAAGTTTCTGGAATTAATTATGAAAACGAAGATGGGATTAGTCGTATAGATGTTATAAGCAAAATGGATAAATACTCAGCGATTGATATTATTTCAGAGCCATTTAATAAATACGATAAAAATGCGCTAGCTGTGTATTCAAAATATGGGAAAATTGGATATGTTCCTAAAAATTATATAGATGATGTGAATGAGTTGATGCAGAGTTTTTGCCTCAAGAAGGCTACTATTCATGATGAAGGTGATAACTTGTATGTAATAGTCGATATAATGGTTATTGATAATACAGAAAATCATACTCCAAAAAATCAAGGAGAGAAAATATCATTCCATGCACGATTGTCAGGAGTCAAAGACAATAATGAAGATGTATTTCATTTGAATGAAGGCGATGAATTATTTGCTGATTTAGATTTCCAAAAAGAAAGGATTATAATAGCAAAGGATGAATATTCTTTTGGATCTCCAATAGGGTATGTATCAGGAAAAATCGCTCAAAATGTATTTGAATTATGTAAAGAAAATGCTTTAAAAAATAATTTTGTGTTCAATATCAGCATTGTGGTATCTGTCGTACGCATTGAATACAAAAATAGTCGAACCAATATTATAGTTGAAGTAGATGCCGAGGAAATATATGATAATTAAAATGTATTTGAAAAACATCATATTGTATTCCAATGAGAAGATATATGGCAATACAGGATTCCAAATGTTCTAAGATGGTATGTTCTGCATAACCAGTCGTAGCATTTTACGCCAATGGAGCTATGAATGCAAAGCATAAACTGAAACGCTTCATAATTGACAAAAGATTTGCCAATCACGTCCTAGTGTACGGAAAATGAACATGGAGGTTTATTAATATGAAAAGATTCACATCACATTCTGATTTTATTGATCTATTTAAGAACAATTTTCTCTTACTCGTAGAAAAAATAGAAAATGATGGGTACATATTAGATAACTTTGATGATAACAACAAGAATAGCATTATATCAATGATAGTAGGCACTAAAGACGTTGAAAAATTTGAAATTCTTGTAGAGAAAGGTATGGATGTAAATGCCAAAAATGCACAGGGAAAAGGTGTCGTAGATATAATTTTTCCACTGCTAATGCTAGAAAATTCAGAAAGAATTTTTGCTATTCTCAATAATGATTTTGATAAATTTAATAAAATTAATGACTCTATGAATAAATGGGGAGAGTGTTTTATATTTTTGAAAAAATATGGAGTCAATCTTAATGTACATGAAGACTCAGAAGTTGGTCAAACCCTATTAACATTCGCAGCGTCAATATCATCTATATATTTAATGGAAAAGCTTTTAGAATGTGGTGTCGATAAAAATGAAAAAAGTTACGCAGGAGACTCTGCCATGGATTACGCATTACTACATGAAAATAAGGAGATGATTGAATTATTAAACAAATATTAATATTCATTTGAAAGATGCAATAAATAATAAAAAATGGAAATTATTTAATTTCTCTATGCAGTAAACTGTTTTCTCAGCATAGGGTTCTTGCTGGAATCTCTACAAATATGTGGAGATGATCGACTAGCATGTCTACAGGAGGCTTCGTTATCGTTTATGATAGCAATTTAACAGGCCACCCCTCAATAATTCCTACAACATAGACGGCTAGTCTCTGAGGTGTCTCGGACAAAGGATAAATCATATTTACGAGTCAGCGAAGAAGTCTATGCCAATGGATTTGAGATGCGCACCTAGAGGGAAGATGCACAGGATCATCTAAAAGCAAAACTACTTTGCTCAGCACTGGGGGTGGACTGAGCCTCTGTCTAGCTGAACATTACTGCCGTTATCTCTGCGATTTCATGAAGGTGCTTTTCTTGCTCAAGTCTGCGTTGTTTGGAGGAAATTAAGGTAAGCGAATTATATGCGAACATCATCGAAGGGAATAAAGAGCCCGACTGGTCATCCCAGCCGGGCTCTTTTAGCAACTTATCCTTCCTGCCCCTCTTTTTCCATACGCTTCGCAGCTCTGGCTTCCTGGGCACGTCTGGCATTATCCGTCATCTTTGCGAGATATTCCCGAGCCATGAGTTTTTGTGTCGGCTCATAGCCACAAAGTTTTTTGTAGTCCTCTACGCTGATCTCGTGGTGGGCCAAGTGACGAGCAGTCAAAGTCAGAGCTTGCTTACCGCAAAGGCAACAGGTGATGCTTTTATCCGTAATGGCCGTAGCAGGAGCGAACTTCAGATCCGCCTGCGTATACTGCTTCTTCTGAGGAACAGGCTTCTTCTCGATTTCAGGGATCAACGCTACCTGCTTGACCGGAGCAGCCACAGGTTTAACAGGGGCTATAGGATCAGTCTGCTCCATGAGCCTTTTTTCGATCTCCATATTGAGGCGTTTGGCCTTCTCGTACTCCGCCATGACATATTCGATAGGTTGATTGCTGTGTTTAGCAAAAATTGCTGCAAAAATATCCTTATCGTCTAGTGCCATTTCTATTACCTCCAAGTCTATTTATGACGATATTTGACAGTTATACTGCGTTTTTTGTATAACTTATTCCAGGAGAAAATATTTTTCAAGATGGAGGAGACAAATGAAAAAAATATTTGCAGTATTTTTATGTATTTTTTCAATCTTTCTATTCTCAGACGTCTATACAGAGAATAAAAATGTAACTATAGATTCATTTAATAAGTCAAAAAAACTGCTTGAAAGAGAAGTGTACTTTGATCATCGAGTGGGAGTGAGTTTTTGAAACTCCGAACCCGTTGCGGCACAACGATTTTGCGGTTTTATATCTCTCTTTTGATAACGATTTGATAACGCTCCCCATAGGCCGTATCATTCTGTATCCCCAGTGGATTGCGGGTAAAGAATGTTCTTTTGCGGCTTATAAGTGAGGACAACCATATTAGAAAGCCCTTACCGATGGCAACGTCGGTAAGGGCTTTTGCTGTCTATTCATCAGTATCGGGGCTATCTTTGAGTGCATCCACCAGGAAATCACTCAATTCCTGTGAGGGAACTTTTGCCCACCGCAGGGTGGTGTCGTACTTGGGGTAGTTGTACCGCCAGCGGTCATAGTCCTCCCTGGTGATCTCCCCGGCCTCCAGCTTCTTGGCCTGCTCCGCCCAGGCGGACAGCATATCAAGCATATTGGCATAGGTCTTGCCTTTGGATTTGTCCAGACGCAGACAAACCTCGCCGTCAATCTCCCCAATAGTCAGCCCCCGAATATCCTCCAAAGCAAAGAGGGTGTGCATCAGGCCGATGTCGGTATCTATGTCAGGGACGGTCAGGGCATCAGGGGAAATATCAAAGAAGTCAGCCAGGATTTATGAGGTTTGTGCCGAGAGGGACGGCTTGAAAGGGCAAGTCAGGGACTATGAGCGGGTCAGACGGGCCATTGGCCCGGAACAGGCGGACAGGATACTGGAGGCAGCTTACCAGCAGGAACAGGTCGAAAAGGAGCAGAAATGGGGTGCAAGGTCAAAAATAAGGGTAGGCGCACGATAATCACAAAAAATGGAGGTAATTTCATGGAAAAGTACATCTTTGACGAGGGCAACGGTCTGTGGTATGAGTTGCAGAGGGACTAACAATATTCGGGCGTGTGCGGCGGAAATCGTGGACACAGAAATTATTTGCGCATGAGGCCCCAAATCGGAGGGTGTCCCGGTGAATGCCCTCCTGATTTATTTGGGACAGCGGGTAAAAACTTCTTGCATTTTAGAGTGTGCTATGCTATACTGCTGTCATCCTGATTTGAGGAGTCTATTCAACATGCGGCAAGGTATTCTTAAATAAAATTTGATAATGGGCACAAAAATAATTGCCCCTTGCAGGGGCTTGGTTTTTGTACCCAATTTAAGAATGCTTTTGCCTTTTTATCAAATATCGTGACGGATAACGGCTCATGTTAGCTGAATGCGTTTCTATGTATCCGAAGTCATGATCCCCAGCGGTAAAAGTATTTGCCGCTGGGGATTTTTGCGCCCTTTTGGGCCTTGTATGGAGGATAGACATGAACATTATCAATATCGGGATTCTTGCCCATGTAGATGCGGGCAAGACGACACTGACAGAAAGCCTGCTGTATGCCAGCGGAACCATTTCAGAGCCGGGGAGCGTCGAAAAAGGGACAACGAGAACGGACACTATGTTTTTGGAGCGGCAGCGTGGAATTACCATTCAAACGGCAGTCACTTCTTTCCAGTGGCACAGTTGTAAAGTCAATATTGTGGATACTCCCGGCCACATGGATTTCTTGGCAGAGGTATACCGCTCTCTGGCTGTTTTGGACGGGGCCATCTTGGTGCTCTCCGCTAAAGATGGCGTGCAGGCCCAGACCCGTGTTCTGTTCCATGCCCTACGGAAATTGAACATCCCCACCATTATCTTTATCAACAAGATCGACCAGGTTGGCATTGATTTGGAGAGCGTATATCAGTCTGTTCGGGATAAGCTCTCCGCTGATATTATCATCAAGCAGACAGTGTCGCTGTCCTCGAAAATAACTCTGACAGAAAACACTAGTGCAGAGGTGTGGGATTCGGTCATCGAAAATAACGATGAGTTATTGGCAAAGTATATCGCAGGAGAATCAATCAGTCAGAAAGAACTTGCGCAAGAAGAACAGCGGCGAGTTCAAGACGCCTCCCTGCTCCCGGTCTATCATGGTAGCGCCAAAAACGGCCTTGGCATTCAACAGTTGATGGATGCGGTGATAGGGCTGTTCCAATCGACCAAGGAACAGGGGAGCGCCGCCCTGTGCGGTAGAGTTTTTAAGGTGGAGTATACAGATTGCGGCCAGAGGCTTGTCTATCTGCGGCTATACAGCGGAACGCTGCGCCTGCGGGATACGGTGGCCCTAGCCGGGAGAGAAAAGCTGAAAATCACAGAGATGCGTATTCCATCCAAAGGGGAGATTGTTCGGACAGATACCGCCCATAAGGGCGAAATTGTCATCCTTCCCAGCGACAGCTTGAGATTAAACGATATATTGGGGGACAAAACCCAACTTCCTCGTGAAATGTGGAGTGATGTTCCCTTCCCTATGCTGCGGACGACGATTACGCCAAAAACGGCAGAGCAAAGAGACCGGTTGCTGGACGCTCTTACGCAAATTGCGGATACTGACCCGCTTTTGCACTACGAGGTGGATTCCACCACCCATGAGATCATTCTTTCTTTTTTGGGTCGGATGCAGTTGGAGGTTGTTTCCGCTTTGCTGACGGAAAAATACAAGATTGAAACAGCAGTGAAGGAACCCACCGTCATTTATTTAGAGCGGCCGCTCAAAGTGGCCAGTCACACCATCCATATCGAGGTGCCGCCTAACCCGTTTTGGGCATCTATCGGACTGTCTGTTACACCGCTCCCGCTTGGCTCCGGTGTAAAATACGAGAGCCGGGTTTCCCTGGGATACCTGAACCAGAGTTTTCAAAACGCTGTCATGGATGGTATCCGTTACGGTTTGGGGCAAGGCTTGTGTGGCTGGAACGTAACGGACTGTAAGATTTGCTTTGAATACGGACTTTACTATAGCCCGGTCAGTACGCCGGCGGACTTCCGCTCATTGGCCCCGATTGTATTGGAACAGGCATTGAAGAAATCTGGGACGCAGTTGCTGGAACCTTATCTCTCCTTCACCCTCTATGCGCCCCAGGAATACCTTTCCAGGGCTTATCATGATGCACCGAAATAC
>OGJY01003200.1_pt1 | contig 14200 bp, 10 predicted proteins | sample 1572231 | NCBI WGS metagenome assembly OGJY01 (sample SAMEA2582121, study PRJEB24529) | metagenome | biome: Human gut stool | place: China | collected 2011
TGGTCAACAGCAAGACCACCGCCGTCCGCGTCATCCCGGCCATCGGCCGCAAGGCAGGCGAGATCCTGGACTTCGGCGGTCTGCTGGGCTATGGCCCCATCATGCCGGTCAACCAGCGCGACCCGTCGGTCTTCATCAACCGCGGCGGCCGCCTGCCCGCCCCGATGCAGTCGCTGAAAAACTGAGAATAAAATCACTCCCACAGACCCAGACTCTGGATAGTATTTCCAGAGAAAGGGTCTGTTTTTTATGTACAGCCGCATTTTATCCCGCCGCCAGATGACGGTCTGGTGCATCACACTCAGCGGTGCGCTCGCGCTCTGCATCGGTCTGCAGGGCCTGTTGGGCTGGGGCCGCACCCAGCTCGACACCGGAGCCGCGCTTGCCGCCGACACTCTGCGGCTCCACATCCGCGCTGCCAGCGACACCACCGCCGACCAGACCGACAAGCTGGCTGTGCGGGACGCCGTGCTCGCGTATCTGGACACGGCCTGCCCGGCGGCAGACCAGCCCGCCGCCCTCCGCTGGGCTGCGGCCCATCTGTCCGAGCTGCAGAGGGTCGCCCGCACCGTGCTGGCCGGGCGCGGCAGTTTTGTACCGGTGCGGGTCTATCTGGTGGAAATGTACTTCGGCACCACCCGCTACGCTGCCTCGGCCCTGCCCGCCGGGCGGTATCAGGCCCTGCGCATCGACATCGGCGCAGCCCCCTATGGCCGGAACTGGTGGTGTGTGCTCTACCCCGGCCTCTGCCGCACCGCCTGCGGCGGCTATGCCGCCCCCGCCGAGAACGACCTCGTCTGCGGGCGGTATCTCCTGCGGTTCAAATGCGTGGAGTGGTGGCAGAAGCACACCGCCCGCCGGGAAGATGTCATCCTGCTGGGATGACATCTTCTCGGCAGGAGAGGCCCTGGCCGTCGGGCATTGCCTGCTGGATCTGACAAAGGTCCCAACGAACACTTCCGCCTTCCGCCGCATAAGCTCCTGGTGGAAGGAGTGTGAGTTTGACCATGGCAATTCCGGCCTATTATTCCCTCATCCAGCGCGGCTCTACCGGCCCCGATGTAGCACTGGTGCAGACCTGGCTCAACGGCCTGCGCGACACCTGCACCTGGTACCACGAGCTGGCCACAGACGGGCGGTTCGGCATCAAGAGCGTGAACGCGGTGAAGGAGTTCCAGCTCAAAAACGACATGAATGTGGACGGCAAGGTGGGCGCGAACACCTGGAACGTGCTCTACACCAAGTACACCGCCAAACACGGCCTGAACGTCCCCTACCCCGGCATCGTGCTGCGGCAGGGCAGTTCCGGCGGCACGGTCCGGCTGGTGCAGCAGAAGCTGAACGCGCTGGGTGAAAAGCTCTCCACCGACGGCAAATACGGTGCTTCCACCGCAGCCGCTGTGGAGCGCTACCAGCGCCGCAACGGCCTCACTGCCGACGGCTCAGTCGGCAAAGCCACCTGGGAGAAGATGTTCTGACGACGGCCCACCCTCTCCGTCTGCTTCGCAGACAGCTCCCCCGAAGGGGGAGCCACTGGCGAGATGGTTTTGGGCGTACTGGATGAGCAAAGTTTCTTGAACCCATAAAATGGAGTGCTCCGTTGTTTCGTTCGACCGCATCTACCCAAACGCTCTTTGTCAGAGCGCAGTACAGATGTTGTTGGCCCTGACAGCGGAGCGCTTCCGTTTACGACACGAAATACGTTCAGCGTCCAGCAGGGGCTGCCCGGCATGCCAATGGCTCGCCCTTTGGGAGAGCTGGCAAACCCGCAGGGTTTGACTGAGAGGGGAAGGCCGTTTATAATAAAAGCATTCCAATTGAAAGGCGGTGCTCCCATGCGTTTTCTTCACCTCTCCGACCTGCACCTCGGCAAGCGGGTCTGCGAGTTCTCCATGCTGGACGACCAGCGGTATATTCTGGAGGAGATCTTATCGCTCCTCGACACCCACCCCGTGGATGCTGTTCTGCTGGCGGGCGACCTCTACGACAAGCCTGTGCCCCCCGCCGAAGCCGTTCGTCTGCTGGACTGGTTCCTCACCGAACTGGCCGACCGGAAGCTGCCGGTCTTCGCCATCAGCGGCAACCACGACTCCGCCGAGCGGGTCGCGTTCGGTGCCCATCTGCTGGCGGGGAGCCAGGTCTACGTCAGCCCGGTGTTCGAAGGGGCCCCGGCCCCCATCCCCCTCACCGACGCATACGGCCCGGTGGACATTTACTTATTGCCCTTCCTGAAACCCGCCACGGTGCGTCACATCTACCCGGACGAGCCCATCGAAAGCTACAGCGACGCCCTGGGCTGTGTGCTGCGCCGCTGCGCCCCCGACCCGGCCCGCCGCAGCGTGCTGGTGGCCCACCAGTTCGTGGCCGGTGCCACCGCCTGCGAGAGCGAGGAGCCATCGGTGGGCGGGCTGGACTGTGTGGATGCCGCCCTCTTTGACGGCTTCGACTATGTGGCCCTCGGCCACCTGCACAGCCCCCAGAAGGTGGGCCGCGATACCCTGCGCTATTGCGGCACCCCGCTGAAGTATTCCTTCTCGGAGGCACACCAGCACAAGAGCGCAACGTTTGTGGAGCTGGGGCCGAAGGGAGAGGTCACGCTTTCCACTGCGCCGCTGACCCCGAAGCACGACCTGCGGGAGCTGCGCGGCAGCTATATGGAGCTGACCGACCGCCGCAGCTACGCAGGCACGGCCACCGACGACTATCTGCACATCACCCTGACCGACGAGCAGGATGTGCCCGATGCACTGGCCCGGCTGCGGGTCATTTACCCGAACCTGATGCGGCTGGACTACGACAACCTCCGCACCCGCACCCAGGCCGACCTCGACGCCCCGGCCCAGACCGAGCAGAAAACACCGCTGGAACACTTTGCAGCCTTTTATGCGCTGCAAAACAATCAGCCCCTGAGCGCCGAGCAGGCTGCATTCTGCCAGCAGCTCATTGAAACGCTCTGGAAGGAGGCGGACGCATGAGACCCCTGAAGCTGACCCTCTCGGCCTTCGGGCCATACGCCAGCACCGTCACGCTGGAGCTGGAGCGCCTGGGCAAAGGCGGCCTGTATCTCGTCACCGGCGACACCGGCGCGGGCAAGACCACCCTTTTCGACGCCATCACCTATGCCCTGTACGACCATTCCAGCGGCGGTGTGCGGGACGGTGCCATGCTGCGCAGCAAGTATGCCGACCCCGGCACCCCCACCTTTGTCGAGCTGGAATTTGAGGTGCGCGGCCAGCGGTACACCGTCCGCCGCAACCCGGACTACCTCCGCCCCAAAGCGCGGGGCGAGGGCACGACCACCGAAAAGGCGGACGCCGTCCTCACCTACCCGGACGGACGCCCGCCCGTGACCCGGTCGAAGGATGTCACCGCCGCCGTCACCGCCCTCATCGGGCTGGACTACGACCAGTTCTGCCAGATCGCCATGATCGCGCAGGGGCAGTTCACCCGCCTGCTCAACGCCACGACCGAGGAGCGGAGCAAGATCTTCCGCAAACTGTTCCGCACCCAGCGCTACCAGAAATTGCAGGACGCGCTGCAAGAGGAAAACGCCCGCCTCACGGCCCAGCGCACGGCCCAGAACGTCCAGCTGGACGCGGTGCTCTCCGGCATCCGCTATCCGGAGACCGACCCCGACGCCGAAGCGCTGGGCGAGCTTTCGGCGCAGCGCCCCGCCGAGGAAGTCACCGCCCTTCTGGACGGGCTCCTCACCCGGCAGGAAGCGGAACTCTCCGCTGCTGCCGCCGCCCACACCGCCGCGCAGGCGCAGCTGGACGCTTTGCAGCAGACGCTGGGCCGGGCCGAGCAGGCCGAAGCCCTCCGCCGCCAGCGGATCGAAAAGCAGGCCGAGCTTGCCGCCCTGCTCCCCCGCCGGGACGCAGCCCGCGCCGATGCGGCCCGCCATGCCGACGATGCCGCCGCACTGGACGCTCTGACCGCCCAGCTGGAGCGGGCCAGAGCGGGCCTTGACGCCTGCGACGCGCTGGACAAGCTCTGCCACGCACAGACCGCCGCCCGCAGCGAGGCCGACCTCGAACAGGCCAAAGCCCGCAAGGCGCGGGCCCAGCTGACCGCGCTGGATACGGAACTCGCCGCGCTGGACGCCGAAGCGGCCGCCCTCGGCGACCCGGAGACCCGGAACGTGGCCCTGACCGCTCAGGCCGAGCAGCTCACCCGCCGGGAGGCCGCCCTCACCGCGCTGGCCCAGAGCCTGACCGAAGACCAGCGCCGCACTCACGCAGCCCGACAGGCACAGGACGCCTACCGCACCGCAGCCGCCGCGCAGGACGCCGCCCACGCGGAGCGGGACGCCTGCGAGCGGGCGTTTCTGGACGCACAGGCCGGACTTCTGGCGCAGGGCCTTGCCGAAGGCACCCCCTGCCCCGTCTGCGGCAGTGTCCACCACCCGGCCAAGGCAGCACTGCCTCACACTGCCCCCACCCAGGCGCAGGTGACCGCCGTCAAGCAGGCGGCCGAAGTGGCAGACCGCGAAGCGCAGGACCGCGCGGCCGCCGCCCGCGAAGCCCTCGCCGCCCAGCGGGAGGGCAAAGCCACCCTCCGCCGGGACGCCGAAAGCCTTCTGCCTGAACGCTTCACCTCGCCGGAGGGGCCGGTCGCTCTGACCGTGGCCCTGCTGAAAACAGCTCTTGCCGAGGAGACCGCCGCGCTCCAGACCGCACAGGCCGAGAACCGCGCAGCTCTGCAAAAGGCCGCCGCCGACTGTACCCGCCGCACCCGGCTGGATACCACCCGCAAGACCAAAACGGCCCAGCGCACTGCGCTGGAAGCAGCAGCGGCCTCTGCCGAACAGACTGCCGCTGCCCGCGAAGCCACGGCTGCGGCGCTGGAACAGCAGATCAGCGAAGCCCGGCAGAGCGCACCGGCCAGCCGCGCCGAGGCCCAGCAGACGGTCGCCGACCTGACGGCCCAGCGCACTGCCCTGCGCACCGGCATGGAGCAGGCCGAAGCCGCCCGCCGCGCTGCGGAAAACGCCGTCGCTGCCGCCGAAGCTGCCGTGCAGGCCCTGCAAGACCAGCAGGCCCCGGAGACCGGGGCCGCAGACCTCGACGCTTTGCGCACCCGGCTCACTGCGCTGCAAACGGCTCGCCAGCAGGCCGCCGAACAGGAAAAAGCCCTGACGGCCCAGCTCGTGCCCAACCGCCGCGCCGCCGCCGACTACCGCCGCCTGGCCGCGGCCCGGCAGGTGCTGGAGACCCGCTGGCAGTGGGTCAACGCGCTGGCCTCCACAGCGGGCGGCACCCTGAGCAGCAAGCAGAAGATCAAACTGGAAGCCTACATCCAGATGCACTATCTCGACCGCATCCTCGTTCACGCCAACACCCGCCTGATGCAGATGACCGCCGGGCAGTACGAGCTGGAGCGGGTCGGGGCCGAGAACCAGCGCAGCCAGTCCGGCCTGGACCTCGGCGTCATCGACCACTACAACGGCACCCGCCGCAGCGTGAAGACCCTTTCCGGCGGCGAGAGCTTCAAGGCCTCGCTGGCGCTGGCGCTGGGCCTCTCGGACGAAGTCCAGAGCACGGCCGGCGGCATCCGGCTGGACACCCTCTTCCTCGACGAGGGCTTCGGCTCCCTCGACGACGAAAGTCTGGAACAGGCCATCCGGGTCCTCTCCGGCCTGACCGAAGGCGACCGGCTCGTGGGCATCATCTCCCACGTCGCCGCCCTCAAAGACCGCATCGACCATCAGGTCCTTGTCAAAAAGGCCCGCAGCGGGGGGAGCACGGTGGAGCTGATCGTGTAAACGCGTTCGTCGCTCTGCTCTCTGTTCCGGCCCTGCCGACAAAAAAATCTCCGCGCAGCTGCGCGGAGATTTTTTGTTTGCCTTCTTATTGTTCTTTCTGTTCTTCGCTCGTGTAGAGCATCATCAGGTGGTTGGCCGAAGCTTCCAGCTGCTCTTTGGCCTGCCGGAGGTTTGCTTCCTCGGTCTCGTTCATCTTTTCGGGTTTGTCCTTCCGCAGGCAGCGACGGAGGTTGGCCACATCGGCCTTGATGCGGTTCTTCTCGTCCTTGTCCAGCTCCTTTTTGCACTTGGACAGGGCCTCATCCACCTTGTAGGCCAGCACTTCGGCCTGATTGTGAAGTTCCAGCCGCTCTTTCCGGCGGCTGTCCTCGGCCTCATACGCGGCGGCATCCGCCATGGCGCGCTGGATCTCGTGTTCCGACAGGTTCGTGCTGCCGGTGATGGTGATGTTCTGCTCCCGCCCGGTGCCGAGGTCTTTGGCGGAGACCTTCACGACGCCGTTGACGTCGATGTCAAAGGTCACTTCGATCTGCGGTTTGGACGAGAAGCTGGCGCGGATGCCGTTCAGCTTGAACTTGCCCAGGCTCTTGTTGTCCCGCGCAAAGTGGCGTTCTCCCTGCAGGACGTTGATCTCCACGCTGGTCTGCATCGGGCGCGCCGTCGTGAAGATCTGGCTCTTCCGGGTGGGGATCATGCTGTTGCGGGTGATGAGCGGGGTCGCCACGCCGCCCAGCGTCTCAATGGACAAGGTCAGCGGGGTGACATCCATCAGCACAAGGCCCTGCGCAGCGGCACCGGAAGCACCGGCCAGCTTGCCGCCGCCCTGCAGCAGAGCGCCCTGGACCGCCGCGCCCATGGCGACACATTCGTCCGGGTTCAGGCTGTGGCTGGGCTCGCAGCCCAGCAGCTCTTTGACCTGACGCTCTACGGCCGGCATCCGGGTGCTGCCGCCCACCAGAAGCACCTTGCCCAGCTGGCTGGCGGCGATGCCTGCATCCCGCAGGGCATTCTGCACCGGCTGCACGGTGCGGGCCAGCAGGTCGCCGGTCATCATCTCGAACTGCGGGCGGGTGAGCGTCAGGTCCAGATGGTGGGGGCCGTCTTTGCCCACCGCAATGAAGGGCAGGTTCAGCTGGGCGCTCAGTGCGCTGGACAGCTCCTTCTTGGCCTTTTCGGCCTCCTCTTTCAGGCGGCCCATGGCGGCGGGGTCGCGGCTCAGGTCGATGCGGTCGGATTTCTTGAACTCCGCCACCGCATACTCCACGATCCGCTCATCGAAATCATCGCCGCCCAGATGGGTGTCGCCGCCGGTGGCCAGCACCGTGAAGGTGCCATCCTCGATCTCGATGATAGAGACATCGAAGGTGCCGCCGCCCAGGTCATAGACCAGAATCTTCTGCGGCGCTTCGTTGTCCAGGCCGTAGGCCACCGCAGCAGCCGTCGGCTCGTTGATGATGCGCAGAACGTTCAGCCCCGCGATACGGCCTGCGTCCTGCGTGGCCTTGCGCTGGCTGTCGTCAAAGTAGGCGGGCACCGTGATGACGGCCTCGGTCACCGGCTCGCCGAGGTAGCTCTCAGCGTCGCGGCGGATCTTCGTCAGGATCATGGCGCTGATCTCCTGCGGGGTCAGGTCTTTGCCGTCGATGTGGACCCGGTGGTCGGAACCCATGTAGCGCTTGATGCTGGAGATGGTGCGGCCGGAGTTGGTCGCGATCTGGCGCTTGGCCGCACCGCCCACAAGACGCTCGCCGTCTCTGGTAAAGGCGACCACGCTGGGGGTGGTGCGTTCGCCCTCGGCATTGGCGATGACCACGGGCTTGCCGCCCTCGACCACTGCCACACAGGAGTTGGTCGTTCCAAGGTCGATTCCGATCACGTTGCTCATAGTGCTTGTCCTCTTTTCTTGCGGCACAGATTTTTTTCCAGAATCATCTTACCGATTTCCTATGACGATTTCATAGAACAAATGTAAAGAATTTGTGTTCCTGCCGATTTCATCGGTTCTCCAGCCCTTCGTTCATCAGCTCCGCCACAGTCTTCCGGGTCTCGTCCAGCCAGATCTCCGCATCCGGCGCCCCCTCTTCCAGCTGGATGCAGAAGCCCTGCTCGGCCTCCGCCAGCTCCATCAGCGCCTTTTTGCGGGAGACATACCGCGTTTCGCACTGGGCGATGCGGAGCCGGATCTGCGGCGTATAGGAGATATCCGGCATCCCGCGGGCGGCACTCTGGGCGCGGCGGTAGTATTGCAGCGCGGCGGCGGCTTCCTGCCCGGAGGCCGCTGCGTCATCGCCAAGGGCGATCATGGCCTGCACTTCCCCGGCCTCGGCGGCTTTTTTCCACATCCGCCGGGCCTGTACCTTGCTGCGCCGGGCACCCCGGCCCTGATACAGGCAGTCGCCCAACAGCGCCAGCGCTTCGGCGCTGCCCGCCTCGGCGGCTTTTTCATAGTGCTGCACCGCCTCGGCCCAGCTGCCCTGCCGCGCGGCATCGTAGCCCGCATCCAGTTCTTCCAGACCGGGGCCTTCGCTGCCCCGCTCCGACTTGAGCAGCCCGTTCAGGATGGAGCCATCCAGCGTAGCGGAATTGGTCCACGGGTCGATGACCACACCGTCGATGCCGTCGGTGTTCAGGGCATATTCCATGGCCTCCCGCATCCCGCGCTCGGCCATGGGCCGGGTGGCCGTGGCGCGCTCGGCTTCCGCCGTCTTCACTGAAGTGAACAGGGGCAGGTAGCTGCGTTCCTTCCGGGTGTGGAGCAGCCAGGGGTCCAGCCCTTCTGCCTTTTCCGCCGGGATGGGCATGGAAGCCCACGGAGCCGGGCCGCTCTGCGGGTCGGCTGCGGCATCCAGCGGCACCAGCACCCGCGTTTTCAGCTCCAGTGCATAGTTCAGGGCGTTCATCAGGTTCCAGAAATGCGTCTCGTTCTGCTCCCGGTAGAGCCGCTCTACGGCCTGCTCCACCACCGGGCAGCCCGTGCCCGCCGGGCTGTATTGGGGGGCGGCCTTTTTCTTCCGGCTGCCCACCGGGCGGAACCGCCGTGCGCTTTTCTCGTATGCCATTTGCATCACCCTTCTTTTTCCATCCGTCATAATAATTTATTATAGCAGGATTTCCCAAGTTTCACAATGGGGAAGACGCACCGCATTTTTCCGCAAAACAATAGCATTCCGACCCCGGTTGTATTATAATATGCGATGGGAAAGTTTCCCCCGATTTACATTTCAGAAAAGGAGTCTTTCGCCTTGAACAAAATGCTTACCCACCTGAACGGCTACAAGCGCGAGGCCGTCCTCGCGCCGCTGTTCAAGATGCTGGAAGCCACGTTCGACCTGTTTGTCCCTCTGGTCATGGCAGACATCGTCAACGTCGGCATTGCGGCGCACGACCTGCAGTATATCCTTGCGCGGTGCGGCATCCTGCTGCTGCTCGCCGTCATCGGCCTGACCTGCAGCCTGACGGCCCAGTATTTCTCCGCCAAGGCCGCTGTGGGCTACTCCACCTCGCTGCGCCATGCGCTGTTCGAGCACATCCAGAAGCTCGGCTTCACCGAGATGGACACGCTGGGCACCAGCACCCTCATCACCCGCATGACCAGCGACATCAATCAGGTGCAGAGCGGCCTGAACCTCTTCCTCCGCCTGTTCCTGCGCAGCCCGTTCGTGGTGGTCGGTGCCATGGTCATGGCCTTCACGGTCAATGCGCGGGCCGCATGGATCTTCGTGGTGGCCATCCCGCTGCTGTCCATCGTGGTCTTCGGCGTCATGGTCCTGACCAACCCGCTGTATAAGACCGCCCAGACCCGTCTGGACCGGGTGCTGGGCCTGACCCGCGAGAACCTGACCGGCGTTCGCGTCGTCCGCGCCTTTGACAAGGAGAAGAGCGAGATCGACCGCTTCGAGTCTGCCAACGACCTGCTGACCAAAATGCAGCTCCACGTCGGCCATCTTTCTTCCCTGATGAGCCCGCTGACCTATGTGATCATCAACCTGGCCATCGTGGCGCTGCTGTATGTGGGCAGCATCGAGATCAACATCGGCGGCATGGCAGCCGGTGATGTCATCGCGCTGGTCAACTACATGAACCAGATCCTGGTCGAGCTGGTCAAGCTGGCCAACCTTATCGTGCAGATCAGCAAGGCGCTGGCCTGCGCCAGCCGTGTGCAGGCCGTGCTGGACACGGAACCGGGGATGGCGTTCCCCGCTGCCCTTCCGGATGCCGTAGAGGCCGACAAGGCCGACGACGCCGTCCGGTTCGACCATGTCAGCCTGACCTACGCCGGTGCCGGTGCCCCCAGCCTGTCGGACATCAGCTTCACAGCCAAACGCGGCCAGACCATCGGCGTCATCGGCGGCACGGGCAGCGGCAAATCCAGCCTCATCAACCTCATCCCCCGCTTCTACGATGCCACCGAGGGTTCGGTTGAGATCCTGGGCCGTCCGGCGCAGGCATACCCGCGGGACGTTCTGCGCGGCAGCGTCAGCGTCGTCATGCAGAAAGCGCAGCTCTTCGGCGGCACCATCCGCTCGAACCTGCTCTGGGGCAACAAGAACGCCTCGGATGCCGACCTGTGGGCCGCACTGGAAACGGCGCAGGCCGCGGAATTCGTCAAGGCGAAGCCCCTTGGGCTGGACGAGCCGGTGGAGCAGGGCGGCCGGAACCTCTCCGGCGGCCAGAAGCAGCGCCTGACCATTGCCCGCGCACTGGTGAGCAAGCCCGACATCCTCATTCTGGACGACAGTGCCAGCGCTCTGGACTACGCCACCGACGCCGCCCTGCGCAAGGCGCTGGCGGCTCTGCCCGGCAGCCTGACCGTCTTCATCGTCAGCCAGCGCGCCGCCAGCCTGCAGCACGCCGACCAGATCCTCGTTCTGGACGACGGCAAACTCGTCGGCCTCGGCAAACACGCCGACCTGCTGGCCTCCTGCCCGGTCTATGAGGAGATCTATGCCAGCCAGTTCAAGAAAGGGGATGCGCAGAAATGAGTGCAAAAGCAAAGAGCAGCCTGACCCCGGAACAGCGCAAGGCAACGCTCCGCCGGGTGCTGGAAAAGATCCGCCCCTACCGCTTTTTCGTGGGGTGCAGCCTCATCGTGGCCGCCGTGAGCGTGGCCGCCCAGCTGTATATCCCCATCCTCTGCGGCAGCGCCATCGACCTGATGCTCGGCAAGGGCCGTGTGGACTTTGCCGGTGTGATGCAGATCATCCTGCAGATCGTGGCCGTAGCCATCCTCGCAGCCTTTGCGCAGTGGCTGCTGAGCGTCTGCAACAACCGCATCACCTTCTCCGTCAGCCGCGACCTGCGCAATGCCGCCCTGCGGAAGATCCAGACCCTCCCCCTCTCCTACCTCGACAGCCACCCCTCCGGCGACATCGTCAGCCGGATGGTCGCCGATGTGGACACCTTCGCCGACGGCCTGCTGATGGGCTTCACCCAGCTGTTCTCCGGCCTGCTGACCATCTTCGGCACCCTGCTGTTCATGCTGTGGGAGAATGTCCCCATCACGCTGGTGGTCGTCTGCATCACCCCGCTGAGCCTGGTGGTGGCCAGCTTTCTGGCCAAGCGCAGCTACAAGTATTTTCAGGGGCAGAGCACCGTGCGCGGTGAGCAGACCGCTCTGGTCAACGAGATGATCGAAGGCCAGAAGGTCGTGCAGGCCTTCGGCCACGAGGCCGAGAGCCTTGCCTCCTTTGACGAGGTGAACAGGCGGCTGCAGGATGTCAGCCTGAAGGCCATCTTCTTCTCCAGCATGACCAACCCCGCCACCCGCTTCGTCAACAACATCGTCTATGCAGGCGTCGGTCTGGTGGGTGCCGTCTATGCTGTGGTGGGCGGCATCACCATCGGTCAGCTGAGCATCTTCCTCAACTACGCCAACCAGTACACCAAGCCCTTCAACGAGATCTCCGGCGTCGTCACCGAGCTGCAGAACGCACTGGCCTGCGCGGCCCGCGTCTTTGAGCTGCTGGACGCCGACGACCAGGTGCCCGAAGCCGAACACGCCAGGGTGCTGCAGCCGGACGGCCATGTAGAGCTGAAGGACGTCTCCTTCCGCTACCTGCCGGACCGCCCCCTCATCGAGGGCCTGAACCTGGACGTCAAGCCCGGCCAGCGCATCGCCATCGTCGGCCCCACCGGTTGCGGCAAGACCACCCTCATCAACCTGCTCATGCGGTTCTATGATGTCAACGGCGGCTCCATCACCGTCTCCGGCGACGACATCCGGAACGTGACCCGCGCTTCCCTGCGCGGCAGCTACGGCATGGTGCTGCAGGACACCTGGCTGCGCGCCGGCACCGTCCGCGAGAACATCGCCTACGGCAAGCCCGACGCCACCGACGAAGAGATCGTTGCCGCGGCCAAAGCAGCCCACGCCGACAGCTTCATCCGCCGCCTGCCGGACGGTTACGATACCGTCATCGCGGAGGACGGCGGCAACATCAGCCAGGGCCAGAAGCAGCTGCTCTGCATCGCCCGCGTCATGCTCTGCCTGCCGCCCATGCTGATCCTGGACGAGGCCACCTCCTCCATCGACACCCGCACCGAGGTGCGCATCCAGGCCGCGTTCGCCCGGATGATGCAGGGCCGCACGAGCTTCATCGTGGCCCACCGCCTGTCCACCATCCGCGAGGCCGACGTCATCCTTGTGATGAAGGACGGCCACATCGTGGAGCAGGGCAACCACGACGAACTGCTGGCCCAGGGCGGCTTCTACGCCAAGCTCTACAACAGCCAGTTCGAGGGTGTGGAGACCTGACCGGCGCAAACAAAAATGGGATGCTCGTTTCGAGCATCCCATTTTTTGTTTGCCGGATCCCTGCCGCCCGTCGTTTCAGACTGCCTCGACCACCACCGGCTCCTCCGGCGGCGGGGTCAGCGTGGAGTGCGCCCGCACAAAGGCAGCTGCGCGCTGGCTGGCAATGCCCTGCCGCAGCTTTCGCTTGTCGTTGGACGGGAAGGTCCGCTCCCCGTTCCAGCCCTCCAGCGCAGTCTGCACCTCGGCCTCTGTAGGCCAGAGATGTTCCGTTTCGGCGACCAGCAGAAGCCCCAGACGCCCCCGCAGTTTCTGTTCTGCCTGAGCGTGAAGCTCCGCCCGGAACTGTTCCACCGTCTGGCCCTGCACCTTCAGGTATTGGTCAAAGTTGATGTTGTTCGCCTGCATCCGCAGGTTGAACTCCCGCTGCTCGGCAAAGTAGTTGCCCGCCACCAATTGCTTCGGCAGCGCGCCCTTTACCTCGCCGCCGAGCTGGTAGACCAGCTCCCGCTCGGCCAGCGTCTCGGCCTGGGCGCAGCGGGTCTTGTAGATCTCCCGTGCCACACGGTCCCGCAGGGCTTTTTTGCCCGCCTCGTCGGCGGCGCGGTCCTCGTCGCCGTGGTGGCGGTTGATCTCCAGTTCAAGGGTCAGTTTCCGGATGGGCCGTGGCCGGATGGGCTGCACAAAGCCGGTGTACCGCCCCAGCTCCAGCGGCGGCAGGCAGAAAAACTCCGCCCCCGCCCGGAACCCTTCGGCCCGGTTGACGGCCAGCAGCTCAAAGTCCGGGTCGGTCACCGGGACGAGCCGGTGCTCCTCCATCAGCTGCGCAAACAGCGGCGAAAAGCCTTCCAGAATGGCGCGATTCACCGCTGCCGTCAGCAGGTCTTCTTCCTCTTTGGGCGCATCCGGTGCCGCCTGCTCGGCCTGCACCGCTGCTTCCAGCTCCTCGGCACTGGCCGAAAAGACCACCCGGCAGTCGCCCGGTTCCGGCATCCCAAAATGTTCCAGTTTCATTGTGTTTCCTCCTCACCGCACAAATCCGGCCATCAGCAGCACCAGAACCACCGCCAGCGCAAAGTACAGCACTTCGGCCCCCAGCACGGCGCGGTCGCCTTCCACATACATCTTCTCCGGATCTTCCGGGTCATAATATAAGGTCACGGTCTCCCCGGCCGCAAAGCCCTTGCCCTTGGCCGCCTTCGGGTAATGGAGGCGGTGGCTGCCGCCTGCCGTCTCAAATTCCAGCACATAGGCCTGACCGTCCCGGCCCTGCGCGGTGCCCGCAACGCGGGCGGTGACCTTTTCGCCTTTTGTCTGCAAGCGCCGCCGCGCAAGCACACTGCGCACCCCCATGCCGAACATGAGCGCCGCCCCGATGATAAAGATCAGAAAGTTGAACATGTGTGGTTCCCTCATTCCATCGTATTTTGCCGCAGGGCCCCAGGCCCCGGACAGCTCAGGTCTTATTGTATCATATTTCACCGAAAATTTCGCCCCATCGTCCTCATTCCGGTGCCAAAATTTCATCCGGAATTTTTGTCAGAAAAATTCGAAAAAAGCGCTTGACATTTCCCGTTTCCATGGTATAATTACTATCGTTCCGAGCAACACGGCTCACGAACGAAAACAAAATATGCGGATATGGCGGAATTGGCAGACGCGTTAGATTCAGGTTCTAATCGGGG
>OGJY01003201.1_pt1 | contig 14195 bp, 22 predicted proteins | sample 1572231 | NCBI WGS metagenome assembly OGJY01 (sample SAMEA2582121, study PRJEB24529) | metagenome | biome: Human gut stool | place: China | collected 2011
ATTTTTTATTCAGAACAACCTTTATTACGGATATAACCCTTAAAGGTTTTTCCGTTTCGTTTAAACGGGCGTTTCTCCCACTCTGGCAACCCATCGACAATGATGCTGATTTTACGAGATAGTTTTCTGTCGCTAGAATTTCTCATGAAAAGGTTATACATGATTTCACGAGTTGATACCTTAGACATTTTGCTTTCACCTTTTTCCATTTCGGGATCATTATCGAAGTAACGTTGCGTATACTGATGTTGTTTTTGAATAGACCACAAATCCCATTCTTCAGGTACAGGCATATCCAAGTAATCGAGAACTTGTATTTCTACTTCATCTCGATACATGAATTGCTCACGGTATTCATTTAATATATCTTCAGTAGTATCATCAAACATGAGCGGATGACCGTTCTTGTATAGCGTGACAGCCTCACCCCAGATTTGCTTGATAACTTCTTCTTGCATCTCCATCGGGTGCTTGATCTGTTTATCCTTGTTAACTAGGATAGGAAGAAAACGCCTTTCACCAGTTTTATCTTTCAGATATTCACGTTGGTTCGTAGTTCTTGCGAGGACAAAATTCTTTGCAAATTCTTCAGTCCGTCGCATATATGGTTTACGAAACCTAAGGCTTGTCTTTGAGATAAAAGCTTTGGTTTCAGCGAACGACATACGCTCACTAGCCACCATCTCATCATCGTTGACGATAAGAGCTTTTAACATGATGTCGTAATTATCTTTGTTAGAAAAGTCAGTGACGGCATCGGTATACCATTGACCGCCTATTTTTTGGAGAAAGGAGGTTTTACCGACACCTTGCCCACCAACCAAATCAAGGACATAGTCGACTTTTGCATAAGGATCATAAACTTTGGCTACTGCACATACCAACCACATCTTAGCGATTTTGGAGGTGATAGGTGTATCTTCGGCACCGAGATAGACTTGTAGGATACGACTGACACGCTCTCTACCGTCCCATTCTTCAGCAGCTTTTTCCATATAATCTTTAACCGGATTGTAGAACCGTTCCGAGAAGAATGTTTCCATACCATCAAGCATGGCTTGGCCAGAAAAAGCGACACCCAAAACATCTTCAAAATAGACTTTAACAACAGAATCAAAGTTAGATGGTAACTCGCCTTTTTTTAAAAAGGTGTTTCCGATTTTTATATCCTTTGTAATCTCGTGTTCTTGCGAGAACTCGTTGTGTTTTAGATAAATACTTAGCTGGTCATCCGATTTAAAAGCTTTCAGAACGTTACTTGGACTATTAGATTTGATATTTCCGTCCTTGTTTAGCGTCATTTTCGCATTCGTATCTATACTTATTACATTACCGATTGTTATCACCTCCTATCTTTCTTGATCATACTTTCAACCGTTCTATCAACTTCTCTAGTGCTTAGAGGGTTTGGGCTGTTGTTATTAGCAATATGGGCGAGTTGAAGAACGAGTTCGTCATCGACTGCCCTAATGAGCAAACCTCCGACAAAACTAGCTAATTTGTCATTCCGTCCACCTTCGTCACCAAACCCAACTACTATAGTTTCAAATAGATCTGTAGTATTAGTTCTCTCACGAGTGTATGTTCTGTTCTTGAGAGCTCTTAAACCGTCAGCACCATCACCTTTAAACCCATTGGTAAGCTGATATTGTCTTTTGATGGCTTGGATAAGTTCTTTCGATGGCGTCACCATCGTTAGCCCTTCTTTTGATTTCTCCAAATCCCATTCATAAATACCTTTGTCTGTCGCTGATGGTGCTACGAGAACATAGTTGTTTTCGTGAGCCTTGATATCAACGCCGGGGAGAAAACCAATCATTTGAGAGATCGGGGCATCATCCCTTTTAAAGTAGAATAGATGTTTGCCACCACTTGCGGTTTTGGCTTGTAAGGTAGGCTCTATTAGATTCAAATAAGGCCATTTTTTTAAAGAATCGAAACCATTACTCTTTCCGTGCTTGTCAATATCGACGACAAAGAAATTGGTCGTCCTTAGTGCAATATTTGCATTAGGGAAACCGTCCCAGAAATTGCTAATTTCTTCTTCAGTCATTGCTGGTTTGTCAGCGAAGTCGATTAGAGGGCGTTTGTTCTTTGGGTGAATCGGGATGACTGAAAAACCCATTTTTTGATATTTCAAAGCGTAATCTTTCATGCTAGCCATCACATTCACTCCTCTTGACAGACATAGACCAATTCTTGAGCGAAAAAGTCGTTGTAGTATTCCGCTTCCGTCATTTTTAAATATTTGAGCATTTCGCTAAACGCTTCATTATACGTAGCGAATGGGCCAATATCTGAATTGGTAGTATCTACTACCCAGAAACGCCCGTGTTTTAGAAAGGGAGGTCTTCGTCCGAGATATCCGTTGGGTTACTGTTTCCAAAAGGTTGTGAAACATCTTCTTCAAGGTCGTAGTTTCGATAAACTTTATCACCTTTGCCTTGTGTTTCTGTGATCACAAGGTTGTAGTAAGAACCGACTGCTTTACGTTGGAGTGACTCTTCTAAATCTTTCCCGTCTTGTTCAGTTCCTTGCATGCTATCTCCGGCAAGGACAAGAGCTTTGATAAAGAATTTCATAGTGCGTTCAACAGACCATTTAATGTCTTTTCCGTTCCATTCAGACAACGTCCCGAAACTTGCGTATTCAGTGCGCCCATCATAATCGCCGCCACGGATTTCAAATTGGTAAGAGATGCTTTCCCATCCTTTTTCGGATACGTTGAATTTAGCGTCTTTCAAAACAACCGGATAAGTGCCAGCTGGAATTGGTGCTGGCCCGTTTGCACTATCTTTACGTGGGTCGAAACCTTCTTTTTTAATTGATTTTGCGATATCTAGTAAACTCATTTGTTATTCTCCTTTTTTGTGTATTTTTGTTTTAAAATAGGTCTGCATCGTTGGTAGCATTGACTTGTTTTTGTGCTACTTGTTTTGGTTGTGTGTTTTCTTGTTTATTTTCTGCTTTTTGTTGTCTTGGCGGTTCAACAGCGCCTCGAATGGTTGTTAAAATTTTAAGGATAGCTTTGTCGTCAACTTGGTCAGCATAGTAAGTTTTGCGTTTTCGGTCGACGCTGCGATTATAGTTATTCCCAATCTTTTCAGTATGGATCATCAAGTCCGAGTTACCATTGATTAGATTGACATATTTATCTTTTAGACTTGGTTTATCCTTAGTAGCATTTCCCTTGTCGTCGTATTCTGAAACTTGACGGCTAATGTAAATCACATTCATTGGTAGAGCTTTTAAATCAACAACTAACTCTGTGATAGCTTGGTTAAAGAAATCGTAACCTTTCCCATAAGGAATTTCAGACAGTGATTTTAAACGAGGGTTACCTTTTGGCGTAAGCTCGTCACAAACCGCAATCTTAATCATTTCAATAACATCATCGATAACATCGATAACTACTGTTTCGTAAGTGTGTTTTTGCGTTTGAAGTGCAAGTAAGACTTCTCCTAACTGCTTGATCACTGAGTTAGTGATTCGCCCGCTAGAATCCTTGGCGTTGACTAGCTGAATGCTGGGTACGCTATTAGCTTCAGCATTCCCATCCGTATTCAAAACGATAGGATTGGGAAATTCGTTAGCTAGATAAGACTTACCGCTCATGGTTTCCCCGTAAATAAAGTAGTTGCGAGGCGTATCTTTCGGGATACGTGGTTTATTTTCTGGTAAAGTAAAACTCATTTTTTCTCCTTGTAATAAAATTCGATAACATTCACATCATGTTGTTGCCTGCTTCCAGTGATCCGCCAAAGGAGTTGCCGGTAATCGTCATACTCTCCAGATTCTTCATCGACTGGATCGAGGATAACAATCGTGTGGTATTTGTGTTGCAGGCCGTCCACTCCTACACCTAGCACTTGACTAGTGGCTACGACCACTTTTTTATCAAGCCCTTCTTGGACATCTCCTGTCCAGATACCAATATCTGGATGTCTCTCATGAATGATGTTTACAACCTGCTTGGACTTGCTAATGATTAACATGTCGTGAGGGGCCCTCTCAATCAAGCCGTCAATGGTGAGCATAAGAGGGGTGTCTTTGTTAACTGCTTTTAGTTTTGGAAAGTCGATATCGACACCAGTTTGGATAAGATAACGCTCAAACGTTTTGCGGCCAAATGATTGCTTGGCCATTGCGTATTTACCATTAGCTTCGACAATGTTATTTTCTTTAAAGAAAGCTAACTTTTCTGGATTTCCTGCGTGAATGGTGTTTTTAAAAAACTTGATTTCGAAACCGTTATTTTCTTTGGCGTTTTCGATTTCTTCGATTTCTTCCCATCTAAAAAAGTTTGGAAGATGACTAACGTAGCTTTCGTAATCTCTAAAATCTTCCCATTTCTCCTTCGAGTAAGAGAATCTATCGTATACCATCTTTCCGTGTTGTTTTTGCCAGTCAAATTTTCGGTTAGGTTCTGCATATCCGAAGATAGTTTTTTCTAGCGGATAGAAATTTTGACCTTTTTTCCGAATTGGTGTGGCAGACAACCCTATGGTGTACTTGCGTTTTATTTTGCGATACAAAGCTACTTGCTTATCTGATGACATATTCTGCCATTCATCAATGATAAGTAGGTCACAATCTAAGCTAGAACCTTTTTTGAGCGTGTTTTGCAACTTTCTGTCCGTCTGGATGATGAAAGTTACATCGTCATCAAAACCAAACGCTTCAACAGATTCTTCCCATCCTTTGAGGATAGATAGACGATTGTTTAGGATCACAATCTTCTTAGCACGTTTATGTTTAGCGATAGCCAGTGCACAGAATGTTTTACCCCGACCGCCCAAAGCCTCTAAGAATATTCCGGGTTCTATTCTGTCGCTCCTTTTGACTGCTTCAGCTTGCCATTTTCTAAGTGTGATTGATATACCCGCTCACCGCCTTCCCGATATCATGGACAACTTCTTCGATGTCATTACGCATTGCCCAAAACAAGCCCAATCTTGCAGCGGCCCTGACGTCTTGGTGATGGGATTTGTCGAACTTCCAAAGCCCTAGTTTTTTTAATAAGGCGTTTGGTATGTCCGATTGATACCCGGCGTTACGCTGGAGAATAGCATCCGGAAACAAGACTTGAAACAATGCGATTGTTTCTAAAACACTGTTATCTTTTGCGATGTCGTTATCACGAGCTTCATATTTTTCGATAACAACGACATCACGCTTTATAAAACGCCCTTCGGTTTCATACCAATTCCGGATATCCTTGACGCTATACCCAACCACCCAATGCTCGACCAACTTTGCGTTATCTAGCAAGACGATTCCGTTGGTACTTGTTTCTGCTTTAGCCGAAGATGGATCAATCGAAAGAATTTTCATCGAATGCTTAAATTACTCCTTTCTTCAAGAACGGCTCCCTTGATACGTTTACCAGACTTAAGTAACTCTTTAAGAGTTTTCTTATCTGGTTTGTAAGTCGCTACTTGATACTTCTTAGGCAGTTTTGTTTCGTCCACTACTACCGCTTCAGATTTCCTAAAACCTACCTTGAATAGTGTGGTGTCTAGCTTATCGTGCTGAGTAAGCTGCATAGCTTCAGAAATACGTTTTTTGATTTCTTCAATCGCTTTGCTTTCTGATTTTTTTAAAGCTTCCAGTCTTTTGATTTCAGCCTTATAAGCCTCAACCCGTGCATCTTTATTTCGGATAACTTTGATACAGTTTTCAATTTTCTCGGAGAAACCATGTTCCCAATCGATTGAATCCAAGGTATCAAGTTTCGTTTCGTCATCGATGTCCATTTCATCGATCTGGAGAAAAACTCCAGTTAATTCATATAGTGTTGCCATATTCTTTATTGCCTACCCTCCCACCACTGCTTAATTTGTTAATTAGTCAATAATTCCATAAGCGCTTCGATTCCAGCCTTCAAGGATTCTTCACGTTCTGTGCGTTCAAAGTCCGAACCGTCAAGTTTAGTAACGTTGTATTCGGCTTCTACGATAAGCACTTCGCAGCCAAACGCTTCTGCCAGCTTGTCAAGATCGTTTTTTTGTCTTTCATACGAATCAACCGGAACATGAAGAGCATCTTCTAAATCATTGCTGAATTTTGCTTCAAATGCTAGGCTGCCTCTGTCCTTGTAGCTTGCAAGAAATCCATCTTTTTCAGCGCTATAAAATACGACTTGTTTGTTATTTTCTTTCATGATTATTCTCCCTTACCTTCGTTGTACTTCTTAAATCCAAGAGTTAGAGCAGTGATGCCCGCTGCAATCACTACCAATCCAAGTGTGCTAGCAATTCCTTCTTTCTCGCCGGTAAGTGGAAGAGTACCACCGTAAACGGTTGTTTTAGGTGTCTCTTTGCTTGCTGGTGCGAGGTTGTAGGATACTGCGACAGATTGTGCCGTTTTGCCATTAGAACGCTCCACTGGCGTGCTAGGTTTTTGAGGTTTAGTTGGTTCTTCTGGGATGTCAATGACAAGCTCTGGAATTTCAACGACTGGTGGATCAAGTGGCACTACTCCACCGTCGAACTCAGGTTTTTCGTGTACTTCTGGAATTCCAGGGACACCGCCTTGGAACTCAGGTTTGTCGTGGATAGGTGCTTCATTAGGCACTGTGCCGCCGTTCCATTCTGGGATGTCCACTGTTGGTGGGTCAAGTGGAACGATACCACCGTTAAACTCTGGCGTTTCGTCTGTTGGCGTTTCAACTGGTGTAGCTGAAATATTTTCGTATTTGTCGACTTTGACAGTAGGGGCCGCTGGTTCTTCGATAGTTGGTGCTACTGGTTCAACTGGTTTGATTGGAAGTGTTGACACTGGAATGGTTGAGTTGATAGCGAACCATTGCCAAACACGGCCATCATTCCCAAAATGGAAACTCATTTTACCGTCTTTGGTAAGTCCTACGATGCCACCCTTGTAAAAGTTAGTGCTGTCGAAGCTATCCCACTCACCGATAACACTTTCGTCATTTGAGCTATCAGCGTATGCTTTATTTCCTTCGTGGTTTACGATTGTTGACCCGTTGATTGTGATAAACCCTGCTTCATTTGAAACATATTCAATCTTGTCAGCATAAAGCTCACCTTTACCACGGTTCAAAGAGTTGAAACCGAATAAAGCATCTTTAGTGAGTGTAATGAGTTGCTTGTTAGCGTCATAGAATCGAACGTTAGTAGCTACGTCAATAGCTTTACTGAAGTTCATAAGACCGATTGTAATTGTTGGATCATTGTACAGAATTGCGTAAGTATCAGCGTCCGGTGTGTAGTCGTACTCTACGGCAGCAATTTTTTGACCATTGTAAGTGCTGTTTTCAAGCCCTTCATAGCGAACTGTTGTAGTTTCACCAGCTTTTAGGGCTACGTAAGTACCGCCGTTGATAAATTCGCTATCTGGATTGAGGACAGTGTTAACCAAATAATCTTTATCCCCTACTTCCGCAGTTTTGGCAGCATCTTGCACTTCCTTTTCATCAACCACGTTACCTTTTACGACTTTATGAGTGGCGTTTGGTTCACTGGCATTGTTGTACACCAAACCTTGCTCAGCTACTTCTGAAAGATTACCTTCTTTCTTGGTATTTTCTTCTGCTTCTGCCATGTTTTTCTCATAAGCAGCCTTGTCTTCAACGTATTTAGCTTTGTCAGCTTCATATTTAGCTTGAGCGTCTGCATAAGCTTGCTTGTCTGCGGTGTATTGGCTAACCACTGAATTAATTTCGTTAGCTTTTTCGTTCATTGCGTTTGCTGCTTGATCTTGAGTAAGGTTGTTAACTGTATTACCAGTTTCGACATTTACACCGGCAGCCTTGGCATTATCAACTGCTGCAGTGAGCTGTTCAGTTTGCTGAATTGGTGTCACTGTGATTTTTCCTGCAACCTCTGTATAGACATTGCTAGTTGGTTGTGTTTCATCAGCGTGAACTACTGCCCCTCCAAGGAACGCTGTGGCTAACGCAATTGCTGAAAGTGTTGTAATTTTAGATGTTTTCATGGTATACTCCTTGTATAGATGTTTTATTAAGCACGGGCCCTAACCCATGCTTTTTTTAGTGCTTCAATCCGCACCCATAGCCCACCGTTTCATGTTTTTCAATGTTTTTTAGAAAGGTATGTGTGGGTAAAGTTTATATTTTTTGGGGAAAGGTATAAGTTACACTCCACGGTGGGCCGTGGCTACGGATTGAAGATGGTAATCTTAACGGTTTCCGTATTTTGCTAGTAGCTCACGCTCACGTTGTTGGCGTGCTTCATACTTGCGTTCGTTTTCTTCGTATGGTGTCCATACTGGTTCGAAGAAATATTCTGGTTCTTTCTGCTCTTTTACGAATAGCCATTTAATAAGTTTTTTCATTGTTAATTCCTTTCTGTTTTCCCTAACCGCACTAGAGAGCTAGTGAGGTTTTTTAATTTCATATATTTAAGGAGACTTATGAATATCAAATCGTTGTTGCTTACTTAGTTGGTATCGTTCAGTTTCCTCACTAGCTCACTGCTACGGCTAGGGATGTTTTTTCTAAATATCCAAAATGTTGTATAGCCTGCACGCGCCGATGAAATCAATCGCTGCATCTTGGAAAAGCGCTTTGCGTTTGCTGTCTAGTGTGTCTGGCTTATTGCAGACATCTCGATACATCAAGCATTTAGTGCTGATGTCGTCGAGTTTGCTCTTGACTTTGTCAGACACGTCCATTGTCTGATTGATGTATAGAATCAAATAGCGGATATTGTCGATAGCAGGGATGCCACCTTCCATCTTGTGGAAGTCTTTGTCAAATTGGATAGCGCAGGCTACCAATCTCTTAATGCAATATTTATTTGCCATGTTTCTGCTCCTTTAGGCAATCTCTTGCCAGTTATTGTTAAACCAATCTCTTACGGCGTCCCGTGGGTATCTGATTTGTGCCCCTCGCCCTTTGTCGATTTTAGGGAAACCGTCAAGGTTGGTGATTCGTAAAAATTCGGTATAGTTGCCAATTCCGAGCATGGACTGACACTGTTTAGCAGTTAAAATCATGGGTAGCGTTTCGTCTATATCGAACGCTTTTGTTTTGTCTGCTATGACAGCCGTTAACATGCTGTCGAACTGGTCAGCTAGTGGTTTGAATGGGTTGTCCATAGGCGTTACCCTTTTTCAAGAGCGATAAGCTCTTTTTGTTTTGGTGTCTCACGGATTTCAAACGGTGTGAAATCGTCGTAAGACAAATCTCTCAAGAATTGCACCGCTTTATCAGCGTCAACATGCTTGATGTTTGTGTACTTGGTAACATTGAAGGCTTTCTTCAATCGTGCGTACATAATGCGGATAAACTGACCTTTCTTGGATGCAAATAAATTATCGCTAGGATGTGATTTTTGGTCTTTGAAATACATATCAGCGAACGCTCCAGCTTTGCTAAAAACTACGCTTTTAATCTTGCTTGCTTCACCATCATCGATATGGACTTTCTTGTTAACTTCTTCAATAAGGGTTTCCAGCTCATTGAATTTGTGATTTGTTTTTCTAGCAGTGATGTCCATTTCTTCTTTGATTCCGATAACCTCTTTTAAAAGTTGTTGGTTAACGTCGCTTTGTGCCACAAGGTTCATCGCTTGTTTTTTCTGCATTTCAACCGTTTCAGCAAGTAGAGTTTCTTTTTTCTTATTGTTCTTTTTCTTACTCATTGATGATTTCTCCTTCTATGATTGTTCTTCCATTTTCTGGGACAATCTTATTCATTTCGTCTAACCAGTTTTCAGTTAGCGTCAAGATGTCTCTGAGCTTTTCAATCTGAGCATCCTTGCCAATCCCTTGGATAAGGGTTTTAAATCTAAGCGGTGCCATTTCTTCGTCAAAGAAATTTTCAAACTTGGTTACGAGCTTACTGAGATTAAAGATATTGGTAACACTGTTTTCTAGCTTTTCTTTGTCAGCTCGTAAGTGTTCGATAGATTCTTTCAAAGCTAATGCTTCCGAGGTTTCTTTCTCAAGCATTTCATAAGACGCTTCTTTCAGTCGCAAACTTCTTTTGACTGAATCAAGCTCGTCCGCTAGGTCTTTATTCTTGCCTAGCAGTTGCTTGTTAAGGTCTTGCGTAGCTTGGTAATCTTGGGATAACTTCCTTCTCGATTACCTTTTCAGTGGTCTTTGTTTGTTTGACACGTTCAAGCTCGTCTTCTAGTGCTTTAATTGTTTGGTCTTTCAGCTTCGACTTGCGCTTGACCTCTTGCAACTCTCTGACCGTTGGTGATTCGCCTTGCTCGATTTTTCCAATCTGCTCTTGCTTTTCTTCCTCTGGAAGTGTTGCGATGAGGTATAGGGCTGAGTCCCCCAAATCTGACAACGTTGTCACATTTGGAAGCTGCTTGGCAACTGTCATCATCCTATTTGCTTTGCGGTAATTGATACCAACCTTGTTGAGCCATTCGCCAAATTGCCCGTGTGCTAGGTCGTTTTCTTTAACGTGGTTTAATCGTCTACCAACTCGATTTGAGAAAGATTGTTCGATAATGCTATTTCTTGCATTTACTTTTTCCTTTCTAAATTTGGTTTTCACACCACGCGCAATCCGATATAATAATTTCAGAAAGGGGGTGATTATATGGATAATTTAACGAATGACGCAAAATATCTTTTAATCTCAATGTATGCAAGATATCTTGAAAGACGCAAAGATGAAAATTCTAAAAAGGAAGCCAGAAATTTTCAAGGCATTGATTTTATCAAAGAAAACATTATGCCCGAATGGTCTGAAGAAGATATTCTTGATACTTGTTTTGAGTTAAAACGTCATGGTTATCTTAGCGGTCTAGCTGGCAATAATACTCTTTATTCCATTTGTCTTACGACTGAAGCCATTGCAGCGCTCGAACTAAAATTTAAAGAACCTACTCTCAAAGAGAGGATTGAAAGTGTTCTTGACTTTGCAGCTAAGATTAAATCCGTTATTCCTTTTGCTTAGCTTTGTCAGCTAATGCTTTTTCTTTTAAAACATTAAGACCGAATGGATCTTCTTTGATTTCCAAGCAGGTTTTTTCAATCTGTTCAGCTTGGTTGATAAGTATTTCACGGTCTTTGTTTCTTGCCTTGAGTTCTGCGTCGATAGACTCAAGGCTTTTTGCGATGCGTTCTAATATTTCGTTCATTGTTGTCCTTTCTATTTTTGATATATAGGCTTAATCAACTGTAAAGGGTAAACCAAATAACTTGTGGAGAAGCAGTTTGATAATAAGGAAAACCCCTACCCCAGCAATCGAACCCAATATAGAGCCGACAATTGCCAAAAAGATACAACTTATTATTAACCCGGGATAACTCCAAAGCCAATCGTCAATGACGTCTTTGATTTTTTCAAAGGCTTTTTTTATTTTCTTCATTTTGTTTATTGTTTCCTTTCTATCCGTTTTCGATTGTTCGATTTAATTCGGATTTTTTGCCTAAAAAAATGTTATCCATTGGAACTTTGTAATATTTCGACAGGCTCTTCAATAGGCTCACTGGGATGTTAGAAGAGTCATTCTCATACTTTAACAAAGTTTGATAAGTGATTCCATTAGCTTCTGCTACAGTCTTTGCGTCTAGGTCATAGTTAGTTCGCAAAGCTCGTAAAGTTAGAATCATGTTCATCCTCCTTTTAGTTTTGTTATTAGGTCTTCATCAACCTTACATACATATTATAATTCGATTTAATTCGGATGTCAACACTTTTTTCGTATTTTTTCGAATTTTTTTCGATTTTTTTCGTTTTGATTATTTACTAGCGTGCAAAAATGTTGTACTATATATAGTAGAGATAGGGTGAAAGGAATTATATAAATATGGCTAGAGGAGAACAAACCCCACAAGAAAAAGAAGCTATGAAAGTAGTTTCTGCTAGATTGAATGGGTTGATTTCAGCTCACAATATCAAACAGAAAGAATTAAGCGAAGCTACTGGCATCCCAACAAGTACATTATCTGGATATATGAAAGGTAGCTCATTGCCAATAGCTGGCAACATTCAAAAGTTAGCTGACTATTTTGGTGTAAAAAAATCTGCGATTGACCCACGCTTCGAAACTTCAGATTCTGATTTTAACCCCGAACAAGAAACCAATGATATTGCTACGCTTTTACGCCAGCAAATAAAAAACCAGCAAATCATAAATGACAAGCTGGATAAAATAATTAATCTGTTAGGTAAATAACAATGGCATCATATCGCAAACGACCAAACGGTTGGGAATACCGCATAAATTACTACGATTCTACCGGCAAACGCAAACCAAAGTCAAAGGGTGGTTTCCGTACTAAATCTGAAGCTATCAAGGCTGCTGCTGAAATGGAGCTGAAAATACAAGACGGCTTGAATGTGGATGAAGATATTACTCTTTACGCTTACTTTAAGCAGTGGTGCGAGGTTTATAAGAAACCTACGGTATCACTGATAACTTATAAGGCATACGTCAACACTCAACGTAAGATAGAATTATTCTTTAGCGACAAGAAATTGAAATCTGTCACTGCTACTCAATACCAGCGTGTGCTGAATAGCTACGCTAAAACTCACGCTCAAGATACTGTCGAGCGTTTTAATGTGCATGTCAAATCGTGCGTTGAAATGGCAGTGCATGAAGGCTACATCAAGCGTAACTTTTGTAAGTTTGCTAAAATCAACGCAAAGAACAAAGGGCGTGATATTGAAACGAAATTCCTAGAGGTCGAAGAATATGAGCGATTGATCTACGAGACAAGCAAGCATCCAGAATTTGCGTCTTATGCAGCACTCTATATCATCGCTAAAACTGGTATCCGATTTGCTGAGTGTTTAGGTTTAACCGTGGATGATATTAACCGAGATACTGGCATGTTATCAGTCAATAAAACGTGGGACTATAAAAATAATACTGGTTTTCTACCAACCAAAACAAAAAGCAGTATCCGAGAGATACCGCTTGATGATGAATTTATAAACTTTATCGACCAACTACCACCTACCGAGGACGGTAGACTACTACCCTCACTATCCAATAATGCAGTTAATAAAACGCTTCGAAAAATCGTTGGGCGTGAAGTACGTGTCCACTCATTAAGGCACACTTACGCAAGTTACTTAATAGCCCATGATATTGACTTGATTTCTGTATCACAAGTTTTAGGACATGAAAATCTAAACATTACACTGGAAGTCTACGCCCACCAATTACAAGAGCAAAAATCACGAAACGACGAAAAAATAAAACAAATGTGGACAGAATGTGGACAAAATGCTTTAAAACCGTATGGTTAAAGGCTTAAAAATGTCCCCTGCCAACGAAAAGATGTAAAACATAGAAATAAATAAAAACTATAAAGACTTGATTTTGCTAGGTTTTTATGGTTTTTATTTTTATTTATTTTCGTAGGTTTTTGAAAAAGGTGGACAGGATTGTGGACACCGACATACTAATAGACGTACACCTCTCCGTTATCGACGTGCCCGACCTTTTTAACACCATCAACTGGCTCCATCCCACGTTCTTCGACAAGGATGTCTCCGTCTTTATCTACCCAAAAATCAAGCATGTCCGCATATTCTTCAAAAGTCATATCGTCCTTGAAGTTTTCAAAGTTATCTTCCAATGCTTTTTGTAACTGTTTTTCAATAATCATTTCAAGTGCCTCTTTCTTCTCTGCAATCAGTGTTTCCAATTCGTTTAAATCATCCATCGTAGCGTGGTTTCTGATAAAACTGCGAGCCGACGAGCGCTTCGACAGATAATTTCTGTGTTCTCTATTCTGCTCGTTCCATTTCTTAGTTGCTTTTGTTTGTGCGTCCATTATGCCACCTCCCAAACTTTTTCAGCGATGTAGTAAGTACCAATGCTATCGCCGTCAGCGACTACTTCGATGCCGTAGTACGCACCAGCTTTGTGCATAACTTCGTTGAATTTAACCACTTTAGCAGCATCTAGCACTTGGATCATTGACCATTTACCAGATTTACGCATTTTAGCTTCAACTGCTTGGAATTTAGCAAGACTAGTGTCGCCGTCTTTGATAGCAGCCCAAGCCATTTTCATAGCTCCGGCGATGTATTCGATAGCTTTGCCACCGAATTTCTTAGCAGCGTTTTTAGCAATTTCCCAAGCGTTTTTCATAACTTCTTTTTTCATGGCTCTTACTTCCTTTCCTTATCTTCATTTATATTATAGTACATATACTATATATTGTCAACACTTTTGATAAAGAAATTCAGTTTTTTTGCAAAATAAAAAACCGCCCATAGAAGG
>OGJY01003207.1_pt1 | contig 14164 bp, 11 predicted proteins | sample 1572231 | NCBI WGS metagenome assembly OGJY01 (sample SAMEA2582121, study PRJEB24529) | metagenome | biome: Human gut stool | place: China | collected 2011
GGCGGCATACGAGATCCACTCGTGACTGGAGTTCAGACGTGTGCTCTTCCGATCTCGGATTCCCACGGCAGGCCCACATAGTGGATGGCGGAATGGGGGCTGGCACCGGTGCCGCCGTCATGGCCGGAGATGACCACGCAGTCCGCACCGGCTTTGGCCACACCCACCGCGATGGTCCCGACACCGCTTTCGGCCACCAGCTTGACGGAGATGCGGGCCGAAGGATTGAGGTGACGGAGGTCGTAGATGAGCTGCGCCAGATCCTCGATGGAGTAGATGTCGTGATGCGGCGGCGGGGAGACCAGGGAGACCCCGGGCATGGTGGCGCGGACGCGGGCGATGTCCACCGTGACCTTGTAGGCGGGCAACTGGCCGCCTTCACCGGGCTTGGCACCCTGGGCCGCCTTGATCTGGATCTCTTCCGCATGGGCAAGATATTCCGCCGTGACGCCAAAGCGGCCCGAAGCGATCTGGCGGATACGGGAGCGCGCGTCATGACGACGGCCGTCCGCGTCCGTCCGGGGCGTGTTGCGGGCCGGATCCTCGCCGCCTTCACCGCAGTTGGAGGGCACGCCGCAGGCATTGCAGCCTTCGGCCAGGGTGCGGTGGGCTTCGTCACTGATGGCGCCATAGGAGATGGCCGCACCGACGAAGTGCCGCAGGATGGCCTCTTCCGGCTCCACCTCGGCCAGAGGGACGGGGGCGCGGGCCGGGTCGGGCGCGATCTCCAGCAGGGAGCGCAGCGTGAAGCCCTGTGCTTCCTGCCCGTTGCAAAGGCTGGAGAAGGTCTGCCAGGCCGGGGAAGGAGCCTGTCCGTCCGTGTCTTCATTGACGGCCGTATGCAGGGCGCGCACGGTACGGGGGCTCCAGAGACGCGCCGCAGGGGCGGCAGCTGTGGTATCGGCATCGTCCCAGGCCTGTGCGTGACGCAGGGCGGCATCGCGGGCCAGGGTCTCCAGACCGATGCCGCTGATGGAGCAGGGCGTGCCCGTGAAATAACGGTCGATGACATCCTGTGACAGCCCCAGGGCCTCGAAGGGCTGCGAGCCGCGGAAGGATCGCAGGGTGGAGATGCCCAGACGGGCAAAGGCCTTGAGCAGGCCCTTCTTCAGGGCATTGATATAGCGTTCCTGCGCGTCTTCTTCGTCAAGAGGGCCGGCGTCCGTGCTCAGGCGGCCTTCCCGGGCCATGCGGCGGACGGCATCCAGGGCCGCGTGCGGGCAGACGGCATTGACGCCGTAGCCGATGAGCTGCGCCATGTGGATGACCTCGCAGGCTTCGCCGCTTTCCGTGATGATGCCGCAGGCATGGCGAAGCCCGGCACGGATGAGATGATGGTGCAGGCCCGCGCAGGCCAGCAGGGCGGGGATGGGCGCCTTGTCCGCCGTCATGGCCGTATCGCTCACCACAAGGATGGTGGCCCCTTGGGCGATGGCAGCCTCGGCGTCCGCGAACAGGCGATCGAGGGCCGCGCGCAGAGCTTCTCCGTCGCCGTGAGCCGGGAAAGTGGCGTCAAGGGTGGCGGCCCGGACGGCGGGACGCCGCGAGGCCCGGATCCGGCGCATGTCGTCCGTGGTGAGGAAGGGATGGGGCAGGCGCAGGACAGCGCAGCTTTCGGGGCCCGGTTCCAGGATGTTGCCCGCACGTCCGGCATGGCCCATGAGCGACATGGACAGCTGTTCCCGGTAGGGGTCGATGGGCGGGTTGGTCACCTGGGCAAAACGCTGCTTGAACCAGCGGAACAGGGATTGCGGCTCGTCGCTGAGGCAGGGCAGGGGCTTGTCCGTCCCCATGGAGCAGACGGGCTCCTGGGCGTTCTCGGCCATGGGCACGAGGACCTGGCGCTGCCATGTGCTGTCGCAACCGGCCTGACGCAGACGGCGGTCCAGCGGCGGCAGGGCGTGCGCGGGATCGCTTTCTTCGCCCATGCCGTTCAGGGTCTCAAGGCGCACGGCGTGCTTCTGGAGCCAGCGGCGCCAGGGCTGGGAGCGGATGACCTGCCCCTTGATCTCCGCATCAGGCGCGATGCGGTGGTGTTCCACGTCCGCCAGGATCATGCGCCGGGGCTGGAGCTGGCCGCGCTGGATGATGTCCTCTTCAGGCACGTCCACAAGGCCGCTTTCCGAGCCGAGCACCATCAGGCCGTCCCGGGAGACGCTCCAGCGGCAGGGGCGCAGGCCGTTGCGGTCGAGCATGGCGCCCACGCGCCGCCAGCCGTCGGTGAAGACGAGGCAGGTGGGGCCGTCCCAGGGTTCCATGAGGGACGAGTGATATTCGTAGAAGGCTCGCTTGTTGTCGCCCATGACGAAGGTGGGCCCGAAGGGTTCGGGGACCATCATCATCAGGGCGTGGGGCAGGGTGTAGCCCGCGCGGACCAGCAGCTCCAGCACGTTGTCCAGGGTCCCGGAATCCGAGGTATCGGGATTGATGACCGGCAGGGCGTCCTTCAGATGTGCCCCCAGCAGGGGCGAGGCGAGCACGGCCTCGCGCACGCCCATGTGGGCCGCGTTGCCGCGCAGGGTGTTGATCTCGCCGTTATGGGCGGCCAGACGGAAGGGCTGGGCCAGGGGCCACGAAGGCAGGGTGTTGGTGGAAAAACGTTCGTGGAACACGGCAAAAGGCGCGGCGCAGTCCTCGTCCGTCAGATCGGTATAGAACTCGCCCAGCCGGGAGCCGGGGAGCATGCCCTTGTAGACGATGCTCCGGCAGGAGCAGCTGGCCACATAGAACAGGCGGGTGTCCTGTCCCTGCCGGCGCAGCTCCTTCCAGATCAGGTTCTCGGCCATGTGCCGGGCAAGGAACAGGCGGCGTTCAAGGGCTTCGGGATCATGGAGCTCGGCGGCTTCGGGGGAGCTGGTATCCGGCAGGACGAGCAGCTGCAAAAAGCCGGGCATGGTCTGACGGGCAGCGGGAGCCAGCACGTCTTCGCGCACAGGGACGTCACGCTCGTCTTCCACGCGCAGGCCGCAGGCCGTGAAGATCTCGCGGAAGCGCTGCAGGCACAGTGCCCGCAGCGCCGTATCCTGAGGCAGGAAAAGCTGGGCCACGGCCCAGGGGGCGGCGCAGACCGACAACGCGGGCCACTGGCGCAGGAAGAAATCGCGCGGCAGAGGGAAGAGGATGCCGGCGCCGTCACCGTTCTTACCGTCACCGCCGCCACGATGGGCCATGCGGGTCATGGCACCCAGGGCCATGTGCATCACGTCATGACGGCTCTGGCCGTCCAGATAGGCAACAAAACCCACACCGCAGGCATCATGCTCCCGGCGGGGATCGAAAAGACCGTTCATATGTCACTCCTGGGAAGGCTGGGGGAGTGGAGGGAAAACGTCCCCGGGCGGGGATGGTCATGCCCGGCCCGGGGAGACAAAGAGACCAGTTCGGGGATCAGTGCAGCCAGAGCATCTCCGCATAGGAGGGCAGCGGCCAGGCGGCGGCATTGAGCATGCGCTCAAGGGCGTCGCAGTGTTCGCGGCAGGCCTGCATGGCAGGGACCACGCCGTCACGGGCGATACGGGCGGCCGTGTGGGCGTCCGCAGCGGCACGCAGCGCGGCGAGCTGCTGTTCCAGGGCGGAAAGGGCAGCGTTCAGGCCCACGGTATGGCCGCGCAGGCAGGTGAAGCGCTCTTCTTCCATGGCGGCCTCGGTGCTGACGGCCCGGGTCTTGAGCACCAGATCGGCAGCAGCGGCCTGCTCCTGCAGGGCGACGGGCAGGATCTGCGTGCGGGACATGTCCAGCATGAGCGAGGCTTCGATGGCGATGGTCTTGGCGTAGGTGTCCAGCAGGATCTCCTGCCGGGCCAGCATCTCGCGTTCGGAAAGCACGTTCTGGCGCAGGAACACGTCCATGACTTCAGGCGTGTTGTAGCGTTCCAGGGCATCCACGGTGGTGGCCAGGTTGGGCAGGCCGCGACGGGCCGCCTCCACGGGCCATTCGTCCGAATACCCGTTGCCGTTGAAGACCACGGCCTGATGTTCCCGGAACAGACGGGGCAGCAGCTCCTGCAGGGCGGCGTTGAGGCTCGTGCCGGAGCCCACGGTGGCTTCCAGCTCGGTGGCGATGTCGTCCAGGGCGCAGGCCATGGCCGTATTCAGGGCGATGTTCACCGGCGCGATGGACTGGGAGGAACCCACGGCCCGGAATTCGAACTTGTTGCCGGTGAAGGCAAAGGGGCTGGTGCGGTTGCGGTCGGAAAGATCCACGGGCAGGGGCGGCAGGGAGGAAACGCCGATCTCCATGCTGGTGCGGCCGGGCTTGTGGGTCACACCGTTCATGATGGTGTCGATGACGTCGGTCAGCATGTCGCCCAGATAGACGGAGATGATGGCCGGCGGGGCTTCGTTGGCGCCCAGACGGTGATCGTTGCCCGCACCCACCGTGCCCAGACGCAGGGCGGCGCTGTGCTTGTGCACGGCCCGCAGCACGGCGGCCAGGAAGACGAGGAACTGGGCATTGTCCAGCGGGGTCTTGCCGGGATCGAGCAGGTTGTTGCCCTCGGAATCGCTGATGGACCAGTTGTTGTGCTTGCCGCTGCCGTTGACGCCGGCAAAGGGCTTTTCGTGGAGCAGGCAGATGAAGTCATGCCGCGGCGCGATCTCGTGCAGCAGGTTCATGATGAGCATGTTGTGGTCGGTGGCGATATTGGCGTCCTCGTAGATGGGCGCGATCTCGAACTGACCGGGGGCCACCTCGTTATGCCGGGTCTTGGCCGGGATGCCGAGGCGGAACAGGGCGTCCTCCACATCCTGCATGAAGGCCATGACGCGCGCCGGGATGGAGCCGAAGTAGTGGTCTTCCATCTCCTGGCCCTTGGCGGGCGGGGTGCCCATCAGCGTGCGGCCCGCCAGCAGCAGGTCGGGGCGCAGGGCGGCCAGACGGCGGTCGACAAGGAAGTATTCCTGTTCCGGTCCCACGCTGGGGCGCACGAAGGTGGCCGTATCGTTGCCGAACAGGCGCAGGATGCGCAGGGCCTGGCGGGAAAGGGCGGAAATGGAACGCATGAGCGGGATCTTGCGGTCCAGGGCCTCGCCCGAATAGCTGTAGAACAGGGTGGGCACATGCAGGGTACGGCCGATGATGAAGGCAGGGACCGTGGGATCCCAGGCCGTGTAGCCGCGGGCCTCGAAGGTGGAGCGCAGACCGCCGGACGGGAAGGAGGAGGCATCCGGCTCGCCGCAGATGAGCATCTTGCCCGAGAACTCGTTGATGACGCGTCCTTCGCCGGTGGGGGTCAGGAAGGCGTCGTGCTTTTCGGCCGTCAGGCCGGTCATGGGCTGGAACCAGTGGGTGTAGTGCGTGGCGCCCTTGCTGATGGCCCAGTCCTTCATGGCGCAGGCCACGGTATCCGCGATGTCCGGGTCAAGGCGTTCACCGCGGGCGATGGTGGCCTTCAGCATGCGGAACACGGGCTTGGGCAGACGCTTTTGCAGGATGTCGAGGGAGAAGACGTCACAACCGAAGATGGTGTCGATCTCGGTGGCGGGGGGCTGGTGGTCCGGATGGCTCTGGGCGATCTGCCGGATGGCGTCGGTACGGGCATTCATGAGGGACTCCTTGGAACTCTTTTTTCAGGCCCGCCGGAAAGGGGAGAGGGTGAGACCTTTCTCGGCAGGCCTGATGGGGAGGAAAACGGAAAACTTTGGGCAGCGGATCCTTACAGGGCGGCGGGGCCGCGCTCACCGGTACGGATACGGATGGCATCCAGCACGTCGTAGATGAAGATCTTGCCGTCGCCGATCTCGCCGGTGCGGGCCACGTCGATCGCCTGCAGCACCTTTTCCAGTGCTTCGTCATGGACCACGATCTCGATCTTGATCTTGGGCAGGCAGTCCACGGCGTAGGTGGTGCCGCGATAGACTTCCGTATGCCCGTGCTGGCGACCGAAGCCGCGCACTTCGCTGTAGTTCATGCCGTGGATGCCGATGGCGGTCAGCTGCTGCTTCACTTCTTCGAACTTGGACGGACGGATGATGATTTCGAGCTTTTTCATGATGGGCTCCAGATATTCCTGACAGCAGGTGGAGAGGTCTCGACAGTTACAGGGTGTAGCCGCGTTCGTTGTGCAGGCTGAGGTCCAGGCCCCGGATCTCGGAGGCGGGATCCACACGCAGGCCCACCAGGGAATCCGTCAGCTTCAGCAGGATACGGCTGACCAGGTAAACGAAGCTCCAGGTGGCGACGATGGAGATGACCTGGACCACGAGCTGCCACGGGTTGCCGTAGAACAGACCGTTGACGCCGTTGATGCTGGCGGAGGCGAACAGGCCGGTGGCAAAGGCCCCCCAGGTTCCGCCCACGCCGTGGATGCCCACCACGTCGAGGGCGTCGTCATAGCCCAGACGGTTCTTGAGCAGGATGCCGCCGTAGCAGATCATGCCGCCGGCAAAGCCGATGACCAGGGCGGGCATGGCTCCCACGAAACCGGCTGCGGGCGTGATGGAGACGAGGCCCGCCAGCGCACCGGAGATAGCGCCCAGGGTCGTGGCCTTGCCGAAGCGCAGGTATTCAAGGAGCATCCAGCCGAAGATGCCGGCGGCCGTGGCCAGGTGGGTGGTGACCAGGGCGTGGCCCGCAAGGGCGTTGGCAGCCAGGGCGCTGCCGGCATTGAAGCCGAACCAGCCGAACCAGAGCAGGCCGCCGCCAAAGAGCGTCATGGGCAGGTTGTTGGGGATCATGGGCGTCTTGCCAAGGTCAGTACGGGGGCCCACCGTATGGGCGCAGGCCAGGGCCGCGGCGGCGGAAGCCATGTGCACCACGGCACCACCGGCAAAGTCCACGGCACCCAGCTTGGCCATCCAGCCGCCGCCCCAGACCCAGTGCGCCATGGGGCAATAGACAAAGACCGTCCAGAGTGCGGAAAAGACCAGCATGGCCGAGAAGCGGATGCGTTCGGCGTAGGCACCGGAAATGAGTGCCACGGTGAGGGCCGCGAACATGCACTGGAACGCCATAAAGACATTGTGCGGCAGGTTGGTTGCGGGGCCGTTGGCTTCGCCCCCCACGCCTATGAGGAACACATGGTCAAGGTTGCCGATAAGGCCGGAGATATCGCCGCTGAAAGCAAGGGAGTAACCGAACAGGGCCCAGAGGATGGAGACCATCCCCAGCGCGGCATAGCTGTGCATGCACGTGGAGAGGATGTTTTTTGACCGGACGAGCCCGCCGTAGAACAAGGCCAGGGCCGGAGTCATGAGCATGACGAACGTGGCGCAAAGGATGATGAACGCGGTGTCTGCAGGATTCATGGAAAACCTTCCTGTGGTCTGGCGGTGCGACAGGTATCGGGCCTGTGCACTGCGGAAAACATGATTGCCGTTTTCTCAGACAGCGAGCAGCGGCAGACGTCACAGGACAAAGCAATCCCTGTGCCAGAAGCAGATATGAGGAAGGTTCGTTTATGTAATATACTAAAATAACTTATAAAAAATTTATAGTTAACGAAAGCGCACCATAATGCAGAAGAAAAAGAATCCTTGGGAAAGGTATATTTCTACCAAATGGTAGAAATGTGCCGAATGTACGAACATGCGCTTTGCGGCACAAACGGGATTTGAGGTTGATAATCTTTATAAATCAAGTAGATATGCAGATATTTTTATTTTTTTACCAGAATGTAGAAAATTGATATGCTCTACATTGATTGAACACCCAGTCACTGGAAATTAAAATATATCATATTGATATAATTATATTTTTCTAAATTTACACCAAAATGTGGACAAAGCAGCGTCGCAGGCACGGACGGACAGACGCTATGTTAGCAAGCATTGTTTTGTGCCGGATAGTTCCTTGCAGACCAAGGCAACAGGGACGGAAAGGTCTGCCCTGAACAAGATCTGTGCAAAGGCGAAGCTGGCCCGCCTGCATGTGCCGGGAAAAGATGGCTTTCGTGCGCCCGCACACGGAATCCCGGGCGTGATGCGGGTATCTCCCTGTAGAACAAGAAGATGACCTTCAAACACAGACAAGGAGATCAGGATGCCCGGACAAGCATGGTTGGCAGGAAGGGGCGCGAGCGCTCTCAAGATAGGGCGTGCCTGGATAGGGAGCTGTTGCGGCCTGTTACTGGTAGCGGCTTTGGACAGACTGGCCGTAGGCGATTACGGCGTGCCCATGTTGATAGGTTCTTTTGGTGCCTCGGCGGTACTGCTGTTCGCAGCTCCGGACAGTCCGTTGTCCCGTCCACGCAATCTGCTGGGAGGGCACTTTTTTTCTGCTCTGGTCGGTGTGGCCTGCGCACAATGGCTGCCGCCCTTCTGGGCTGTCTGCCTTTGCGTGCCCACAGCCATCGCCGTCATGCTGCTGAGCGGGACCCTGCATCCGCCGGGAGGAGCCACGGCCCTTATCGCCGTCACAGGCGGAGAGCAGATCCGGCAGTTGGGCTTCTGGTATGCTGTAGTCCCCTGCCTGGCTGGTGCTGTCCTCATGCTGGCTGTTGCCTGGTCCATGACCGCAGCGGCATATCTGTGGGCCAGCCTGTTCGGCCGTGTGCACATAAAAGAGGGAGAGACGACGGATCTCCATATCCTGTCAGAAAGGTAAAGCTCACGGACGGTTGGGCAGGGCGCAGGCTGCCGTATGACAGGATCGGCGAATCCGGCAGAGAAGGGACGGGCCTGACTGTATGTATGTTCTGGTATCCAGCTGCCTTGCCTGCGGAAAGGGAATAGGCTACATTATAAAAGGAGTAACCGAAGCACTGTCCTTCAGTGATTATTCCCTTTCTAAAGGAGATATGTTGATGATAAAAAAGTCTTTACCGTGCTGCTGGGCCTTCTGGTGGCGGGCACCATGATCTCTGTGGACTGTTCGGATGCGGCGGTCAAGCGTAACCGTGTGCGCCCGCGTACGGTCAGTAAACCGGTGACCCAGCCTGCCCCGACGGCCACGCAACAGACGACCGCTGCCCCGGCAGCAGCGGCTACGGCGACCGCTCCCAAGACGACGACCACGGCTCCGGCCGCTACGGTCACCCAGCCCACTACGGCCCAGGGCATGCCCTATGGCCAGACGATGGCCGCGCCTCAGTCGCAGGGCAGCGGCATGGGCAGCGCCCTGCTGGGGGTGGGTGCTGGCCTTGCCGGCGGCTATCTGCTCAACAGCGCTCTGTCCGGCTCTGATGCCACCGCCGCTACCGCTGCTGCACCTGCCGAAGGTGGACAGTCTGCCGTGGCTGCTGCCCCGGCTCCTGCGGCTGCTCCGGCCTCGCCTGTGGCAAACCTGCTGGGCTACGACACGGCCAACTACTGTACCCAGCTCTCGCAGGGCAATGCTGACGTCATGCAGCAGTGTACTGCCGCTGAGGCCGCAGCTACGGCGGCTTTCCGCCAGTGTGTGGCCATGTCCACTGGGTTGAACGGCATCGGCAGCTACGATGCCCTGCTGCGCTGCCTGCGCGGTACGCCCGCTGCCCAATAAGCCGGGCTTCCTATCAAAAGAATCGCCCCGTCTGATGGTTTCAGGCGGGGCGATGTTATTTTCAGGGCATGGCGGGATAAATGGTAAATGGAAAGACTCCTGACTAGAAGGCTAGGCGGGGCTCTGCCAGTATCCTGTCGATATCTGCATACTGGATGGAATGCTTTTTCAGCAAGCCCTCAAGGGCAGGGCGATCCCACAGGATAATGCCCGGTGACCGTGCTCCGGGGACGCTTCAAAAAAAATCGTTTTCTTTCCTCAAGAGCATTGACAGGCTGCCCGCTTTTCTATAAGAACACCCTCACGACGCGCTCGTAGCTCAGCTGGATAGAGCAACAGGCTACGAACCTGTAGGCCAGGAGTTCGAATCTCTTCGGGCGCACCACAACAAAAACAAGCGGTTAGCTGTAACAGGCTGACCGCTTTTTTTGTATCTTTTCTTCAGCAGGGCGTGCGGGCAAAGATGCTCATGCTATCGCGCTGCCCCTGTTCTAGGCCCTCTCCTTTTGCATAAAGATGATGCTAAACGTGCTTTTCGCGCCTAAAGCGGCGTGGAGAGGCTGACTATCGCTTTGTCCTGCTCTCTTTCCTTTATTGATCTTGCTCATGGCGGACACCGGCCCCCGCTCTGGGAGTGCCTTATTATTTTGAACAGTGTAAAGGGATAGTTTCCCGGAGTCCAAAGAAAGTCTGCCAGGTAAGTTGGTTCCACCTCCGTTTCGCTGCTGTCGAAATAGGAGTGTGCCCGGTCGTGATCGTATTGCCGGGAAGCCTCGGATACAAAAAAAGGCCCCGCCAGAGCGGGGCCTTTTTCATTCAGTCGGAAGCGGGGGCTTCGCGGCGGCTTAGTACATGCCGCCCATGCCGCCCATGCCACCCATGCCGTCAGGCATGGCAGGAGCGTCCTTCTTGGGGTCGGGCTTTTCGGAGATGGCGCATTCGGTGGTCAGCAGCAGGGAGGCCACGGAAGCGGCGTTCAGCAGGGCGGTACGGGTCACCTTCTTGGGGTCGATGACGCCGGCCTTGATGAGGTCTTCGTATTCGCCGGTAGCGGCGTTGAAGCCGAAGCCGTCCTTGCCCTGGCGGACCTTTTCCACAACGATGGAGCCTTCAAAGCCGGCGTTGTGGGCGATCTGGCGCAGAGGAGCTTCGATGGCGTTGCGGATGATGTTCACGCCGGCCAGTTCGTCGTCGTCAGCGGGCTTGATGCTGTCGAGCACCTTGGACACGCGGATCAGAGCGGTACCGCCGCCAGGCACGATGCCTTCTTCCACGGCAGCGCGGGTAGCGTTCAGGGCGTCTTCCACGCGGTCCTTCTTTTCCTTCATTTCCACTTCGGTAGCGGCACCCACATGGACCACGGCCACGCCGCCCACCAGCTTGGCCAGGCGTTCCTGCAGCTTTTCGCGGTCGTAATCGGAGGTGGACTCTTCCACCTGGGCGCGGATCTGCTTCACGCGGGCCTTGATTTCGTCGGCCTTGCCGGCGCCGTCAACGATGGTGGTGTCTTCCTTCTTGACCACCACGCGCTTGGCGGTACCCAGGTCGTTGAGGGTCATGTTTTCCAGCTTGGTGCCGGTGTCGTCAGAAGCCACCTGGCCGCCGGTCAGGATGGCGATATCCTGCAGCATGGCCTTGCGGCGGTCGCCGAAGCCGGGGGCCTTGATGGCCACGACCTGCAGGGCGCCACGCAGCTTGTTGACCACCAGGGTAGCCAGGGCTTCGCCTTCCACGTCTTCGGCCAAGATCACCAGAGGACGATTGACCTTGGCGACCTGTTCGAGCACGGGCAGCATGTCCTTCATGCTGGAGATCTTCTTTTCAGTGCACAGGATGTAGGGGTTGTCCATCTCGCATTCCATCTTCTCCGCGTTGGTCACGAAGTAGGGAGAGAGATAGCCGCGGTCGAAGCGCATACCTTCCACCACGTCCATGGTGGTTTCCAGGCCCTTGGCTTCTTCAACGGTGATCACGCCTTCCTTGCCCACCTTGGCCATGGCTTCGGCGATGATGTTGCCGATGGTGGCGTCGGAGTTGGCAGAGATGGTACCGATCTGGGCGATTTCCTTCTGGTCGCGGGTGGGCTTGGCCAGGTTGGCCAGTTCGCCGATCAGGGCTTCCACGCCCTTGTCGATGCCGCGCTTGATGGCCATGGGATTGCGGCCGGCAGCCACCAGCTTCACGCCTTCGTGGTAGATGGCCTGGGCCAGGATGGTGGCGGTGGTGGTACCGTCACCGGCGGCGTCGGAGGTCTTGGAGGCGACTTCCTTCACCAGCTGGGCGCCCATGTTCTCGAACTTGTCGTCCAGTTCGATTTCCTTGGCGACGGTCACGCCGTCCTTGGTGATGACGGGAGCGCCGAAGGACTTTTCGATGGCAACGTTACGACCCTTGGGGCCGAGGGTCACCTTCACGGCATTGGCCAGCTTATCAACACCACGCGCCAGTTTTTCGCGGGCTTTCACGTCGAAGAGAACTTCTTTAGCGGACATTATATTTTCCTCCTGGGAATAATCGAAAAGCGGAGAGTGTGTATGACCGGCGCGTATGCGTTAGTCGGTCAGGATGGCGAGGATGTCTTCTTCGCGCATCACCAGATGGTCGATGCCGTCCAGCTTGACTTCGGTGCCGGCGTACTTGTTGAAGAGCACCTGATCACCCTTCTTGACGGCCAGTTCAACGCGGGTGCCGTTTTCCAGGACCTTGCCGGGACCGGTAGCGATCACCTGACCCTTGCAGGGCTTTTCCTTGGCGGTGTCGGGGATGTACAGACCGCCAGCGGTCTTTTCTTCGGTTTCCAGGCGCTTGACCAGCACACGATCGTTCAGGGGCTGCAGTTTCATGGTGTCAGATCCTCCAAAAATTTTTATGGCCACGCTTGGGTGGCATGCACAGCGTCCGCGGGGCGGAGCTGAAATTATCGCGTCATGACCGCCGTAAACCATTGCTGCGGTCCCGCAACGGGATAGTAGATAAGACACTCTTTGCGCTTGAAAAGGGGCAAAAAGGAATTTTTTTTGCAGAAAAGTTGTTTTTTTAACATAAAATAAATAAAATCAATATCTTATAGAGATAAAAAACTTTTCTTTCCAGCTGTTTTCCCGGGTACTGGGGGATGGCCGGAAAAAACGAGGCAGGAGCAGGATGCAAAAAGCAGAGGATGCGGCAGCAAGCGTGCAGCCGTGCCGGCATAGGTAATCCGGGAGCTGTGAGGGCAGGGATACCGGGTGCATCAGGGCAGATGCCGGGATGGTTGCGGGCCGAAAAAAGAAAGGCCCCGCATGGGCGGGGCCTGAAACAGCTAGCTGCAAGATGGCTAGTCTTTGTTGCCGAACAGCTGATCCGGCGGCAGGACCTTGAAACCGTTGGCCTTGAGCAGATCCACGGCCTGGTCGGTCTTGTCGAAACGGAAGATCATGATGGCACAGTCAGCTTCACGGGTGATGAAGGCATACATGTATTCCACATTGATGCCATGCTGCGAGACGAACTGCAGCACGCTGTCCAGACCGCCGGGGGTATCGGGCACCTGCACGGCGACCACACTGGTGCGGCCCAGGGTGAAGCTGTGTTCCTTGAGAACGGATTTGGCTTTTTCCTGGTCATCAACGATGAGGCGCAGGATACCGAAATCGGAGGTATCAGCCAGGGAAAGAGCGCGGATGTTGACGCCGGCCTCAGCCAGCGTATGGGTCACTTCGGCCAGACGGCCGGCGCGGTTTTCCAGAAAAACGGAAAGTTGTTCAGCTTTCATGGCAGGATCCTCTACGCTTTGGGAGTATCGTCGCCCGAGGTGGGCTTTTTGTCCTTGCCGGGGGTGATGTCGATCTCGTCAGGCTCGGACGAGGCCCGGCGGAAATTTCGGATGGCCCGTCCCAGCCCGCCACCGATCTCCGGCAGTTTGTTGGCGCCGAAGATGAGCAGCACTACGATCAAAATAAGTAACAGTTCCTGCATGCCGATGCCGAACATGGGGGCCTCCCTTGAATGTTGAGCCTTTCAGGCCATTGATTTGAAAAACATACGACGTGAAGGTGCCGAGGTCAAGACGTGCTGCGCTAAAGGACACCTCGCATGCGCTTGCGTACCTGCTGGGGAGAGGCGGGGGCCTTGAATCCCGCCTCGATGAGGCTGTGGGCGACCATGTCGCGGGCAGCGCGGCTCCTGCCGCCCATGACCACCACCAGCAGGCGGGTCTTGCCACGGCGGGCCGTGACGATGATGTTGTAACCGGAGGCCACGGTCCAGCCCGTTTTCAGGCCATCGACACCGGGGATGCCCAGCATGGTGTTGGTGGCCCCCAGGGTGCGCCCGTTGAAGCGGAAGGAGCGCAGGCTGTGGTAGCGCATGGCTTGGGGATGGCTGCGCAGATAGGCGCGGGCCAGGGTGGCCATGTCGCGGGCCGTGGTGCGCTGGCCCGCTGCGGGCAGGCCCGTGGGGTTCTTGAAGACCGTCCGGGTCATGCCGAGCTGGCGTGCCTTGTGGTTCATGAGGTGGGTGAAGTTGCGGCTGTTGCCGCTGATATGCTGGGATATGGCCATGGCGGCGTCATTGCCCGAAGCCACGGCCATACCGGTAAGGAGCTGGTCCACGGTGACTCTCTGGCGGGGACGCAAACGCATGCTGGAACCGCCCACCCGGGCCGTAGGATGGACACGGATGCTGGTGTTGCGTTTCAGGCGGCCCATTTTGATGCGGTCCATGACCACATACATGGTCATGACCTTGGTCAGAGAGGCGGGCGGG
>OGJY01003213.1_pt1 | contig 14135 bp, 13 predicted proteins | sample 1572231 | NCBI WGS metagenome assembly OGJY01 (sample SAMEA2582121, study PRJEB24529) | metagenome | biome: Human gut stool | place: China | collected 2011
TAATATATATACAAATCCTAAATATTTATGATATCAATATTTATTTATTTTATATTAATATTTAAGATTTTTTTAAGAATCTTAGGAAGTTTTGTTTTAGTCTTTGAAAATATAATGTGCTTAGAAAATAAGTTATCTAGTCTTTAGCTAAGTAGCATTTAAAGGAGAACAAATTATGAATTTATCATTTAATAAAAATTATCTTACTATATTATCATTTATAATTTTATGATTTGTTGGTTTTATCGGCTATCAAAGTGGGATATTTTCTTCCCCACAAAATTTAGAAGCATTTTTAAAGACTGCAGGTATTTTTGCACCAATCATATTTATTTTAATTCAAATTGTTCAATGTGTGATTCCTATTATTCCAGGAGGAGTTAGTTGTGTAATTGGTGTTGCTTTTTTTGGACCATTATGGGGATTTGTTTATAATTTTATTGGTATTTCTACTGGATCAATAATCAATTTTTTACTTGCTAAACGTTATGGAAAAAATATTGTTTTGAAATTAGTTTCTCAAAATAATTATGATAAATTATTTGCAATTGCAATGTTTGTTCCTTGTGCTCCAGATGATTTGCTTTGCTTTTTAGCAGGATTGACACCAATGTCATTAAAGAAATTTATTTTCATTATTTTAACATGTAAACCATGGTCAATTGCTGCTTATAGTCTTGGATTAAATATGGTGATATCTTGGGTTACATCATTATTTTAAAAGCTTACTAGTTAGTAGGCTTTTTTAATGACTAAATAATTTTTATAATATATAATAATTATTGAATAATTAACTAATATGCCACTATTTTAATATTCAAAATATATTCTTATAAATAAAAATGGAAGAATTAGGTTTTAAATATATGTTATATACCTAAATTACTTCCTTTATTATAATTTATATTTTTTTGAAAGGAGCCTACGATGTTAAAAAAGAATGAAATAAATTTATTAAGTAAAATTTTGCCATTTTGGAATAATCTTGATCAAGATGAAAAAGAATTGTTAATTTCAAATGCATTTATTGAAGATGTTGACCAAGGACAATTGATTCATCAAGGTAATAATGATTGTATTGGTATTTTAGTAGTTATAAAAGGATGTCTTAGAACGTATATTGTTTCTGATGAAGGCAAGGAAGTTACTTTATATCGATTAAATGCTAATGATGTCTGTGTTTTATCAGCCGCTTGTGTTTTAGACTGTATTGATTTTGATGTTTTAGTTGAGGCACAAACAAAGTGTCAAATTATTCAAATTGGTCCTGCTATTTTTCTACAACTATTTTCTCAAAATATTCATGTGGAATTATTTTCTTATAAATTAGCAACTGAACGTTTTTCAGATGTCATGTGGGCGATGCAACAAATTTTATTTATTAGTTTTGATAAAAGATTAGCTGCTTTTTTACTTGATGAAAGTAATCGTAGTAATAGTCTTGATATTAAAATGACTCATGAACAAATTGCTCAAAATTTAAATTCAGCTCGAGAAGTTGTATCAAGAATGTTGAATTATTTTGCTAAAGAAGGCTATGTTAGTTTATCTCGGGGACAAATTCATATTATCGATAAGCAAAGTTTATCTTCATTAATATAAAATTATATCAATCTATTTTTCATTAGATAAATAAGTTTACATTAGAATCTTCAGCATCAGCTAAATAAGATGCAACTCCTCCAAATTCAACTCCATCAATTAATTCATCTTTTGTAATTCCCATAATATCCATAGACATTGTACAAGCAACTAAACGTACGCCATTGTCTATGGCTTTTTTCATTAATATTTCTAACGAATCAACATTTTTATCATCCATAACCTTTTTCATCATACTAGTACCTATACCCGCCATATTCATTTTTGATAACTTTAACTTACGACTACCTCTTGGCATCATTAATCCAAATAATTTATCAATAAATGTTTTTTTAACTTTGATATTTTCACTTTTACGTAAAACATTTAATCCCCAAAAAGTAAAGAACATCGTTACCGGACGATTCATTGTGGCTGCACCATTTGCAATAATAAATGACGCTAACACTTTATCTAAATCACCACTAAATACAACCATTGTCTTACCATCTTTAACCTCTGATTTGTTTTCAATAACATCTAGACCTTTTTTTATATAGACAATATTTTCATTATTAACTCGCTTTGTTTTTAATAAAGTATTTCCAGTTTTTTTACACCAAGAAGCAATATCTGCCATAAATCCCATATCACTAGCCGATACTTTTAAGATCTCATTATTTTTCATTTCATTTAATGCTTCGCTTACTTTCATAATAGGCCCTGGACATTGTAACCCACTACAATCTAAAATTTTCACTTCTCCATCATCAACATTTTTTCCATCATGATTATCATTATTAGTAGCATTATCATCTTTTTTTATAGTTGTTTGCTTATAGTGCATCGATTTATAAAACGTTGTTCCACCAGATAAAATTGCTACTCGATCAAAACCGTTTTGCTTCAATATTCTAGCAGCATTATATGAACGAACCCCAACAGCACAATATGGAATAATTAGCTTATTTTTATCTAGTTCATTTAAACGCTGACGTAAGCTTCCTAAAGGAATATGATAAGAATCATCGATTGCAAAAACCATTCTTTCCATTTCTTCTGTTACATCAAGAATAATAAAATCGTCTTTTTTATCTTTACTAGTTAATAGTGTATCAACTTCATCCCATTCAATAAAATTAGCTCTATGACTTAATATATTTTCAGCTACAAATCCTAACATATTAACTGGGTCTTTAGCCAAAGAAAATGGTGGTGCATATGATAATTCTAATTCCATTAAATCATAAATAGTTCCATTTAATCTAATTGTTGTAGCCAAAGTATCGATACGTTTATCTACCCCATCTTGTCCAACTATTTGTGCCCCATAGATTTTCCCTTTAGCATCAAAGATCATTTTTAATGTTAAAGTTGTAGCTCCAGGATAATATCCGGCATGTGATTTTTGATTAATCAATGCAGTGAAATAGTCTTTATTTTTTACTTTTTTCATTGCTTTTAATTGCTTTTCATTAATTCCTACACTAGCTGCATTTAAATCAAATACTTTAGCAATCGCTGTTGCCTTTGAACCACGATATTTTTTCTTATCACCACACAAATTATCTGCCAAAATACGAGCTTGTTTATTAGCTGGTCCTGCTAATGGAACCATTGTTTTTTCTTTAGTAATGTAATTTTCAACTTCAATTACATCCCCTACTGCATAAATATCATCAACAGATGTTTTTAAATATTCATCAACAATAATTCCTTTTCTTTGATTTAAAGCAATTTTAGCTTTTGAGGCTAATTCACTATTAGGTTTAACGCCAATAGATAAGATAACCATATCCACAATAACTACTTTACCGCTATTTAATTCTATTTTTGTTTTATTGTCTTTTTCATAAAATGCTTTTACACCATCATTTAAAATCAAATCAACTTGATTTGCAATCATATTTTCATGAAGTAAATTAGCCATTTCCTTATCAAGTGGTGCCATGACCTGATCTTGCATTTCAATTAAAGTAACGTCAAGATTGACATTATGAAGATTTTCAGCCATTTCTAAACCAATAAATCCCCCTCCAATAACTGCTGCACTTTGTGGTTTATTTTCTTTTATATGAGCTTTAATTACATCCATGTCATGGACATTCCATAATGTAAAAATATTTTTTCCATCAATACCAGAAATATTTGGTTTAATTGGTGATGAACCCGTTGCAATAACTAAATTACCATAGCTTTCTTCATAAATTTCATTAGTTTTTAAATTTTTTACAACCACCTTTTTTTGATCAGGAATTATTTCAATAACTTCATTCAATGTTCGAACATCAATATTATATTTACTTTTCATTGCTTCAGGTGTTTGTAATAATAAAGCATCGCGACTTTTTATTGTATCACCAATATAATAAGGCAAGCCACAGTTTGCATAAGAAATATATTTACCTCTTTCAAACATGATAATTTCCATTTCTTCATCTCTTCTTCTAAGTCTTGTGGCTGTAGTTGCCCCACCAGCAACACCGCCAATAATCAAAGTCTTTTTTTTCATATATCCATTCTCCTTATCATCATTATTACATTATCATCATAACAAACTTAATTAATCCCTTCTGTAACTAAATCACATAACTATAATCTAATTTATTAAAATATATATATTGCTTATGATAATTTTAAAAATTACAACTTACATTAATATATAATTTATATGTATAACATATTTAAATTATTAATAAATAATCTATCAAAATATAAAAACACACTTAAAAGTGTGTTTTTAAAACATATCAAATTATTTATTACAATCCCTTTTTATACGCTGTTTAACTTTTTTATTTTGCTTTTATATACAAAACAAATAATAAATATAACTCCTATTAGTGGTAATCTTAAAACACTTTCAAACGTATTACCAACAGCTAGACTAAAAATATTCATAATAACATAAGAAACTACAAATAATGATATTATTAAAATTATATCTTCTTTTAAAAGTCTTGAAATATCTTTTTTATACCCAGTTATTATAACCATAAAAATCATAGCCGTTATTAATGCCTGGAGAATATAACTTATTGGTCCTTGAATACTAGACATCTCAATTTGTTGTTTAATTTGTAATTGACTTAAATTCCCTGTTCCAATAAAATAATCTTTTTTTATTTGACAAATCAAATGAACCGTTTGTAAAAATGCAATCAACCCTAATATGATCCTATTAAAAATAACTCGATTAAATTTCATATTCCATCCCTTCTTTAATACTTATTATCCCTAAAACTAAACATATTTTAAATAATTTGATACTTTTTATCTACTATTATAATATCATATAGTATCATTAATTAAAAATCATATAATATAAAAAAACATGGTATAATCCATGTTATTTCAAATAATCTTCAATCATTCTAACAGGTAAACCAATAACTGTTTCAATATCTCCTTCAATTTTATCAACCAAACATTTACCAATACCTTGAATTGCATAAGCTCCTGCTTTGCCAATCCATTCATTAGTATCTAGATATTCATTGATTTGCATGTCAGTGAGCTTTTTGAAAGTTACCTTAGTACCATCACTAAATGTCGTTACTTTTCCATCATCAATAATAGCTATAGCAGAATATACTGTTTGACTTTGATTTGATAAGCTTTTCAACATTTCAAATGCATCTTGACGATCTTTTGGCTTACCTAACATTTTATCATTTAAACAAACCATTGTATCTGCTCCAATTACTATATCATGAGGATATTTTAATGAAATAGGTAAAGCTTTTTGATATGCTAATTTTTCTAAACGCAAAGGAAGTGCTAGATTTTTATCTAACACTTCTTCTATTTCCACATAATCAATAATAAAATCAATTTTATGTAATTCTAATAATTCTTTTCTTCTAGGTGAACTACTAGCTAAAATGATTTTTTTCATTACTTAGATTTTTCTTCTTCTTTTTTTACTGGTTTAGGAAGTAGTGCTTTTCTAGAAACATTAACTTTACCCTTATCATCAACTTTTGTAACTTTAACTTTTAAAATATCTCCAAGTTTAACTACATCAGACATCTTTTTAATTCTTTCATGATTGTAATCAGAAATATGTAAGAATGCATCAGTTCCTTCAAATAAATTTACAAAAGCATAATTATCTTCAACTCTAACAACTTTTCCATCATATACTTCACCAACTTTGGCTTTTTTAACAATCTTTTCAATTAAAGCAATTGCTTTGTTAATTGCTTCTTGATCATGATGATATACAATCACTGTACCATCTTGTTCAATATCAATCTTAACTCCATCAGATTGTTCAATGATTTCATTAATTGTTTTTCCACCTTGACCAATAACTGACTTGATTTGATCTGTTTCAATTTTGATCATTTGTACTTTTGGTGCATATGGTGATAATTCTTTACGTGGTTCACTAATAACCGCCATCATATTAGCCATAATTTCTTTACGTGCCACTTTGGCTTGAGCTAAAGCTTCTTGTAATATTTCTTTAGTAATACCATCAATTTTAATATCCATTTGTAAAGCGCAAATACCTTCATCAGTTCCTGCAACTTTAAAGTCCATATCACCTAAGTGATCTTCCATACCTTGAATATCAGTTAAAATAGTATAGTCATCACCTTTTTTTACAAGTCCCATTGCCACACCAGCAACTGGTGCTTTTATTGGTACTCCAGCTGCCATTAATGCAATTGATGAAGCACAAATTGATGCTTGAGAAGATGAACCGTTTGATTCTAAAACTTCTGATACAACACGAATTGTATATGGGAAAACATCTTCACCTGGAATTACTTGAGCCAAAGCACGTTCTCCTAATGCCCCATGACCGATTTCACGACGCCCTGGTGCTCCCATTCTTCCTACTTCACCAACTGAATATGGTGGGAAATTATAATGATGCATGAAACGTTTTTGATCTTCTAAACCTAAACCATCAATTTTTTGATGTTCACCAATTGCTCCTAATGTTGCAACTGATAATACTTGTGTTTCCCCACGTGTAAATAAAGCTGATCCATGTACTCGAGGAAGTAAATCAATTTGTGAATCTAATGGTCTGATTTCATCTAAACGACGACCATCAGGTCTTATCTTTTCTACTGTAATTAAACGACGTACTTCATCTTTTTCTAAATCATGTAAGATGATTCCTACTTGTTTCATTACATTAGCTTTTATATCATCATTTTCATATTCTTTATTATCATATTCATTTGTAACTTCTTCAATTAATGCATCAATTGCTCCATATCTTTCCAATTTACCAGGAATTGATACTGCAGCAACCATTTGATCTTTAGCACGAGCAGTTACTTCATCAACTAAATTACTATCTAATTCAAATAACGGAATTTCTAATTTTTCTTTACCACAAGCTTCAACTACTTTTTCTTGAAAAGCAATTAATTCTTTGATTTTTTCATGACCGAATAATAATGCTTCAAGCATTATTTCTTCACTAACTTCTTTAGCATCTGCTTCAACCATATTAATTGCATCTTTAGTTCCCGCTACTTCTAAGTTGATTAATGATCTTTCTAATTGTTCTGGTGTTCCATTAACAATAAATTCACCATCAACTAATCCAACATTAACCCCTGCAATTGGTCCATTAAATGGAATATCAGAAACACATAATGCTAAAGATGCCCCCAACATAGCTGCCATTTCTGGCGATGCATCTTGATCAACTGACAAAACTGTATTAACACTTTGCACTTCATTTCTAAATCCATCAGCAAATAATGGTCTAATTGGGCGGTCAATCATTCTAGCTGTTAAAGTTCCATGTTCACTAGGACGACCTTCTCTTTTCAAAAATCCACCAGGAATTTTTCCTACTGAATATAATTTTTCTTCATATGTTACTGTTAACGGAAAGAAATCAACATCTTTTGGTTCTTTTCCTGCAACAACAGTAGACAAAATAACAGTATCATTGTATCTAACTAATACTGATCCATTAGCTTGTTTAGCCAATTCTCCAATTTCCACACTCAGATTTTTACCATAAAAATCCATACTAAACACTTGTTTACTCATTCTTTCACCTCATCTATTATCTTAGCCATTATAACATATAAATTTCTATTTCAAAACAATTTATTACGATACTACTGCAAATCTCTATAAAAAAATGTTATAATACTAATCAGAGGTGATTTTATGAATGAAAATGAATTAAAAAGCTTAGAAGTATACAATTCAAAATTTAAAGACGACCCTGCTTCATTTAATGATTTTCAAGCTAATGACTACATTAGATTATTGAAAAAAAATGAAAACAATGATGAAGCAATTGAAGTGGGTAAGACATTTATGTCTTTAGCCCCAAATTTAAAAGGATACTTAAATCAATATGGTTATGCTCTTTACAACAAGTATATCAATATCGATGATGAAAAAATCAAAGAAAATGAAACTCTTTTCTTTGGCATCCTTGACGACATTTTAGCTATTTGTAAACAAGAACGCTATTCACCAATGGAACCATCTGTGAATCGTGCTATCAAGTATTTACAAAAAGAAAAAGCAGATGATTATGAAAAATTAATCGAAATGCTTAATTTATTAGATCCAAATCTATTAGATGATAAACCTTTTACTAACAGTGAAGGCAAAGAATTCGAATCTAAAAAAGAACGTTATTATCGTTTAAAAGTTAGAGCATTATATAATGCCAAAAAATATAAAGAATGTGTTGAAACTGCAAATAATGCCTTAGCATTACCATTAAAATGGCATTTTAATACATTACAATGGATTGATTATCAAAGAGCCTGTTGTTTAGTAGAATTAGAACAATATGAAGAAGCTAAAAAAATCTTCTTATCTTTACATAATCGCATTCGCTCAATTGATTTTTATGAAGTTCTTTATAAAACAAATTCAAACATTGGTAAGTATAAAGAAGCTAATGCTTATTTATTATATGAATTTTTTGAAAAAGGTTACAACATTGACCACTTAAATATTTATTTAAGACTAAAAGAAGCAACACTTAGAACTGAAGATGCGGATTTAATTGAAATTGTAGATATTTTCTTAACAAAACTTTGTCAAGAAAACAATCGTGAATATACATCAGTAAACGATTATGGGGATAAATACAGTGATCAAAATTCTGATGAACTTTATGATATTATGTACGATAGAATCATGAATAATCTTGATAAATATGTTGAACGTATTGAAGGAACTGTTGTACATTATAACAGACAAAAAGAATTGGGGACTATTTCAAGATATGATGAAGATGGTATTTTCTTTAGACAAGAAGATTATGTTTATGATGAAGAAGTACAACGCCATGATAAAGTTGAATATACGCCTATTGAAACATTCGACAATAAAAAAGGAATTGTTACAAGTAAAGCTATTTTAATTGTTACAACTGAAGAATACGTTGATTTCAATTATTAAAATAGCTCATTATAAAACCAGCTTGATTAAAAAAGCTGGTTTTTATTTTGTTTTTTTATAATTATTCATAAATACTTTCATTGCTTTAATACTTTCATCAGAGATAACATGTTCAATTAGACAAGCGTCTTTATCAGCAATCGTTTCATCAATATTTAATACCTCAACAAATAATTTTTTGATCGTCTGGTGTTTATTACAAATAAATTTTGCTGCTTTGATTCCCTCTTTAGTAAGCTTAATATCCGCATACTTTTCATAATTTACATACCCGTTTTTTGCAAGTACTACAACTGCATTATTTACACTAGGTTTAGATACCCCGAGTTGTTTTGCAATATCACTTACACGAGCTTTTTTACCATCTAATGATAATTCATATATCAACTCTAAATAATTTTGCATCGCAATTGTCATATTTTCCATAATTTCACCTCTGTTCTTTAATAATAGCATATTATTGTATCTACGACAATACAAACACCATAAAACTCTTATTGACAAAAAAATCTTGATATTTTTTAATAATCTTAAAAAGTACAGAGAATATATTATTGTCATTTTTTATATTAAATTTAACAAAAATTATTAGCGCCTATAACTAATAATTTTTATTTCATAAATATAAATGAGGTGAAATAATGGATTATTTGTTTTTGTTATCGCTAAATCCATTTGTAATCGTATTGCTTGTTGCTACGTTCAATTGGTTAATGACCTTTTTAGGAGCTTCATTAGTTTATTTTGTTAAAGAAGCGAGTCAAAAGATTGTCTGTTTTGCCCTTGGCAGTTCAGCAGGAATTATGGTAGGTGCATCTTTTTTTTCACTTATCTTACCAGCTTTACAATATCTTGAAAATAGTAGTAAATTAGAATTATTGATTATTCCTATTGGTTTTATTTGTGGGGTTAGTTTATTGATGATTATTGATAAATTATTACCTCATGAACATTTAATGTCACATGATCAAGAAGGAATAAATCCCAGTAATTATTCTAAGAATAAGTTACTACTATTAGCTATGACTTTGCATAATATTCCTGAGGGTTTAGCAGTTGGTGTTGCTTTTGCAGGATGTCAAAACGGTAATTATTTACCAGCTTTAATGGTTGCTATAGGAATTGGAATTCAAAATTTTCCAGAGGGAACAGCAATTTCTTTACCCTTGTATCAAGGTGGTAAAAGCAAATTTATCGCTTTACTATATGGGCAGTTTTCAGCAATTGTTGAAATTCCGGCAGCCTTGATTGGCTATATTTTTGCATCATTAGTTAATGGTATTTTACCTTTTGCATTATGTTTTGCTGCTGGAGCCATGATGTTTGTTTGTATTGAAGAATTGATTCCTGAAGCAAATACAACTAAAAAAATTGATTTTGGAACAGTTAGTTTTATGATTGGTTTTGTGGTAATGATGTCTTTTGATATCTTGTTTTCTTAACTATAAGTAAAAAAGTATTAAGTCAAAATCCAGGACTTATTGACAAATAGTTGATAACAATGTATCATAGAAGTAACAATTTATTAAACAAAGACAGTGAAGTGAACTAGTAAATATTCTTTAGATATCAGAGACATTGTGGGTGGTGAAAACAATGCGTTAAGGAATATTGAATTCATCATGGAGTTGGATACTGATATGTAGGTAATCATCGGTCACTAGCCGTTATCTAGTAAAGTTATATACTTATAAAGATTATTAGTGTGAGCTAATGATGAATTTGGGGTGGTACCACGACCTTGTCGTCCTCTTTGGAGGACTTTTTTTGTTTAATAATTGAAAATAAAGGGGGAAATATGAAATGAAAAAAGTTTTTAGTGGGTTGCTTGCTTTAGCTATGGCTGCTAGTATTACTGGATGTAATAGCGGCGGTGCAAGTGGTGAACCAAAAGATTTAGCTGATGTTAAAATCGGAGTTATTCAGTTAATGCAACATGATGCCTTAGATGCTTCATATGAGGGATTTAAAGACGAATTAGTTGAAGCAGGTGTCAAGGAAGAAAATATTGATTATATAGTTGCTGGAGATCAAGCAAACTGCTCTACTGTTGCTGATAAATTAGTAAATGGAGGGAATGATTTAATTTATGCAATTGCAACTCCTGCTCTACAATCAGTAGCTGCAGCAACAACTGACATCCCTATTGTAGGATGTGCTATAACTGATTATACATCTACTAAACTTGTAAAAAGCAATGATGAACCAGGTGGAAATGTTACTGGAGCTAGTGATTTAACACCAGTTAAAGATCAATTTGATTTGATGCATAAATTATTACCTGATGCTAAGAAAGTTGCGATTATGTATTGTGGTAGTGAAGATAATTCAATTATTCAAGGTGATTTAGCTAAAGATGCTGCAAAGGAATTAGGATTAGATGCAACTGTATATAAAGTAGCTGATTCTAACGAAATTCAAGCTGTAGCTAGTCAAATTGTTAGTGATGACAATGATGTTGTTTATATTCCTACTGATAATTTACTTGCAACATATATGAGCAGTGTTGAAGCGATTACTAGTGAAGCTAAAATTCCATGTATCGTCGGTGAAGAAGGTATGGCTAAAGCTGGTGGACTTGCTACTTATGGAATTAGTTATGAAGTTTTGGGTCGTAAAGCTGGTAAACAAGCATTGGATATTTTAAATGGTAAAAAAACTGCTGCTAATACACCAATTGTGCAATTAGGGGTTGAAGATTGTTCTTTAGTTATTAATATGAAAATAGCTAATAAGTGTGGTATTACAATTAATAAAGAAGATTATCCTGATGCTGTTTTTATTGAAGAATAGGAGTTTTTAAAATGGGATTATTTTATACTTACCTAGGTGCTGTTGATTTAGGTTTAATATGGGGCTTTTTAGCTCTAGGAGTTTATATTACTTTCCGTTTATTGGATATTGCTGATTTAACGGTTGATGGTAGTTTTGCAACTGGTGGTGCTGTTTGTGCTGTTTGTGTTTTAAATAATATGCATCCCCTATTAGCTATTTTATTTGCTATTTTAGCTGGTTTTATTGCTGGAGGAATTACTGGTATTTTGCATACTAAGTGCAAAATACCAGCTATTCTAGCCGGTATTTTGACACAGATTGGTCTTTATTCAATCAATCTAAGAATTATGGGCGGACGTGCTAATTTACCTTTAACTACTGCTAATACTCTTTTTAATGATATTTCAATTGCATTAAATATAAATAAATATTATATTGCTTTTATTGTTTCGTTACTTTTTGTTATTATATTTATTGCTTTATTATATTGGTTCTTTGGTACTGAAATGGGTTCATCAATTAGAGCTACTGGTAATAATGAACAAATGGCTAGATCACTTGGAATCAATACAGATACAATGAAATTATTAGGATTGATGATTAGTAACGGACTAGTTGGATTATCTGGTGGTTTATATGCTCTATATGGTCAAGCGACTGATGTTAGAGTTGGTACTGGAGCAATTGTTATCGCTCTTGCTTCAATTGTAATTGGTGAAGTTATTATTTCTAGTAAAAAAAGTGGTTTTGCATTAAGACTAAGTTCAATTATTATTGGTTCCATCATTTATCGTATCATCGTTGCTTTAGTTTTACAGATGGGATTAAATACTGATGATTTGAAGTTATTAACTGCTATTCTTGTCGGTATTGCTTTAACAATTCCAATTATGCTTTCTAAACGTAAACAAATTTCTACGTATAAAAAATTAACAAAGGAGATTGATGAAGATGCTTAAATTAAAAAAAGTAAGTAAAACATTTAATCTTGGCACTGTTAATGAAAAAAAAGTTCTTCATGAAATTGACTTAGAATTAAATGAAGGAGATTTCGTTACTATTATTGGTGGAAATGGAGCTGGAAAATCTACTTTATTAAATATGATTTCTGGTTTATATCCTTTAGATTGTGGAACTATTACCTTAGATGGTGAAAACATTTCTCTACAGCCAGAACATCAAAGAGCTAAGAAAATCGGTCGTTTATTCCAAGATCCAATGTTAGGTACAGCTGGAGATATGCAAATTTTAGAAAATTTAGCTTTAGCTAAACGAAGAGGAAAAAAACGTGGGCTTACTTGGGGTGTTTCTAAAGAAGAAAAAGAAGAATATCGTGAGTTAGTTAAAACTTTAAATCTTGGTTTAGAAGATCGCTTAACCACTAAAATGAAGTTATTATCTGGTGGTCAACGCCAAGCTATTACATTATTAATGGCAACATTACAAAAACCAAAATTACTTTTATTAGATGAACATACTGCTGCTTTGGATCCAGCTACTTCTGCTAAGGTTTTAAAATTAACATGTGAAATCGTTGCAAAACAAAATTTAACTGCCATGATGGTTACTCATAATATGCGCGATGCTATTGATGTCGGTAATCGTTTGATCATGATGTATAATGGTAGAATTATTTATGATGTTAGAGGAGAAGAAAAGAAACGCTTGACTGTTGAAGACTTACTTCATAAGTTTGAAGAGGCTAGTGGTGAAGCTTTTGCTAATGATCGTATGTTACTTGGATAGAACTGTTGATACAGTTCTATTTTTTTATAACTAATAATTTTTCTTTTTCTAAGATACAATAAAATACGTCATCAATGTTATGAATATGTTGTTTTTTTAGTTCTTTTTTTAACCAATTAATATCTAAATTTAATAGTTTTAAATTGTCTTCATTAATGATTCCATCAATAATCAAAGCATCTGGTAATTCAACACAACATTCTTCTTTGGTAATAATCGATAATGTTCCATTTGTCTCTAATAAAGCAAATTCTACTTTTGAAATACTATCTATATTATTTTCACGTAAGTGATGCGATAAATCATCAACAGTATAGCGTTGTTTCTTCATTGCCTTTTGATTTAATTTCCCTTTATAAATAATATATGTAGGTCTGCCTTCAAAAATATCTCTTAATCTTTTAGACTTTAATGTAATTAATGATACCAGACGATCAATTATAATCAATGTTGATGTAGCAATAACTCCATAAATAAAAGGAAAATCATCATTTCCTAATGTATCCGTCATTATTTCAGCAACAATCAAAAACACAGCAAAATCAAATACATTTAATTGACTAAATTCTTTTTTACCAAAAATTCTTAACAAGATACTTAAATAAATCTAAATGCAAACCCTA
>OGJY01003216.1_pt1 | contig 14132 bp, 5 predicted proteins | sample 1572231 | NCBI WGS metagenome assembly OGJY01 (sample SAMEA2582121, study PRJEB24529) | metagenome | biome: Human gut stool | place: China | collected 2011
CTTAACATCAGAAGTTATTGCCTTTTTTATGCCATCAAAATCAAAATCACCATTAGGAAGTAAATCTACCTGTCCATATTTAATTCCATATTCTGCAAGAGATCCTTTTGATTCTCTAATTCCGATTACTTCTTCAAGTGTATCATAAGGCTTACCAGAAATATAAAGTATTTTGTCGCCCGGTCGTAAATTTGCTGATAATGCGATCCCTAATGCATGAGTTCCACATGTAATCTGTGGGCGGACAAGTGCATCTTCTGTACCAAATACATCAGCATATACTTTTTCTAAAGTATCTCTGCCTATGTCATTATATCCATAACCTGTAGATACGCCAAGATGCGCTTCGGAAACCTGATTCTTCTGAAATGCTTTCATAACTTTTAATTGATTATATTCAGCTACTTCATCTATTTTTGCAAATCTATCTTTTAATTCATTTTCAATATTAAATTCTTTATATACTTCTAATTCATAAATACTAGTACTGTATTGTTTACCATTGCTATGATTCCACATTTTATGTTGAACGTATTTTACATAGCGAATTTCTTGTTTATCAAATGAAATTTGTTTTGAAACTGTATCTCCTTGACTGGCATTACTATCGCTATAGATAGTTGTGAAATCTTTACCATCTTTAGAAACTTGTACTTCATAATCTGGACACTCTGATTCAAAATGAATGATAATTTCACTTGCTTCAACCATTTTTCCTAAATCAACTAACATCCATTGTTCATTTGTTTTGGCTCCAGACCAACGTGATTCAGCAGAAATGATACCATCTACTGCCATTGGCCCAGTGAAACGCCCATCTGAAACTTCACATCCTGAAACAGTTACATTAGCTTTATATGCTAGATTATATAATTCAAGATTAGCAATGGCTTCATTTAATAACGTTACAGTTTCATTTACTTTATCTTGAGTTACATTATCTTGAGTTACATTATCTTGGTTATTTCATTAGCTGTTTCAATCATTTTTTGTAGTGCATCAAAACTATCTTTTGTATAAAGATCACTACTGTAAGATTTAGCATCTTCAATAGTTGCACGTAACCATTCTTTTGATACTTGTGGTTCATCTAAGAATTTTACTTGAGCAAGTAATAGATTATGGTCAGATAAAGATGTTTCTACCATTTCAATATCTTCAATAGCAAGATTTCTAGATACTAAAATATTATCAACGCTATTAACTTTCATTGTTTCATCGACACCATTAAATGTATCATACCATTTTCCTTGGTAACCATTGACCATATCTAGTTCTTCTAAAAATAAATTGAATTCACTTCGATGTTGATCAGCATTAAAATCTCCAGTAACAATAATATAAGGTGTACTATCATTTTGGATTGCTGTCTTTAATTCTTCCATTTGTTTTTTACGAATTGCTTCAGTTTCATAACTTAAATGAGTGTTATAAAAAGCAATTTCATAATCACCTTTTTTAAATACCATTCGTTGATAAACACGTTGTTCTGTTGCTCCAGTTGAATCAACATTTACTGTTTTTGCATCAGTTAATTCATATTTAGAAGCTGCGGCGATGCCATATTCACCACCATCATAATCAATTGCTTTAGAAAAATACGTACTTGGATATGTAGTGCTAGCAAATTCATTCAACATATCATATGGATTACGTCCAGTGTTTCGATCAACTTCTTGTAAACCAACAACTTCAAGTTTATATTTTTCAGTTAATTCACGTAATTCATCTACGTTTGGTTGTTTATTTGCAGCAATATTAAATGTTCCAATTCTTAAAGTATCATCACTAACAGAAATATTTTTCTTTTCTTTAACTGTTAATTCAATAATACTGCTACCATAAAATTGATTATTAGTGCTATGTTTCCACATTTTGTTTTGTTGATATTTTACATAGCGTGCATTTTGGCCCATTAAGTCAAATGTTTTAGTACAACTGGCTCCATTTGTACTACCATCTGTTATATTACTAACAGTTTTAAATTGTTTGTCTTCACGAGCTATTTGAATCTCGTATTCTGGTGATTCAGCATGAAAGTTGATTGTAACACTATCTAGACTATATTCCTTTTGTAGATCAACGACAATCCATTGGTTATCTGTTTTATCAGCAGACCAACGAGTATCTGTTTTACCATCAACAATATTTTCACCAATAAATTGTAGATATTTCCATTCATCATTAGAAACTTTTCCACCTTCAACACCTGAATATTCCACAGGTTTGTTTAATGCTAGATTGTCATCTGTTTGTGCGTTAACGTTAAATAACAAATGCTAACATTAATTTTAGAAATTTTTTAATGTTTTTTTTCATTCATCCTTTCCCCCTCAACAATAATATGAAAGCTGTATACGAGCCAAAGAATACGCTTTTAAAAATATTCTATTATATATTTTTTATCAAAACAATATGTAGCTTAGTTATTTAAAAAAATAGAGTACGATTTTAGTGATTTGCATATCTGTATAATTCATACCCACGAAGAATTCTTCATATATTTTAGCTAATCGTTTTGATGTTTCTTTTAAATCTTCACAATTAGGATCATCATCTAATGCTTTAATAATTCTATAAATATGTTCTTCTATTTTTTAGTATCTATTATTTTAAACCTCTCTTTTATTAGCATCCCATATAAATTTATGTAACTGTAATTGTAATGTGATGTTATTTAAATGATGTTTGATCATGTAATCAACGATTATAGATGATTCAATTTTGATAAAGATAGGGTTATTTGTACTATTAATAAATGGAGCAATGTCAACACTGTAACCATGATCAATCAATATTAAATCATTAATATTATCTTGAGTAATGGGTCACCACCAGTTAAAGTAACATTTATAATCTTATCTTCATTTAAATAATTTAGGATGTCTTAAGTATGTAAAAAATGAGAACTATTAAAACTTTGTTCAGTTTTTAAATAATACATTTTTCTTCCTATACTATCAAAAAAAGCATAGCCCTAGCTTTGTTTATAGACAGGATGGTATAGTGAACTGTCTATACTAAATACCAATTTATTTTGACTAGATGTCAAGAAAAATATTAAAAAATAAATTAGAAAAGTTAAGAGTTTGTTAAGATTTGTTAATAATGTTTGCATATTGTAAATTTTGTGTTAAATTTACCTTGTGTTTTTAAGAATATAAGAATATACCAAATTACAGGGGGTAAAGAATGAAACTTACAGACATATTCGCTATGTGTGGCGGGTTGGCGCTATTTTTATATGGTATGACGATGATGTCTAATGGATTAGAATTAGCTGCCGGAAATAAGATGAAGAGTATCTTAGAAAAACTTACAACAAATCGTTTTTTAGGAGTAATAGTGGGTGCACTAATTACCGCAGTTATTCAATCATCTTCAGCTACTACTGTTATGGTAGTTGGATTTGTTAATGCTGGATTGATGAATTTAACAAATGCTGTTTGGGTAATAATGGGAGCCAATATTGGAACTACGATTACTGGACAGTTAATTGCAATTGATATTACAGCATTAGCACCAATTATAGCTTTTGTTGGGATTGCAATGATCGTATTTTTCAAAAGTAAAAAAATGGATGCTTTTGGTACAATTATTGGAGGATTAGGAATTTTATTCATGGGTATGGAAATGATGTCTAATGCTATGGTTCCACTTAGAAGTTCTCCAGATTTTATAAGAATTGTTAGTACTTTTGAAAATCCATTTATCGGTATTTTAGTAGGTGCTGTTTTTACTGCCATTATTCAAAGTTCTTCAGCATCTGTTGGAATTTTACAAGCTCTTGCAAAAAGTGGTGTAGTTACATTACCTTCAGCAATATATGTACTATTTGGGCAAAATATTGGAACTTGTATTACAGCAGTTCTAGCAAGTATTGGTACTGGTCGAAATGCTAAAAGAACAACTATTATTCATTTATCATTTAATATAATAGGAACAATCATATTTGTTACGATTAGTATGCTTTTACCATTTGCTGATTTTATGCAGTCATTGACACCTGGTAATATTCCTGCTCAAATTGCTAATGTGCATACTGTTTTTAACGTTGTCACAACAATTGTTTTATTACCATTTGGAACTAAATTAGTTACATTAGCATTTAAGATATTACCTGAAAAAGAAGGTCTTGAAGATAAATTAACTACTAAATATTTAGATTCTTCTATTTTCACAAATGATTTTCATATTGGTACTAGTGCAATTGTTAGTACACAGTTATTTAATGAAACACAAAATATGGTTAATGTAGTACAAAAAAATGTACAACGTGCATTTGAGTTAATCGTTAATTATGATGAAGAAAAACATAAAGAATTATTAAAAGATGAAGAATATATTGATTATTTAAATAAAGAAATCATTCAATTTACGACAAGTGCAATTTCTACAGAATATCCAATCGAAGAATCTAAATCAATAGGCTTATTTTTAAAAACTGCTGGAGATTTAGAAAGAGTTGGTGATCATGCAATCAATATTGCACAAAGAGCTAAAAAACTTTATGATGATAATGAAAAGTTTTCTGATGAAGCTCTTAAAGAAATTGGTATTATGAATAATTTAACAAAAAACATTTTAGAAGAATTAAATGTTTTAGATAGAGAAGAATTACATAATATTGTTGAAAAAGTTGATGTGATTGAAAATAGTATCGATATTACTACACATGAATTTGCAGTTAATCAATTAAATCGTTTACGTGATAAGAAATGTACGGTTGAACATAGTGCACTGTATACTGAAACATTAATTGATTTTGAAAGAATTGGAGATCATGGTTTAAATATCGCTGTCGCTTTCAATGAAATTAAAAATGATTTAACAAAAATGGCATAAAAAAACTAGTTTAACTAGTTTTTTTATATTATTGATTAAAATGTAACAAACAGTTTACATTTGAGGTTTACTATATAAGTAGAATATTATGATAAATGGGAGGTAGAGGTATGAAAATTAATCGAACATACGCAATTTATTTTTCGCCTACATTTACTTCAAAGAAATCTGCAGCTAGTATAGCACGTGGCCTTGAGGGGGAACTAACGGAAATAGATCTAACTTTAGATAATTCTATTGAAGAAATGACTTTTGACCGTCATGATGTAGTAGTATTTGGTTTTCCGGTATATGGGGGAAGAATTTTACCCGAAGCATTAAGACGATTGAAAAAATTTACAGGTGATCATACAACATGTGTAATTACTGTTACTTATGGAAATAGACATTATGATGATGCGTTATTAGAATTATTTGATGTTGTAAAAGAGCAAGGTTTTATTCCTATCGCTGGGGCAGCATTAGTTGGACAACATACATATGGACATATTCAAGTAGGGCGCCCAAACAAGGATGACACGTATAGTGATGTATTGTTTGGAAGTTTGGTACGCTTGAAAATTCGCGATGATAATTTTTCATTTGTTTCAGTACCAGGAAAATACCCATATTGTAAAGGTGTTAGTAAGGGTAAATTTCATCCAGAAACTAATGAAACATGTCAAAAATGTAAAATCTGTGTTGAAAAATGTCCTGTTCATGCAATCAGCGATGATTGTAAAACAATTAGTGATACTTGTATTTCATGTTTTAGATGTATTAAGGTTTGTCCTATTCACGCTAAAAATATGGATAATGATAAGTCATATCAGGAATTTGCAGAAGCATTTAGTAAAAAATTAGAAGAACCAAGAAAGAATGAATATTTTATCTAAAAAATGAGATTAAAGAGTAATGGGAATTTAATAATTTTATTTCAATGAAATCCTCTATGAGTTGATATGACAAGTAGAGGATTTTATAATTTATTGTTTTTTGATAAGAATGTTAATTTTATATATAATAAATTATTACAGTATTATGTAACATTTGATTTTATTGATATTGTTATAAAGATATTTTGAGAATTAGTAAAATATTGGTTGATGTTGTCTTAATATGGTGCTATGATTATTATAGATAGTTAATGTAGATTGGATTGTTACTTTAATTAGGCAAGACCGTGATAAGTTATACTATGGGTATGACTTTTTGCGGTCTTTTACATTTTCAATCAAAAAAGGAGGGAAATTAAAAAAACATTAGCTAAAAATAAGTATAGGAGATAAAGACAGTGAAAAGTAAAGCGGGAAAAATTTTAAAAAGTACATTAGCTGCATCGTTTGCGTTTTCATTAGTAACAGCTAATCCAGTACAAATACTAGCGGCACCACAAGAATCAAGTGATGTCAAAGTAGATGTTTATCCTAAACCTCAAGAAATAACATATACTTCAGGTGAAGGAATGAGTTTAGTAGGAGAAGTAAATGTTGTGATTCATGGTGAGCAAGAATCAGCAACACTTCCAAAGTTAGAGAAAATTCTTAAAGAAAATGGTATTAGTTATACTATTTCAGATGAAATAGATGACAGTAAAGCAAATATTTTAATTTCATCAACAAGTGACCATTGTGATGAATGTGCTGAAAATTTGGGTGGTAACGTTGAAGCGTTAAGTGAAGAACAAGGTTATATTTTAAGTGCAAACAATGATACTAATGAAAAAGGTGAAATTAAAATCATTGGTGCAGATAGTGATGGGGCATACTATGGACTTATGACTCTAACACAAATGTTGGAACAAAAAACCGAAGATAATAAGATTGCAGAAACTGTAATTTCTGATTATCCAAGTGTTAAATTAAGAGGGTTTGTTGAAGGGTTCTATGGATATCCTTGGAGTTTTGAAGATCGTTTATCATTGATGAGCGAATCAAGTGATTTTAAAATGAACACATATATTTATGCTCCAAAAGATGATCCATATCATAAAGATCAATGGCGTGAATTATATCCGGATGATAAAGCTGAAGAATTACGCCAATTAGCAGCTGAAGGTAAAAAAGATAATATGAGTTTTTGCTGGAGTGTGCATCCAGGAAATGGATTTAACTATAGTACCGATGATGACTACAATGCATTGATCAATAAATTTGAACAGTTATATAGTTTAGGTGTTCGTCAATTTGGTATTTCATATGATGATTTAGGTGGATATGTAAATGGTCAACAACATGCCGATTTAATCAATCGTGTTAATCGTGAGTGGGTTAAAGTAAAAGGTGATGTTGATCCATTAATTGTAGTAGGGACTCGTTATTGTAATGGATGGGGACCAGATATGCAAACATATTTTAAACCATTCTTTAGTACATTAGATGATGATGTAGTAGTAATGTGGACAGGTGCAAATACAATGTCTGCAATCACAAAAGATGCTTATGAATGGCCAAAAACTCAAACTGGTGTAACTGATAAGAATTTAGCAGCTTGGTGGAACTATCCAGTAAATGATTATTGTGATGGAAATTTAATGATGTCACCATTAGAAAATCTTGATACTGATGTTGATAATTTAAGTGGTTTCTTCTTAAATCCAATGTCACAAGCAGAAGCTAGTAAAGTAGCGATTTTCTCTGGTGCTGATTATTCATGGAATGTTAGTGGTTTTGAAAGAACAAGCAGCTGGGTTAGAGCAATTGATGAATTAGTTCCAGAAGCAAGTGAATCATTCCAACGTTTTGCAGACAATATTTCATATATTAAAGATGGATTTGAATTTGATGAATCAAGATATTTAGTAGATACTATTGAAGCATTTAAAACTGCACTTCAAAATAAAGAGGGAATTGTTGAAGCTGCAACAGCATTAAAAGCTGAATTTACAACAATGAAAAATGATGTAGATGTTTTAAGAAATATCGAAGATAAAAATTTATATGAAGAAATTGAACAACATCTAAATGCTTATGAAGCAGTTGCAGAAGCTGGTATTTCAAGTATGCAAGCATTTATTGATGCTGAAAATGGAGATGTTGATGCTTGTTTATCTAATATCAATACAACAGAAATTAAATTAAAAGAAGCTGAAACATATGAAGTAGAAAGCCTTGAATCAAACGGAACTAAAATGAATGTTGTTAAAGTTTGTGAAAAACGTGTTAAACCTTTATTAAAAGATTCAGTAGACCAAATTAAATCTAACTTAATGGATAATGTTTTCCCAGAAACTAAAGCATCTGTAATTGGAACAATGACAGGATTAGCTGATAAAACAGTTGAATTAACTAAAGGTAATTATCAAGTAAATTCAATTACTGGAACTATGAAAGCTAATGATACTGTTGGTATCGCTTTACCAAAAGCTATGAGAGTTTCTAGTGTTAGTGTAACTGGAAATAATCTTGAAAGTTTAAAAATTCAAACTTCAATTAATGGAATCACATGGGAAGATGTTGAAAGTACAATTGAAGATGGAACATTAAAAGCTACTGTAGATGCAACAGCTACTTATGTAAGAGTTGTAAATAAAACTACAGATAGTATAGATGTAACAATTGATAATATTGTTGTAGCTCCAATGTATAATACTGGTGTTAAAACAGTTGAAACAGATTTAGGAACATATGGAAATGATGTCATCGATAACGCATTTGATGGAAATATTAATACTAAATTCTATTCAAGTGCAGGAGCAACAGTTGGAAGTTATATCCGTGTTGATTTAGGAAAAGAAATTCCATTGTATGATACAGCAATTTATTATGCAGGTAATCCAAAAGGACCTGAACATGGAATTGATGGTTTTGCTGCAACAAAAATGGAAATTTCAACAGATGGTGTAAGTTGGACACAAATTGGAGATATTATCAAAGATGAAAATTATCAATCAAAAACAGTTGAAGGACAACTAGTAAGTGAAGCTGCATTTAATGCTGATGGACAAATGGCACGTTATATTAGATTTAGTGCAACTGAATCTAGTGATAACTGGGTACAAGTTTTTGAAATTCCATTTAATGAAACAGTTGATAATCTAGGTGATGATAGTATCGATATAGTTGATACAACTATTACAACTGGTAATGTAAGTAGTTTATATGATCGTGATTTAACAAGTGCATTCGCACCTGATAGTGTAGTTGATGGTGATACTTTAACTTATGCAATGACATCAATTACTAATGTTGGTAAATTAATGATTATGCAAGATCCAACTGCAATTTGTAACGCAACAGTAAGTGTCAAAGATGTTGAAGGTAACTGGAGTGATATTGGAACTTTAGATAAGGGAACAACTACATTTGATATAAATAAAACAATTTTAGAAGTGAAGTTAACTTTCCATGAAGGTAACCCAACTCCTACAATTTATGAAATTATCGCTTCACAAAAAGAAGTTGAAGCAGCTGATAAAACAGCATTAAAGATTGCAGTAGACCTAGCTAATGCAATTACTGATGAAGATTTAGATAAAGTAATTCCAGTAGTAGCTAATGAATTCAAAGATGCAAGAGATGAAGCTAATGAAGTTTACAATAATGCTAGTGCTTCGCAAGTAGAAGTAAATAATGCATTTGATCGACTTGCAAGTGCAATGCAAAAATTAGAATTCTATGCAGGAGATAAAAAAGCATTAAAAGCATTTATTGATGATGTTGCAGGATTAGATTCATCTAAATATACAGAAACTATATGGACACAATTTAATGATGCATTAACAGTAGCAAATAATGTATATGAAGATGTAAATGCAATGCAACCAGAAGTAAATGAAGCATATACTAATTTAGTAACAGCATTCTTGAACTTAAGATTAAAACCAAATAAAGATCTATTAGGAGATTTAATCAATCAAGCAGAAGGATTAAATGTAGCAAACTATACAAAAGCATCATTTGATGGATTAACAAAAGCATTAGATGAAGCAAAAGCAGTATTTGAAAATCCAAATGCTTCGCAAGTTGAGGTAGATAATGCAAAAGCTGTATTAGAAAAAGCAATTGCTGAATTACAAACAGTAACGACTGATAGCGCAATAAAGACACCAGTAAATAATGGTGAGATTACAAGTGTTAAAACAGGCGATGATATTAATATGTTAGGAACACTTGGTTTAGTTTTACCATTAGGAGTAATTGTTTATTTGAATAAAAGAAGAAAAGGAGAAAATATTTAAGAGAAAGGGAATATAACGTTAAAGTTAAATAACTTATATTAGGAAAGAGAAATGAAAAGAATCATAAAATGTATAACTGTAATTGCGGTTTCTATTTGTATGATATTTTCAACTAATATTAATATTCGAGCTGCAAATACAAATTTAGCTTTAAATAAAACGGTTACGGCTAGTGATGTAGAAACTGGGACAAGTTTTACTGCTAACTTAGCGGTTGATGGAAATAGTAATACTCGTTGGGCTTCAAATCCTGACTATAATACAACAAAGAGTCCAAAATGGCTAAAGATTGATTTTGGAGCAGAAACTGTTTTTGATATGGTTGATGTTCAATGGGAACAGCAAAATATTCAAAGCTTTGAATTACAAGTATCTAATGATGATGCTCAATGGCAAACTGTTTATACTAGAAATAGTGCACCTAATTCTAAATTAGATAGTGTTGTTTTAGATACAGCAGCTAGTGCACGTTATTTAAGAGTATATGTTACAGATTATAATGGTGATTGGCCATCTGTTTCTATCTTTGAAGTTTCAGTTTATAATTCAAAGGAAGTACCTGTTGAATCAGATGATAATTATGAAATATATCCAATCCCTCAAAAAGTAACTGATTATGATACTACTGTAGAATTGACAAATGAAATTAATGTTATTAAAGAAGATGGTATTGATGAAGTTACTAAAAACAGAATTGATGAAGTGTTAACTGAACATCAATTAACACCAGTTTATAGCACTGAACCAGCAAGTGACAAAATAAACTTATATGTAGGTATAAATGGCTCTGAAGGTTTAGCTGATAAGCATGCAGATATTCCTAGAGATGTCTTTGCTGAAGGTGAAAATAAATATGATATGCATGTTGTTAAAGTGTTTGAAGATGGAGATATTGTTGTCTTAGGAAAAGACAGTGATGCGGCTTTCTATGGTCTTGCAACACTTGAACAAATGTTAGATCAAACTGAAGATAATCAATTAAAAGTATCAGTTTTTGAAGATTATGCATTCCAAAAATATCGTGGAGCTGTAGAAGGATATTATGGTTATCCATGGAGTGTTGATGGAACATTAAGTTGGTTTGATTTTGCTAAACGTTATAAGATGAACATTTTCTTATATGGTCCTAAGTCAGATCCTTATCATTTAGGAAAATGGGATGAAGATTATCCATTAGAAGTATCTCCAGAAGATTCTAAAAATGGAGTTCGAACTCAAGAAGAAATGGCACAGTATGCAGCTAAAGCTGCTGAATGTAATGTTGATTTTGTTTGGGTTGCTCATCCAGCAATGCAAAAACCAATTGACTTTACCGATGAAACAACTATTGTTGAAGGTATTGAACGATTAATGACTAAATTTGATCATATGTATCAATTAGGAGTTCGTCAATTTGGTATTTTCGTTGATGATATTTCAGAAGCTGAAGCAGCAAAAAGTGCAGATATGCAAATTTATATGTTAAATCAAGTACAAAATAGATTATATGAAAAATATAATCAAGAAGGTACTTTAGAAGAAAATAAAGTAAAACCATTATTTTTTACACCAGCTTGGTATACAACTAGAAGTGGTGGAGCAGCACAAAATTTACCTAAATTCAAAGCTGTTCATCCTGATGTAGAAATTTGTTTTACTGGAGATAATGTATTTTCAGATATTAGTAATGCTTCAGCAACTACATTTAAAGAATGGATAGGACGGACACCTGTTATGTGGTGGAATTATTCAGTAAATGATGCTGAAGATAGTGTTTTCTTTACAAATCCAATTAATTTTGATTATTCACAAGATCCAAATCCAACTAATATTGAAGGAATTCTTTCTAATCCGATGAATTTCTCTGAAGCATCAAAAGTTTCTTTCTTTGGAATTGCTGATTATACATGGAATCCACAAACATTTAATGCTCAAGAAAACTGGGAAAATAGTTTTGATGCTATTATTCCTGATGATCCAGAAATGTCACAAGCATTAAAAGTTGCTTATGGTAATTTAAATGATGATTATGTACCAATGGATGTACAAAAAGCAATTGCAGGATATAGTGCAAGTGATCGTAATTCACAAATTAGATTGAAAGAAAAAATGTATGAAATAATTGATGCAATTGATAAAGTTGAAACATTAAAAGATAGTGATAATCCAGCTTATCGTTTAATTGTTGAAGAAGCACAAACTTCATTTAATAAATTATATGATATGGCTTGTGCTATTGGTGGTTCAATGGCAGTAATTTCATCTGATGATCCAATTGAACAAATTCGTGGATATTATATGGCTAATGCTGCTAAAGAACGTTTAGATATTCCAAGAAATAAACGTTATCAAATTGTTTCATTAGAAGGTGCTGGTGAAGATATTTATAATAGTATCTTACAAGCTACAGCATCAGATGCAGGATTAAAACCATTTATTGATACTGCTATTAATACAATTAGTGATTTTGACCCTAGTGGAGTAGATACATCTAATGTACAAATTAATAGCATTACAATTGAACCAAATGAAAATGTTGAAGTAAAACAAGGAGCAACATGTCAATTTAGTGCTAAAGTAGAAGGTAATTATGAAAATATTAATGAAGTAAATTGGTCAGTTGAACAAGCAACTGGTGAAGAAACTACAATTAATAAAAATGGTATATTAACTGTAGATGGAAATGAATTATCACCAACTATTATTGTTAAAGCAACTTCTGCATATGATGATAGTAAAGTAGCAACATTAACTGTTAAAATTACAGATCGTGAATATATCGATCCAACTATTCCAGTTAACTTAGGTCCAACTGCTAAGATTTTAGGTTCTACAGGACAATCAGCAAAAGGAGAAGAACCGGAAAACTTATTCGATGAACTTGATACTACAAAATGGTGTACAGGAAATTCATTATCAAAAAATCAATGGGCAGCATTTGATTTAGGATCAGTTAAACAAATTAGTCAATGGCAAGTAGTTGGTGGCGGAATTGAACATCCATTATATATACCTGCTGCATATTCTTTACAAGTATTAAAGGATCCTAATCCATCAGAAAGCGATTTAGCAAATATGTCATATTTAGGTAATAATGACAATTGGCAAATTGTTGCTGAATACACAAATAATACAGAAAATGTCACAAATTATAAATTTGAAGAACCAGTTGAAGGAAGATATTTTAGATTATTTGTTGCTGATGCGTGCCAACCAGGTGCTCCATATCCATCAACTCGTATATTCGAAACACGTATTTATGGAGTTGATAAAGAAATTGTTGCTCGTTGTCATAAATTAACTATTGATGACAGCATTGTAAATGGAAGTATTACTACTGATGCTCAAAATTATGAAGAAGGGGCTAAGGTTAATATTGGTATTCATCCTAATGAAGGATATCAATTAAAAGAAGGTTCATTAAAATATAATGACACTGTAATAACTGGAACAAGTTTCATTATGCCAAATACAGATGTAGTACTTAGTGCTGAATTTGAAAAAATATCTGAAGGTCAAGAAGCCGATAAAACAGCATTAAAAGTGGCAGTAGATAGAGCAAATGCTGTAACTGATGAACAATTAGAAAATGTAATTCCAGTAGTTGTAGAAGAATTCAATGCAGCTAGAGATGAAGCAAATGCAATTTACAATGATGCAGATGCTACACAAACTGAAGTAGACAATGCAGTTGCTCGTCTAGTAGAAGTAATGCAAAAATTAGAATTCTATAAAGGAGATAAAACAGCATTAAAGATTGCAATCGATTTAGCTGATCAAGCTAACTTAGATAATGTAATCCCAGTTGTAGTAGAAGAATTTAATGCAGCATTACAAGAAGCTAAAGATGTATATGCAGATGAAAATGCAATGCAACCAGAAGTAAATGCAGCGTTTGATCGTTTAGCTGAAGCAATGCATATGTTGGAATTCTATAAAGGAGATAAAACAGCATTAAAAGCATTTATTGATAAAGTTAGTGGATTAGATTCAACTAAATACTCAACAGATACATGGACAGCATTTGAAGCAGAATTAAATGAAGCAATTGCTGTATATAACGATGAAAATGCAATGCAAGAAGAAGTAAACAATGCATACAGTGAATTAGTAACAGCATTCTTGAACTTAAGATTAATTCCAGATAAGA
>OGJY01003222.1_pt1 | contig 14090 bp, 12 predicted proteins | sample 1572231 | NCBI WGS metagenome assembly OGJY01 (sample SAMEA2582121, study PRJEB24529) | metagenome | biome: Human gut stool | place: China | collected 2011
ACCGAGATCTACACTCTTTCCCTACACGACGCTCTTCCGATCTGAAAAAGAAAAAGCGGATTCTGGCTGCGGCCGGAGTCGTGCTGTTTCTGGCGGCTGCATTCGGCTCGCTGGCCGTTTACCGGAATCAAAAGATCACGAAGCCCATCCGGGATAGTGAGCTGCTCGCAGTGGCAGAACTGCGTTTGGACACGTTTCTGGGGGATGCAGAGCTGAACGATTTCCAGACCGACCGTCTGACCGAGCTGTATGGTGCGCTGGGACACTATCTGAACAGCCTGGTCTATCTGCCCTGCATCAACCAGGACACATTTGATGCGGGTACCCAGGATGTGATCCTGCAATTCGGAACGGAGGAAGAGGTAAAACTCTGGCTGGCGTTCTATCCCGACCGCCGGATCTGCCTCGTGAACGGGAAAAAGGCCTATGTTTTTCCAGGTGGAACGGCCGCTTACCAGAAGATCGAAGCGATCCTGGCCTCGGACAGCGTACAGACCACTGTGACCATCACGGCACTGGATGCGGCAAACGACCAGCTGACGGCTTCGGATGCAGAGGGAAAAGAGTATGTGATCCACGGCATCTCAGAAAAACTGCGGACGCGGGACGAAGAGCAGGTGGACGTCAAGGCGCTTTCGACAGGCGATACGCTGACCGTGCTTTCGGATGGCGCGGCTCTTCTGAGCGCCCCCAGTCAGTTTGAGCATATTTATAAAATCTATTGGGAGAAATAAATGGATATTTTACCCATTGAAACACCTCGCTTGCTGCTCCGGCAGTTTGCGGTAGAGGATGCCGAAGATGTATTTGCAATTTTTTCGGACGAGCAGACCACGCTGGACTGCGGAGGCTACCATGCCTTTGATGCGATGGATGAGGAATATGGCCGCTTGATGCAGAAATTTGCGGGACAGACCCGATACAGTGTGGTGGAAAAGAAGACCGGGCGGGTCGTTGCAGTGATTTCGATGATGGACGCCGGACGGGCTGTTCCGAGCTGGGACCTGGGCATTGAAGTTGCACCGGATGCCCGCCGGAAGGGATACGCACGTGAAGCATTGGCCGCGGTGGTGCGGACCTATTTTGAACAGACGGATACCGTGCTGTTCACTGGAGGACACTATGCTTATAATACGGCGTCCGGTGCGCTGTTGAAACAGCTGGGGTTCGTCTATGAGGGTGTGGAGCACAAAGCGATGCGCCATGCGGAACGCGGCCCGACTGACCTGGTGTGCTATTTCCTGGAAAAAGAATGAATGCCGAGCGATTTCCGCTGTCTCTACTTCAAGAGGCGGCGGATTTTTTTATGCAAAAGCCTTGCATCTGGCCCACCGGTGCGGTATGCTTAACCAATAGAGCTCGCAGGGGGAGGGAAACCGGGATGGATATGGAAGAGATCCAGTATCTGCTGGGCAGCGCGATCTTTGCGCGGGCAAACAAATATGTGAAACGCATCGAATCGTATGAATGCAAGACGGAAGAGAATGGGGTCCGGCATCTGAGCGCAGAGGTGGAGGGCAGCGGAGACGATCTGTATGAGACGGAGGCATGGCTGCGCCAGAACGGCAGCTTTGTCAGCGCGAGCTGTACCTGCCCCTATAATGACAATGGCAACGGTCTGTTCTGCAAACATATCGGGGCGCTTCTGCTGTATGACCAAAAAGAAACGGCGCAGACGCAGAAATCGTGTCCTTCTAAGATCGGCCTCACCGCGATCCCCGGCGTCGTGCGGGGCACGGCCAACCTGCCCGAAGAGCCGGAACCGGCCCGGAAGGACAGCTATGCCTCCGGGTTGCAAATGTTGTTCGGGCGGAAATGGCGGGGCGATGAGCCGGAATCGGACCCGGAGGCCCGCGCCCTGCTGCGCACCTATCGGGAAGGGGAGCTCTCCGAAGTGGAGGACAACATCCTGCCCCAGCGCACCGGCTTTGTGGAGCTGGAACCGGAACTGACCGTGCTGCAGGGCGGCACACCTTGGCTGCGGCTCCGCATCTCGGACGGCGGACGGCCCTATGTGGTCAAGAGCCTGGAGGAACTGCTGTCGCATATTGAAAACAACCAGGTTGTCAGCTACGGAAAATCGCTGGCGTTCCAGCACCGGTGGGATGCCTTTACGCCGGAGGCCCGGCAGCTGCTGAACCTGCTGCGGCGGGAAATCATCAACCGGCAGCAGCTGGAAACGCGGGGCTATACCACGAGCCGCTACGCGGAGACCGGCCCGGCCGGCGGCATCACGCTGACGGGAGAGACCTTCGACGCCCTTGTGAACCTGTATGCCGGCCGGCACGAGCTGGGCGGCTATGCCTTAAAGGAAAGCATCCCCTCCCTGACGATCCAGGTGGAACGGCGGCGCGGCGGTGTGCAGATCAACGTGCGGCCGTCGCTGGGTTCGATCAAAGGGCTGGATTTTGATTACCTTTACAGCGAGGATACCATCTGGCGGCTGGATCGTGCAGCCACTGCCCGGATGCTGCCTGCGTTCCGGGGGCTGAGCGGAAGGAATCTGTTCTTTACGAGCGGGGACGCTACTGCTTTTTGCAGCTATGTGCTGCCGGAACTGGGCCGCTATGTGACCATCGAAGACCCGGAACGGCTGCTGCTGAACCAGATCCCGCTGGCGCCGGTGACGCAGTTCTATCTGGATGCGCCGCAGATGGGGACCGTGAGCGCCCATCTGGAATTTTTGTACGGCGAGGATCGCGTGACGCCCTTTGCTCCGCCGCCGCAGGGCCTGCTGCGGGATGCCCGCACCGAGGACCGGGCTGCCCGCCTGCTGGGCCGGTATTTGCAGCCGGGCGCGGGGCCGATGCAGTACAGCGCATCCGAGGAGGAAGCAGTCTACCGCTTTCTGGACGAGGGCGTCCCGGTTCTGATGAACGAGGGCGAAGTCTACCTGACCGATGCGTTCCGCAATCTGCAGGCCCCGCCGCCGAAGATCTCGGTGGGGGTATCGGTGCATGGAAGTGTCCTCGACCTGGAAGTAGACACCGGTGCGTTCCCGGTGGGGGAGCTGAAGGCCCTGCTGAAGTCGCTCCACCAGAAAAAACGCTACCACCGCCTGCGGGATGGCCGCCTGCTCAAGCTGGACGAGGAGTTCGAAGGGCTGGACGAGCTGAACGAGACGCTGGAACTCTCCGGGGTCAAGCTGAGTAAGAACCACGCGGAACTGCCTCTTTACCGGGCACCGAGTCTGGACCGGGCACTGTCGGGGCAGAGCGGGATCCACTTCAACCGCGACGATGCGTTCCGGCGGATCAGCCGCAGCTTCCATGCGGTAAAGGACAGCGAGTATACGCCGCCTGCTTCCTTACAAAAAGTATTGCGAAAGTACCAGCGCGATGGCTACCGCTGGCTGCGGACGCTGGACGGCTACGGCATGGGCGGCATCCTGGCCGATGATATGGGTCTGGGCAAAACGGTGCAGGTGCTGAGCTACCTGCTCTCCATCAAGGAGCTGGGGGAGGAGGCCCTGCCCAGCCTCATCGTCTGCCCGGCGTCGCTGGTGCTGAACTGGGCCGAAGAGTGCCAGAAGTTCACGCCGGAGCTGCGCTGCATCGTTGTGGACGGCGGCGCGGCCCACCGCGCGGCCCTGGCCGAACAGTGGGAGGGGGCAGACCTTGTGGTGACGAGCTACGACCTGCTCCGCCGCGACGAGGCGCTGTATGCAGACCGGAAATTCTATGCCTGCATCCTGGATGAGGCGCAGGCCATCAAGAACCATACCACCCAGAAATACAAGGCCGTGTGCCGGGTGAACAGCCGGGTGCGCTTTGCGCTGACCGGTACGCCGGTGGAAAACCGGCTGGGTGAGCTGTGGAGCATCTTCTCCTTCCTGATGCCGGGTTATCTGCCGCCCTACAAGAGCTTCTGCACCCGGTTCGAAAAGCCCATCGTGCAGGAGAACGACCCGACGGCGGTGCGGCGGCTGAACCAGCTGACCGGGCCGTTCATCCTCCGCCGCATGAAGGCGGAGGTGCTGAAGGAGCTGCCGCCCAAGACCGAGAACATCTACCGCATCGAGCTGGAAGAAGAACAGCGCAAGCTCTATCTGGCGGCGGTGCTGGATGCCCGCGAAAAGCTCAAGGCGGCCAAGCCCGAAGACAAGATGGCTGTGTTTGCCGTGCTGATGCGGCTGCGGGAGATCTGCTGCGACCCGCACCTCATCGCCGACAACTGGGAGGGCGGCAGCGCCAAGCTGGACGCCTGCACCGAGCTGGTGACCTCCGCCGTGGAGGGCGGGCACCGCATCCTGCTGTTCAGCCAGTTCACCTCCATGCTGGATCTGCTGGCCAAACGTCTGGATGAAGCGGGCATCAGCCACTTCACGCTGCAGGGCTCGACCCCGAAGCCGGTCCGCGCCGAACTGGTGCGGCGGTTCAACGGGGGCGAGGTGAGCGTTTTCCTCATCTCGCTGCGGGCGGGCGGCACCGGCCTGAACCTGACCGCCGCTGACATCGTCATCCACTACGACCCGTGGTGGAACGTGGCAGCGCAGAACCAGGCCACCGACCGTGCCTATCGCATCGGCCAGCAGAACCCGGTGCAGGTGTACAAGCTCATTGCACAGGATACCATTGAAGAAAAGATCGTTGCATTGCAGCAGGCCAAGCAGTCGCTGGCCGAGACGGTGACGGGCAGTGCCGACGGCGCGATCCTGTCGATGAAGCCGGAAGAGCTGCTGGAATTGTTGGAGGTGCCGGAACCATGAACTTTGCGATTTTTGCACGGCCGGTGGTGACCATTTACGACCTGACCGAAACGACGAAGGAAAGCGACGCGGGGGTCGTCTCCACCATCGGGGACGAGGGTTTGTATGGGCAGGTCTGCCAGGTGCGCACGGCCCCCGGCGGCGTGACGGCAGAGGGCGTAACGCTGCCGGAGGAGATGGCCGAGGTGGTCAGCTTTTACGGCTATCACGGCTATGTGTTCGCATCGGAGCTGCAGTTCTGCGGGGAAGCGGAACTGCGGAGCTACCTTGCCGCCGAATGGGTGATGGCGGGCCGCGCGACCGATGTGCTGACCCTGCCCAAGGTGCAGGGCGTCCGGCTGCTGGAGCTGGAGCGCGGGGCGCTGCTGCGCCGCCTGCCCGAAGAGGCCCCCCACGACGGCTGGGCGCTGGTCCGGCTCGTGGATGGACGGACCGGCTATGTCCGGGCTGTGGCGCTGGAGCCGGTGCGCTGGCCGATGACGGCGGTGTTCACCCAGCAGGCAGGCCGCCGCTTCGACGAGGCACTGGCGCTGGCCGAGGGGTGCAGGCCCGAAGAGCTTGTGCCCCGTGCCCTTGACCGCTGGTACGGCGGCAGCGAGGAAGCGTTCCGGAATGCGTTGGCCGAGCAGGCCAAACGGTATCTGGGCACAGAGTATCGCTGGGGCGGCAAGTCGGGCCGGGGCATCGACTGCTCCGGCCTCGTGAGCAGCGCCTACATGCAGTGCGGCGTCCTCATCTACCGGGACGCCCGACTCGTGGAGGGCTGGCCCATGCACGAGATCCCGAAGGAACAGGTTCGGCGCGGCGATGCGCTCTACTTCCCCGGCCACATCGCGCTCTATCTGGGCGAGGGGCGGTACATCCACTCCACCGGTGCCGCAGGGAGCGGCGGCGTGGTGCTCAACAGCCTGGACCCGGACGACCCGCTCTACCGGGAAGATTTGGTGAAGAGCCTGTATGCGGTGGGAAGTTTGTTTTGAACCCGCTCCGTCTCGCTCCGCCTGTCAGCTCCCCCCGAAGGGGGCGCTTTGGGCAAAGCCGGGAACGCGGCACGGACTGCCAAGGCCTCTCCTACAAGGAGAGGCGGCATTGCGAAGCAATGACGGAGAGGTTGTACGAAGGAATGACAATCGAAAGGATTACGATCTATGAAAGTCTTTGATCTCCATTGTGATACCCTGAGCGAACTGCGCTATGCCGAGCGGCGGGGCGAAGCCAAGAGCTTTGCAGCCAATGATCTGCACATTGATCTGGAAAAGCTGCACAAGGGCGACTACATGCTGCAATGCTTTGCCGCCTTTGTGAACCTGAGCGACCCGACCCCCGGCGCAGACCCGCTGGTGACGGCGCTGGAAGAGGTGGATGTGTTCAAGCGGATCATGGCGAAGTATTCCGACCAGATCGCGCCGGTCTATCGCCCGGAGGACATCCGCCGCAACGCGCAGGCCGGAAAGATCAGCGGAATGCTGACCATCGAGGAGGGCGGCTGCTGCAAGGGCAGCCTGGGTGTGCTGCGGCAGATGTATGAGCTGGGTGCCCGCATGATGACCCTGACCTGGAACCACGAAAACGAGCTGGCCAGCCCCAATGTGGTGCCCGGCGGGGGCGGGGACATCTGGCCCTGCAAGCCCAACACCGAGACCGGCCTGAAGGAGCGCGGGTTTGAATTTCTGGCCGAGATGGAGCGCCTGCACATGATCGTGGACGTGAGCCACCTGTCCGACCGGGGGTTCTGGGATATCGCGGAGCACAGCACCCGCCCCTTTGCGGCCAGCCACTCCAACTGCCGCGCTCTGGCACCCCACTGCCGCAACCTGACCGACGAGATGATCCGCGTCATGGCCGAAAAGGGCGGTCTCGTGGGCCTGAACTACTGCTCCGGCTTCCTGGATGACCAGCCGCGCCCGGAACTCTGCCGCAGCACCACGGCCCTGATGGCCCGGCACGCAGCCCATTTCAAGCAGGTGGGCGGCATTGAGATCATCGGTCTGGGCAGCGACTTTGACGGCATCGGCGGCAAGCTGGAGATGGGCGACTGCTCCAAACTGCCGCTGCTGGCCGATGCGCTGCGGAAGGAAGGCTTCACCGAGGACGAGGTGGAGCAGATCTTCTTCCGCAACGCCCAGCGCTTCTTCGAGGAAAATCTGTAAATAGAAAGGGAAAGATTCCGAAATGGATAAAAATATGACGCTGGAAAAGCGGATCGCGGCCGAGCTGTACTCCTATCAGGGCAAGATGAGCGTTTTTGTGGACGACCTGCAGGGCCGCACGGTCGAGATCGGGGCCGATGAAGCATTCGAGACGGCCTCGACCATCAAGGCATTCATCCTGGCGGCGCTGTATCTGCAGGTCAGCCGGGGCAAGGCCAGCCTGGACGAGCGCATCACCTACGAGGAGAGCCAGTTCGTGGACGGCTCCGGTATGCTGCGGGCGCTGGGCGTGGGTGCGGCGCTCAAGGTGAAGGACACCGCCACCATGATGATCATCTGCTCGGACAACATCGCCACCAATATGATCATCGACTATCTGGGGCTGGATACGATCAACGCCTGCATCCGGGAGCTGGGCTTTGCCCACACGGTGCTGCACAATCCGCTCCACTTTGACCGCTACCGCGACCTTGGCACCACCACCCCCCGCGATTACGCAGCGCTGTTCGCGCAGGTGGCAAAGGGCACCCTCGTCAGCAAAGAGGCCAGCGCGGAGATGTTGGCCATCTTCCGCCAGCAGCACTACAATACCATGCTGACCCACGATTTCCCGCAGTTCTATCTGGACTGCGAGGAGACCGGCGAACCGGAACGCATCTGGGTGGCCAGCAAGAGCGGCAGCATGAACGCCTGCCGCAACGACGGCGGCATCGTCCACACCCCTTACGGCGAGTATGTCATCGTGCTGATGAACAAAGACTTCCATGATATCATCGAGTACAACGACCACCCCTCCATGGTCTACGGTGCCCGCGTCTCCCGGATGATCCTGGACCAGATCCTGGCCTGCGAGGGCAGACTGTATCTGGACTGACCCATTCGCGGTGTCCGTCGGCTCCTCCCGGAGGAACCGGCCGTGAAAAACCGAAAAAATATACAAACGACGTGAAAAATAGAGGGAAACATGACAGAAAGTATAACGATCTCCCCGCTGATGCTGGTCTTCCTGATGTGCATGACCGGCTTTGCGGGCTTTGTAGACTCGGCAGCAGGCGGCGGCGGACTCATCAGCCTGCCGGCCTACCTGTTTGCGGGGCTCCCGGCCCACTACACCTACGGCACCAACAAATTCAGCGCCGCCTGCGGCACCACCTTTGCCACGGCGCAGTTTTTCCAAAAGGGTGCCATGAACATCAAAGTGGGCCTGCTGGCAGCAGCAGGCAGCTTTGTGGGCAGTGCCCTTGGCTCCCACATCGTGCTGCTGCTCAGCGATGAGGCATTGCGGGCCATGATGCTCGTCATCCTGCCCATTGCGGCCGTGCTCATCCTGTGGCGGCGGAACCTGCCGGACGAGAACCGCGACGACGGCACCCTGACGGCCAAAAAGGCCGTGCTGGCTCTGGCCATCGGTCTGGGCATCGGCCTGTACGATGGCATCTTCGGCCCCGGCACCGGCACCTTTGCCATCATCGCCTTTACCACCCTGATGGGCTTTGACCTGCGCACGGCAGGCGGCAACGCCAAGGTGCTCAACCTTGCCAGCAACTACGCCAGCCTGGTCACCTACCTGATGAACGGGCTGGTGATCTTCTCGGTGGGCATCCCCTGCGCCGTCAGCGGCATCGTGGGCAACCTGCTGGGGTCGCATTTTGCCCTGAAGAACGGCGCCAAGTTCATCCGCCCCATGATGCTCGTGGTGCTGGTGCTCCTGCTGGGCAAGCTCGTTTCGGACGCGGTGTTGTAAAATGATACATAAATTAATCAAAAAACTGGTCCTGGCGTGGGACCCGGATTTCACAAAACTGACGCCGGAAGAAGCAAAGCTCCTGAATGAGGCGGAAAACGACGAATTTGTGGACGCGGAAGACATCGACTGGCCCCAGATAGGCGCATAAACAAAAAAAACGAGGAACTGCACAAAACAGTTCCTCGTTTTTGCGTCTGGGGGTTACAGATCCAGCGTCAGGGTCTTGTCGAAGAAGGCGATGCCGAAAGCGCCGGGGCCGGCGTGGGTGCCGATGACACAGCCGATCTGGCGGACCAGCAGGTCTTCCTGCTGCAGGTTGTCGCACAGGTAGGTCTGGATGGGCGTCACCTCACGGGGGGAGACGGTGTAACCGGCCAGCGCCGGGAAGGCGGGGTTGATGCCGCCCATCTCCTCGACCTTCTTGAACAGGGCCACGTAGGCACCGGGCAGGCCGCGGGCCTTGCCTGCCATAGCGACCTTGCCGTCCTGGATGGTGATAAGGGGCTTGATGCCCAGCATCCCGCCTGCAACGGCTACGGCAGCGGGCAGGCGGCCGCCCTTGCGCAGGTACTTCAGGTCGTCGATGGCGGCCACAAGGTGCAGGTGCTCCTTGGCGTGCTCCAGAATGGCGGCGATCTGACCGGCCGTTTTGCCGGAATCCCGCAGCTGGACGGCCAGACGGACGAGCAGGGCTTCGCTCAGGCAGACGTGTCCGCTGTCCACAAAGAGGACGTTGTCCACATTGGCCATGTCAGCGGCCAGCTTGGCGCACTGGTAGGTGCCGGACAGCGCGTGAGACAGGAAGATGCCGATGACCTCGTCCCCGGCGGCAGCGGCTTCGAGGAAGAAGTTCTCGAACAGTTCCGGGCTGGGCTGGCTGGTGGTGGGCAGTTTGCGGCACCCGGCCAGAATCTCATAGTAGGCGGAGGGGGTCATGTCCACGCCATCCCGCAGGACGGTGCCGTCCTCCAGCGTGACGTTCAGGGGGATGACGGTCACGTCCAGCTGCTTGGCTTCGGCGGGCAGGATGTCGGACGCAGAATCGGTAAGAATACGGATCATAAATAGAATACCTCCGGGGGTCGTGGCCGTAAAACGACCAATTCATCAGAAAAGTCGTGGGAATTATACCAGATGCAGAGGGAAAAAGTCAATTGTTTGAGCAAAAATTTCTTCGCATTTTCGCAAAACAGCTCCGCAGCTTGCGCAAATGGGGGCGGATGTGGTACAATGTCCGCCGATGGGAGGGCTGTGCGTGAAAGAAAAACAGGAAACGGCCGCGTTCTGGAAAACGTTCGGTCTGGCGGCACTGCTCTGGGCTGCGCTGGCAGCGGGGTTTGAACTGCTGTTTCCGTCGTCGGCTGCGGCCCCGGCGGGGGCGGCAGGCCTCCTGCGCAGCTGTCTGGTGCTGCCGGTGGCGGAGGAACTGGTCTTTCGCGGGGCCGCGCTGCGGCTGCTGCGTCCGCTGGGGCGGAATGCGGCCATCCTGGGGCAGGCGGTGCTGTTTGCAGCGCTGCACGGCAGTCTGCGGGCCAAAGCGTACGCGCTGGGGATGGGGCTGCTCTTCGGCTGGGCGGCAGACCGGTCGGGAAGCCTTCTGCCCGGCATCCTGCTGCATATCCTGAACAATGGGGCCGTGCTGGCCCGCTGCCTGGCAGAAAGGGGAACACCATGACCGATTATGAACTGATGGGCGCTGCGCTGGCCGAAGCCGAACAGGCCGCTGCGCTGGGCGAAGTACCGGTGGGGGCCGTCATCGCGAAGGACGGCGAGATCATCGCATCGGCCCACAATACGCGGGAGACCGAGAAAAATGCTCTCCACCATGCCGAGCTGCTGGCCATCGACGCGGCCTGCAAAAAGCTGGGCGGCTGGCGGTTGTGGCAGTGTGAGCTGTTCGTGACGCTGGAACCCTGCCCCATGTGCAGCGGGGCCATCCTCAACAGCCGCATCCGGCGGGTGGTCTACGGGGCGGCAGACACGAAAGCGGGCTGCTGCGGGTCGGTGACCGACCTGTTCGCCCTGCCGTTCAATCACCACCCGGCGGTGGAAAACGGGCTGCGGGCCGAGGAAGCACAGGCGCTGTTGCAGGCGTTTTTCCTCCGGCTGCGGGAGGAGCGGGCCGGCAAACCCCGCTGGAGACCGCCCGTGACGAAGTGAAAATTGAAAAAAGTGGGAACTGCGTGAAAAAGTCTGCGGTTCCCACTTTCTTTTTTCGAGAAATTGTGCTATATTATTCAATGGAAACTTGTCGAAACCACACACAATCGTTCCCAGGCACGCCACAGGACCGGACTTGACCGGAAGAAGTGAGCAGAGCGCTGTTCTGGGGAGCGTGGAACGGCAGTTCCTCCTGCCTGTGCGGATTTTTGCGCGGGCAGAGAACAAGCGACAGGAGGGCTGACTCTTGTACGATGACGAATTTGAGCTGACATTCAATCTGCAGGACGAGGACGCCGCACCGGTGGAGCTGCCCAAGGCGGCGGAAGAGGCCGGACCGGAAGCCCCGGCTGAAACGCGGGAACCCGCAGCCGATGAGGAACCGACCATCGTGCTGCCGGACCGCAGGCCGGAGCCAGCCGCAGAAGCGGCAGCGCCGGACATGCCGCAGCCGGAAGCACCCGCAGCACCCGAACCGCAGCCGGAAGCACCCGAACCGCAGCCGGAGGCACCGCCCCGGCCTGCCAACGGGCGGTGTGTGCTGATCTCCGGCGGCGACCGTGGCATCGGCGCAGCGGCAGCGCGGGCGTTTTACGCGGCGGGCGACCGTGTGGCGGTGTTCTACCACACCAACGCCGACGCGGCGGCGGCTCTGGAACAGGAGCTGCCCGGCTGCATCGCCATCCAGTGCGATGTGGCATCCCGCGCCAGCTGTGAGGTCGCGTTCCATGCGGCGGAGCAGGCGCTGGGCCGGGTGGATGTGCTGGTGAGCAATGCGGGCATCGCCCAGCAGAAGCTGTTCACCGACATCACCCCCGACGAATGGCAGCATATGCTGGACGTGAACCTGACCGGTGCGTTCCACCTGTGCCAGCTGGCACTGCCGGGGATGATCCGCCGCAAGGCGGGCCGCATCCTGACGGTCAGCAGCATGTGGGGCCAGACCGGCGGCAGCTGCGAGGTCCATTATTCCGCTGCCAAGGCGGGCCTCATCGGCCTGACTAAGGCCCTCGCCAAAGAGGAGGGCCCCAGCGGCATCACCGTCAACTGTGTGGCTCCGGGTGTCATCGACACCGATATGATGGCTGCCTTTACCGCCGAGGACAAGGCGGCGCTGGCCGAGGAGACCCCGGTGGGCCGTCTGGGCAGTGCGGACGAGGTGGCGAAGCTGCTGGTGTTCCTCGCCGGAGAGGATGCCGGGTATATCACCGGCCAGGTGTTCGGCGTGAACGGCGGCCTGGTGATTTGACCGGCCCGGCAGCGGACAAAACTATGATACAACGTCACTTCCGGGCGGAACCACGTCCGGCGTGAAAAGGAGAGAGCGAAATGGGCATGACTTTGAAGGAACTGTTGACGAAAGGCGAAGGCACCCTGAGCGCACAGGAGGCCAAAACGCTGGCCTCGCAGTGCCGGATGGATGTGGAGACCCTCTACACCCTGCTGGAGGAGCGCGGCATCAAAGTTCTGGACAACGAGGCGGAAGAGGATGCCAGCCTGGACGTGGACAGCATCCTTGCCGAGGTGGAGAACGCCGAGGCCAACAGCGATGAGCTGGGCCTGGGCGTTGACGAGGAAGAGGAGGCCGAGGAGAACCCGGCCGACCTGAAGGCAGCGATGGATGAGCTGCTGGACGACCCCGTGAAGAACTACCTCAAGCAGATCGGTCAGATCCCGCTGCTGAGCGCAGAGCAGGAAGTGGAGCTGAGCCGCCGCATCCATGCCGGTGCCGAAGCAGCACACATCCTTCAGGCAGACCGCATCAAGTACGGTGCGCCGGAGTACATCAAGAAGAACAGCGCCCGCTTCTCGTTCGAAGAGGATGAGAACAGCCGCAGCTACAACGAGGATCTGGACGACGAGGGCGGCGAGAAGTCCACCGAGGATGCCGAGGAAAAGGCAGCGGAGGAGAAGGCTGAGGAAGAGATCGAGAACGGCCCTCTGACCGAGGAGCGCCGTCAGGAGCTGCTGAAGACCCGCCGCGACGGCCTGAACGCCCGCCGCAGCCTGAGCGAAGCCAACCTGCGTCTGGTCGTTTCCATCGCCAAAAAGCACGTGGGCCACAATCTGGCCTTCCTCGACCTGATCCAGGAGGGCAACATCGGCCTCATCAAGGCCGCTGAAAAGTTCGACTGCGACCGCGGCTTCCGCTTCTCCACCTACGCCACCTGGTGGATCCGTCAGGCCATCACCCGCGCCATCGCCGACCAGGCCCGCACCATCCGCATCCCGGTGCATATGGTCGAGACCATCAACAAGGTCAAGAAGGTCTCCAGCCAGCTGCTGCATGAGTACGGCCATGACCCCAGCGCCGAGGAGATCGCCGAGCGTCTGGAAATGCCGGTGGACAAGGTCCGCGAGATCATGCGCGTGGCGCAGGAGCCTGTCAGCCTCGAGACGCCCATCGGCGAGGAGGAGGACAGCCATCTGGGCGACTTCATCCCCGATGACGATGCCCCCGTGCCCGCCGAGGCCGCCAGCCAGACCCTGCTGAAGGAGCAGTTGGCCGATGTGCTCAAGACGCTGACCCCGCGTGAGGAGAAGGTTCTGCGCCTGCGCTTCGGCCTTGAGGACGGCCGCCCCCGCACACTGGAGGAGGTCGGCAAGGAGTTCAATGTCACCCGGGAGCGCATCCGTCAGATCGAGGCCAAGGCCCTCAGAAAGCTGCGTCATCCTTCTCGTTCCAAGAAACTAAAAGACTTTTTGAACTGATCCGGGGATCGTTTTGCTGAGTGTTCCGGGGCGCAGCTTTCCGGGGCCCCCGGGCGGGCCCAGCGCAGCGGGCCGCACGGGGAGAGCCGGAGCGACGGAATGAGTGAGCTCCCGCCTCCGGCGGGGGCGAGGGATATGCAGTCCGCGACGGCGACGCGTCATCCTTCTCGTTCCAAGAAACGAAAAGACTTTTTGAACTGACAGGCGGGCAGAGCACCGGAGGGCCGGGGCGCAGGTTTCAGGTGCCCCACCTGCAAAAAGGACCCCAGCGGAACACACATCCCCCGGAGCGCGGCTCCGGGGGTGTGCTTTGCGGGAAAGAGCGGAGAACGACTATGACAAAGCAGGATGTTTTGAAGCAGTATTTCGGCTATGACACCTTCCGGGGCGGTCAGGAGGAGATCATCGACGCACTGCTGGCCGGGCGGGATGTGCTGGCCGTCATGCCCACGGGAGCGGGGAAATCGGTGTGCTATCAGGTGCCTGCCCTGCTGCTGCCCGGCATCACCCTGGTGGTCTCCCCGCTGGTCTCCCTCATGAGGGACCAGGTGACCCAACTGGTGCAGATGGGAGTGCCCGCCGCCTACCTCAACAGCTCTCTCACCTACCGGCA
>OGJY01003232.1_pt1 | contig 14039 bp, 11 predicted proteins | sample 1572231 | NCBI WGS metagenome assembly OGJY01 (sample SAMEA2582121, study PRJEB24529) | metagenome | biome: Human gut stool | place: China | collected 2011
AGGGGGGAAGGAGGGACCTTTGCGCGCGAGCCAAAGGTCCCTCCTTCCCCCCTCAAAAAATCCGGTCCCCCTCTCGCCGGCATCCCTTCGCCGCTACAGCGAAAGCAGGGTCATGGCCACGGGGATGGTGATGACGGAAAGGACGGTCGACAGGCTGACCAGCAGGGCCCCGAAGGGCGCATCCGTCTTGTAGACGGCGCCCAGGATGGAGATCTGCATCATGCAGGGCAGACCGGCCTGGATGATGAACACCTTTTCCATAAGCTCGGGCAGCTCCACAAAATGCAGCATGCCGGCCAGTATCAGGGGGCAGATGACCAGCTTGCCCAGCAGGGCCAGTACCAGGTCACGCGACAGATGCAGATGGCGCAGGTCCATCTTGTAGAGGCAGATGCCGGTGAAGATCAGGGCCAGCGGCGTGGTGAGGTTGCCCATGTAGCGCAGGGCTTCCTGTACGAACTCCGGCAGCCGCAGGCCCAGCAGGGTCATGGCCAGCCCGGCCAGGAAGCCCAGCATGGGCGGCGAGAAGATGTGGCGCACATTGTCCAGCAGCGTGGCGGAACCGCGCAACGCTTCGTTGTCATGGCTCATGATGTAGCTGCCGATGCTCCAGAAAAAGGTGGTATTGGCAAAGAAATACAGCAGCACATAGGGCGCGGCCGCATCACCGAACAGGGCAAGATTGACGGGCAGCCCGATAAAGACCGTATTGGACGTGGTGAAGCTGGCGCAGAACAGGCCGAAATGCCGCCGTTCCACGCGCGTGACCTTGGCCACCAGCAGGGCCACGGCAAAGGTCAGCAGGATGCTGAACAGCGGGAAGATCGAACCGTAGATCAGGTGGACGAGGTCGTCCCGGCCGAAAGAATGGGTGATGGTATAGAACAGGTAGGAAGGCAGGGCCACGGTAGTGACCAGCCGGGGCAGCAGGATCTGGGTCTCGGGCGAGAACCAGCCCTTGCGGGCCAGCACATACGCTATCGAGACGATGATCTGCAAGCTGAGGATGCCCTGAAGGGCGTGCAGAAAAACCATGATGGCACCTGTGCGGCAGGAAGAGGCCCTGCCAGAAAGCGATGGTCCCGCACTGCACCGGCGGCAATGCGGGACCATCGGCAAAGGAACGGACGTCCTCCGGCGTTCCGGGTATCACACCGGCCCCGAAGAGCCGGACGGACGCCCGGAAGGAACAGGAGCCCCATGCACGGGGAACGGCGGCACGGCGTCTTTCCCCTGCGGGCGCCTGTCCCGGCCGGGAAAGCGTCCTAGACTTTTTTGTACATGGCGCCGCTGTCGGCGGAGCTCACCATGCTGGCGTAACGGCGCAGCACGGGATAGGGGCATTCCTTCTGCGGCGGCACCAGCTCGGCGCGACGGCGGGCCAGTTCGGCTTCGTCCACCAGCAGGTCCAGCTTGCGGTTGGGGATGTCCACCAGGATGCGGTCGCCGTCACGCACCAGGGCGATGGGGCCACCGTTGGCGGCTTCGGGCGAGATGTGGCCGATGGCCGCACCGTTGGTACCGCCGGAGAAGCGGCCGTCGGTGAACAGGGCCACGTCCTTGCCCAGGCCCATGCCGGTGATGGCGGCGGTGGGGGACAGCATCTCGCGCATGCCGGGGCCGCCCTTGGGACCTTCGTAACGCACCACCACGCCGTCGCCGGGCTTGATCTTGCCGTCGAGGATGGCGTGCATGGCGTCTTCTTCGCTTTCGAACACGCGGGCGGTCACTTCGCGGCGCATCATCTCGGGCGCCACGGCGGACTGCTTGACCACGGCGCCGTCAGGAGCCAGCGAGCCGCGCAGGATGGCGATGCCGCCTTCCTTGGAGTAGGCGTTGTCGATGGTGTGGATCACGTCCGTATCCAGGATGCGGGCGTTGCGTTCCTTCAGGTTCTCGCCCACGGTCTTGCCGGTGACGGTCATGCAGTCCTTGCGGATCAGATTCAGCTTGTCCAGCTCGCTCATGACGGCCGGGATGCCGCCGGCGTTCTCCAGGTCCACCATGTAGTGGTGGCCGGCGGGGGAAAGCTTGCAGAGGTTGGGGCTCTTGCGGCTCACTTCGTCGAAGACGGACAGGTCGATGTCCAGACCGGCTTCATGGAAGATGGCGGGCAGGTGCAGGGTGGTGTTGGTGGAGCAGCCCAGGGCCATGTCCACGGCGATGGCATTTTCCACGGCGCCGCGGGTGACGATGTCGCGGGGACGGATGTTACGCTTCACCAGATCCATGACGCGCATGCCGGCCTGCTTGGCCAGACGCACACGGGCCGCATGCACGGCCGGGATGGTGCCGTTGCCGGGCAGGGCCACACCGATGGTCTCGGCCAGGCAGTTCATGGAGTTGGCCGTGAACATGCCCGCACAGGAGCCGCAGCCGGGGCAGGCGCGTTCTTCCCACTGGGTCAGCTCTTCTTCGCTCATCTGGCCGTTGCGCACGCGGCCCACGCCCTCGAACAGGGTGATGAGGTCGCCCTGCTTGCCGGGGGTCAGGGTACCGGGCAGCATGGGGCCGCCGGAGACCAGCACCGAGGGGATGTTCAGGCGCATCATGGCCATGAGCATGCCGGGCACGCATTTGTCGCAGTTGGGGATGAAGACCAGGGCGTCGAAGGCATGGGCGCGGGCCATGATCTCGATGGAGTCGGCGATGAACTCGCGCGAAGGCAGGGAGAAGCGCATGCCCTCATGGTTCATGGCGATGCCGTCGCACACGGCGATGGCGGGGAATTCCAGGGGGGTGCCGCCGGCCATGCGCACACCGGCCTTGACGGCCTCGGCCAGCTTGCCCAGGTGCAGGTGACCGGGCACCACTTCACTGGCGGCGTTGACCACGCCCACCAGAGGACGTTCCATTTCCTCGCGGGTCAGGCCCAGGGCATAAAGCAGGGAACGGTGAGGGGCCTTTTCCAGGCCGGATTTCATTTTTTTGCTGTTCTCTTCCATGACGGTATCCTTTGGACGTTTGTCAGCAGCCCGCGCGGCGGCAGAAGGCCGCAAAAGGATCGCGCGGGGATCTTGTGCATGGGCGTCACGGGGGCAGCGGCGCGGCAGCCCGCCGCATGGTGGCGTTGAGGGCGGGGCGGGACCGCCGGTAAGGCGGCCGCTCCCGGAGCGGCTGGGCCGCGTCCTCCGGTGCGCTGTTTGTGCGTGCGCTCAATGTTTTTTCATACGCAAAAAGCCGGAGGCCGTAAACACTTGTCCCCGGCAGGCAGCCGGTCCGCAGGGCACGCCACGCCCCATTCCCGGCTTGTGGCAGGCCGCAAAGTGGGCTAGGTTTTCCCGCATGGAAAACAGGACGACTCCCCCCTCCACGCCAAGTCTGGCGCGTCGCTATATATGCAAGCTGCTGGCCAACGTGGCTTCCGTGCCGGTCTATCTGGCCATGGAAGCCATCCTGCCCCGTGCCCTTGGCCCGGCCATGTACGGCAATTACAGTTTTGCCACCAACTTTTTCCAGCAGCTGTTCATGTTCCTGGACATGGGCACGTCCACCTGCTTCTACAATGCCCTGTCCCGGCGCCAGTCCGAAACGGGCCTCATCAGCTTTTACATGCGGCTCAGCCTGCTCATCGCCGTCATCAGCCTGCTCATCGCCGGCGCCATGCAGGTGCCCCTCGTCGGCAACTGGCTCATGCCCGACGTGCCCCTGTGGCTGGCCCCGCTGGCCGCCATCTGGGCCTTTTTGACCTGGTGGGGCCGCGTGCTCCGCTCCATGAACGATGCCGTGGGCGCCACCGTGCAGTCCGAGATGGTGCGCACCGTGGTCTCGCTCTCGGCCGTGTTCCTGCTCATCGGCCTGTTCCTGCTGGACTGGCTGAACATCTTCAGCCTTTTCGGCCAGCAGTACGCCATGCTGGGCGTCACGGCCCTGGGTTACTGGATCGTCACCCGGCGCCACTGGGAGCGCTGCTACGGCGGCCCGGACGCCACCTTCTGCCTGCGCCTGAGTGCCGACAGCAACAAGGCCTACCGTCACGAATTCTTCACCTACAGCCATCCGCTCTTCGTCCAGGCCCTGCTCATCTTCCTCATGGCCGCCGCGGAACGCTGGCTGCTGCAGTGGTTCGACGGCAGCGCCGAGCAGGGCTATTTCGCCCTGGGCCACAAGGTCTGTCTGGCCTGTCTGATGTTCGTCTCGGCCATGACGCCGCTGGTCATGCGCGAGCTCTCCATCGCCTGGGGGCAGCGCGACCTCCAGCTCATGGGCCGCCTGGTCAACCGCTTCGCCCCCCTGATCTATGCCGTGGCCGCCTACTTCGCCTGCTTCAGCATGGCCGAGGGCCCGGCCCTAGTGCGCATCTTCGGGGGCGCGGAGTTCACCGCCGCCATCCTGCCCGTGCAGATCATGGCCCTCTACCCCCTGCATCAGTCCTATCTGCAGCTGGCCAGCTCCGTGTTCCACGCCTCGGGCCGTACCCGCGAACTGCGCAACCTCACCCTGCTGGAATGCGTCTACGGCATGACCACGGCCTGGTTCCTGCTGGCGCCCGAAGCTTACGGCGGCCTGCATCTGGGGGCCGTGGGCCTGTCCATCAAGACCATCGCCGTGCAGTGCGTGACCGTCAACATCTGCCTCTGGCGCGCCTCGCGCTTCGTGCCCATCCGGCTGCTGCCCATCATGCTGCACGAGATCTGGTGCGTGCTGGTGCTGGCCGCCGTGGCCTTCGCCTGCCGCGAGCTCACCCTCATGCTGGGCCTGGGCGGCATCGACTCCCTGCTGCGCTTCCTGGTCTCCGGCGTCGTCTACACGCTGGCCGCTGCGCTCACGGCCCTGCTCATCCCCCAGCTGCTGGGCATGAGCCGCGCCGAGATGCACGAAAAGATCCGGAAGCTGCGTGCCCGGCTGGGACGCTGACAGCCGGCGCCTGCCGTCCTATTTGGCACCGTACAGCTGCGTCTGGCGATCCAGACCGTATTCCTTGATTTTCCTGTAAAGCGTCGACCGTTTCATGCCCAGGATGGCCAGTGCGCCGGATTCTCCGTCTATCTTCCCGCGGGTGGCTGTCAGTACATGTTTGATATACCTTCGTTGCAGTTCGTCCATGGTCGGCAAGTCAGTGCAGAGCCCATCGCCCCCCTGCCACGACTCAGCCTGGGGCGGCCTGTGCTGGCGTATGTATGGCAAATCGAACTGGAGCGTCCCATTGCTGACCAGGACGACGGCCCGTTCGATGGTGCTTCTGAGTTCCCGGATATTCCCGGGCCAAGCATAGCCGCACAACTTTCGCCTCACTTCCTCGGAGATGGCATTGCACTCAACGCCGTACCGTCTCGCATAGTAGGTGACAAAAAAATTGATCAGCATGAGCAGATCATCCTTCCTTTCCCGCAAAGGAGGAAGAAGGAGCGGGATCACAGCCACCCGGTAATACAGATCCTCCCGGAACGTCCCTTGGCGGACCATCTCCTTCAGATCCCTGTTCGTCGCCGTGACCAGGCGGAAGTTCGAAAAGATGGGGGAAGTCCCCCCCACGCGCAAGAAGCGCTTTTCCTGGAGCACCCTGAGCAGCTTGGTCTGCAACGAAGGCGACAATTCCCCCAGTTCGTCGATGAACAGTGTCCCTTCATGGGCGATCTCGAAAAAGCCGATCTTCTGCTTGATGGCGCCGGTGAAGGCGCCTTTTTCATGACCGAACAGCTCGCTTTCAAAAAGATTTTCCGCAAAGCTCGCAGGATGGATCGGCACGAAAGGCCCTTTGCGCCCGCTTTGCAGATGTATCCGCCGGGCCAAGACCTCCTTGCCGACGCCTGTTTCCCCCAGCAGCAGTATGGGGGCCTCTGATACAGCGGCCCTGTCCGCTATCTGCAGCGTTTTTTGCATGCCAGATCCGTAGAGGGCCTGGACCTGCAAGGGATTTTGCAGGGACTCCAGTATCCGTGTCCGGCGGCTCAGTTTTTTTTCCTGGAGCGAAAGCCTGTTGAACAGTTCGATAATATGGGCGAGTTCCCGCTGCAGAAGGCGGCCGATTTCCGTGAAGACCTCGTCATCCTGCTCCATGATGTTCTCGTGCAGATAGGCGCACTGCCCTAGGAACACATAGCCCGAACGGCTGCCGTCCGCGTTGCGGACCGAGACCGGCAACAGGACCCGGCTGACGCCATCCTCCATGACGCGTGACAGAGAGGACGTGTCGCGGGATTTCAACCCATTCCATATGGTTGAGGCTATCTCGTCTTCCGAAAAATAGAGGCTGCCTACCACCTGCATGTCTTTCCCCGTACCGGTACGGACAAGCAGGGCGCGTTCGATGTGCAGGGCACGGCAGGTGACATCCAGGAGCGCCCCGATCATCTTTTCTTTGCTGTCATGATCGCCCAGGTTCGCCGCACCTTCCTGAAAATCCCTGAGGCAGTCCTTCCTGCACGGGATGGAGGTGATCTTCCGGCACACGGGGGAATCCTTGGGGAGCGGGCAGTCATACTGATTGTAGCGGTAGAGGGTCGCGGCGCCGGCAGCGTAGAGGCTCCCGGCTTCATCTTCCCGCCCCAAATGCTTCAGGCAACGTGAAAGTGCCAACTGCGCCCGCGCCGTATCCAGCGGCGCGCCCACCTTCCCAGCCAGGGCCAGACTTTCCCGCAAGGGATCTTCCGCAGCAGACCACGGCATGCCCTCATGCACCCGGACCAGGGTATCCACCCGGATGGCGGCGCTACGGAACAAGGGGCTGGGGCTGAGCAGCCCCGCCTGTATCTCATGGCTGTACCTGTAGGCGGGAAGATCGGGGAAATTCGCCATGCGGAACGCTCCGAGCATGTCGAACATCCATGTGAAACCGTAATAGGGGCGGGGCATGTCGAACCGTATGCAGGCTTCCAGGGTCGTCGCCATGACATGATGGGCAACAGCCACCCTTCCGCAGGCAAAATGGTAAAAGGCCAGGGCCCTGTGTACCCAGCACCACAATTTGGTCTCGGACTCTGGGTCGCAACAAGGGATGACGGGCGTAAGCAGCTCGATCCCCTGTTCGAGCAGGCCCACCCGCATCAGCTGGTCCGCAAGGTGGACGGTGTTCCACTTCACGGCATTGATGTGCCCGTGCCGCCGCGCCTCAAAAATGAAAGACAGCATGGGCCCCAGTCCCAGGTCTATCCGGCCCAAGGTACAGGCGGCACTGCCCAGATAGCGCAGCCCCACTTCCTCAAGATAGTCGAACCGGTCCGTGAAAAAGCCTGGCGGGCTTTTCTTGAAGTTCTCCAGGGCGAGCTTGTAATCGCCGCTGACGAAATAGGCCAGCCCGATACCCGCAGCTGTGGAAAAGATTATATCGGAGTCACCGAACTCCCGGATACGCGGCACCACCTTTTCGATCAGGATATAGGGAGACTTGGTGTTGTGGAGCTCGGACAGATGGATATGGCATCCTTCCACAAGCTCCAGCATCAGCAGCGAGCGCTCGTCCCCGTTCTGCTCCGCGATGGCCCGGGCCATGGGCAGCAGATGCTGCGCTTCGCCGGCATGTTTGGCCAGCATCATCGAAATACCCTGGATATTCTTCACCAGCGTCAGGTATTTTCCGGCCTTTTCCCCTGAGATTTCCCTGTCACGGACGCAGGCCGCGAGCTTCGTGGCAATGTCGAGACAGATCAGGGCAGCAGCGGCCCTGTCCTTGCGGATATGGATGCGCAAAAGGTCAAGGAACTTATCCGCATTCCCTGACGCGAACTGGACATCCCTGGGAAGTACCAGCGACAGTATCTCGTCAGAAGCGCAACGCTTCCTATCCATCCCTGCCACATGGCGGGCAAGCTGTTCCCCGTCCCTGACATACCAGTGATCCGCATCCTTGCAGCCCAAGATCCCCCGGCTGCAAAGGGGCGCGATCTGCCTGTCGAGTTCCGGGGACGTACAATCCAGCATCTGGGACAATCCCCGGCGCGACAATATCCCGCCAGGAAAAAAGAACAAGGCCAGGATGCGTGCCTGCAAACGGCTGTCCGGAGAAAGGTCTGTCATGGTCTGCCCCCTCGCGACATAGGGTGATGTGCGCCTGATACCAAAACGGGATTTTGTCCCAAAATAAGACAAAATCCCGTTTTTTACATCCCGCAATATACATTATAACCTCTAACTATGCCATAATAAAAGAAAAAAATATTTGGAATGCACTTTGCTTATCTCAAGACAACACCGTGCGGTAAGGACCACAACGCCACTGTCGCCTTCGTTCAATACGGGAGACCAACTATGACACCTCACGATGCACAACCCTCCGCAGGGACATACGGTCAGGAGATCCCCAACCCCAGACGGTATTACGGCTTCTGGGCCCTGAGCCTTGCCCTGGCCATCGCCCTCTTCGCATTCTCCTATTCCATGGGGCTTTCCTACAAGGGCAGCGCGTTCCTTGGAGTGACCATGCTTGCCATCGCCCTGTGGGGCTTCAACCTTCTCCATGAAGGGCTGGTCGCCGTCATGCTGCCCATCGGATACATCCTGCTTGGCGTGGGCACGCCCAAGCAGCTCCTTTCCCCCTGGACCCAGCCCATGGGCTGGCTGGTGCTGGGCGGGCTGATGACGGGGCTCGTCCTCATGCATACAGGTCTGGCCCGCCGCATCGCGCTCTGGTCACTGCACATCACGGGCGGCTCGTTCACACGCCTGCTGTGGGGGCTGCTGCTGGCCGGTTTCATCATCGCCCCGCTGATGCCGACCGCCCTCGGCAAGGGCATCCTGATCTCCATCATCTGCATCGGCATATGTGATGCCCTTGAGTTCACCCCGCGCACCCGGGAAGCGTCCATTATCCTGATGGCGGGCTACATCGCCACCAGCGCCCCCCGTCTCGGCCTCTATACCGGTGGCGGAGAAGTGACCCTGGCCATGCAGCTCCTGGCTTCCGCAGGGATCCACATTTCCTGGATAGACTATTTCATCCAATGCTACCTGCCCAACATCATTTACAGCATTTGCTCTCTGGCTGTCCTGATCCTCATCATGCGGCCCAATAACACCATCAATGCCCGCGCCTACCTCGAGGAACAGTTCGCCAAGCTCGGCCCCATGAGCGTCAAGGAAAAGAAGGCTACTGCCATATTCGTCCTGCTGGTCATCCTGATGATGACGGACAAGTACCACGGCATCGACATCGGCTGGATCATGATGCTCGTCGGCTTCGCCTGCTTCCTGCCCGGCCTGCACCTCGTGGACAGCAAGCGATTTGCCTCGCTGAACATGACCTCTGTCCTCTTTGTGGTCGGCTGCATGTCCATCGGCGCCGGCGCCCAGGCCACAGGTGTGGACAAGCTGTGCGCCGAAAGCCTCAGCCCCCTGCTCCAGGGCACTGGCGAACTCACCACTATGATCACGGCCTATCTTGCCGGTATCGGCGTCAACTTCCTGCTCACCCCTGTGGCCGGCGTCAGCACCTTCACCGTTCCCCTTGCCGAACTGACCAACAGCATCGGCATCAGCCCCTTTGCCCCTGTCTATTCCTTCCTGTACGGGCTCGACCAGTACGTCCTTCCCTATGAATATGCCGTTTTCCTGTATTTCTTCTCCACAGGTTACATCCATCTGAAGCATCTTATCCAGGTCTTCGCCGTCAGGGCCATCATCACCTTCATCCTTCTCATCGCTGTCTTCTATCCCTTCTGGAAGCTTACGAATGCCTTATAGACAAGGAGATCATACCCATGCTGACCCATGCAGAAATGTCATCCATAGGCGAACGGATATTGCAGGAGTATATCGACACGTTCAACATCGGTTCGGCGCTGGACTGGGCCCGCAAGCTCCATTATCCGCATGTCCGTATGGCTGGAGGGAACGTGCAGATATGGGATACCCCTGAAGCGTATGCCGCCGACAATGACAAGGACATCATGCGTACGGGCTGTGCATGGGGAAAGACCGTCCTTGACAGATGCGAATTCATCCAGGGGGATGATGACAAGTTACATTTTTCGACACGATGGAGCCGTTATACGACGACGGGCGAACATATCATCACCTTTGATTCGTTCTATATCATCACGAAGATAGACGGATCATGGGGGATACAGTGCAGATCGAGCTATGCCGGCATCTTCGCCAATAACACCGCGTTCTAGCCCCAGACACGCAACCCTTATGGAGGATAACAGAATGACTCTTTCCCAGAATGAACTTGAAAAGATCGGCATGCAGGCCCTGGACGACTTCATGAGCACCTTCAACAGCGGTGATCCCAAGGCCTGGGCTGCCACGCTCAACTATCCCCATGTCCGCCTTGCCGGTAACAGGGTACAGGTCTGGAACACGCCCGAAGAATACATCAGGGACAACGATGTGAGCCAGCTCAAGGACAAGTCCGGCTGGGGCTATTCCACTTGGGACTGGCGCAAGGTCGTGCAAGCGCAGGACGACAAAATCCATATCGCGGTCGCCTTCTCCCGCTATACGCCCGAACACAAGAAGATCGTGACATATGAATCCTTCTACATCGTCACCTGCCTCAACGGGCACTGGGGCACGCAAAGCAGATCCAGCTTTGCCGGTGTGATCGACAACAACACAGCGTTCTAGCATCCCCTGCTGGACATCTTTCCAGGGTGCCGCCGCGGCACCCTTTTTTTATGCCGCAGATGATGCCGCCATGATCCCTTCCCGAAGCATGCGCCATTCTTGACGCCCGCCTGAAGGCTTTTGCAGGAGATGCCCTTTCCATTTTCCCCCTTGCAATATTTCTGTCCCGGGACTAGTTTTTTGCTTCCGGCTGGGGGAGCCTGCGGGCTGAGAAAGGGTGCAAGGACCCTGACCCCTAGGGCCGCCGTGCGGCCCTGCACCTGATGCAGATAGTGCTGTCGAAGGGAAGCTGGCAACGTGCGCTCTTTTTGCGCCCAACGTGCCCGTTTCGCCCTCTTGCAAGGTGGACGGGTTTTTTTGTGGAGGCAGTATGCAACTCACCATCAATGGCGAAGCCTGTACCTGTGCCGAAGGCCTGACCGTGGCGGCCCTGCTGCGGGAGCGGGAACACGATGCCACCGCCGTGGTCGTGGAACACAACGGCCAGATCGTGCCCGCCGCGGACTTCGCGGCCACCGCCCTGAACGAGGGCGACGTGCTGGAGATCGTGCAGTTCGTGGGCGGCGGTTAGCCGCCGGCACGACGACGTTTTTTCTTCCTCTGCGCCCAGTGCGCACCGCGCGGCCCGGTCGGCCGCAGGAGACCATCATGAGCGATTTTCAGAACAACGATCCCCTCATCATCGGCGGCGTGGAACTGCAGAGCCGCCTGTTCATCGGTACCGGCAAATACAGCAATGACGCCCTCATCCCCGACGTCTGCGCCAGCAGCGGCGCGCAGGTGATCACCGTGGCCATGCGCCGCGTGGAAAAAGGCCAGCAGGGCATCGTGGGCCACATCCCCTCCCACATGCGTCTGCTGCCCAACACCTCCGGCGCCCGCACCGCCGAAGAGGCCGTGCGCCTGGCCCGTCTGGCCCGCGCCGCCGGTTGCGGCGACTGGATCAAGATCGAAGTCATCTCCGATACCCGCCACCTGCTGCCCGACGGCTACGAGACCGCCAAGGCCACCGAGATCCTGGCCAAGGAAGGCTTCACCGTGCTGCCCTACATCAACCCCGACCTCTATGTGGCCCGCGCCTGCGCGGATGCCGGTGCCGCCGCCGTCATGCCCCTGGGCGCGCCCATCGGCACCAACCGCGGCCTGCGCACCCGCGAGATGATCGGCATCCTCATCGAAGAGATCGACCTGCCCATCGTGGTGGACGCCGGTATCGGCCTGCCCTCCCATGCCTGCGAGGCCATGGAGATGGGCGCCGCCGCCTGCCTGGTGAACACCGGCATCGCCTCGTCCACCGATCCGGTGCTCATGGGCCGTGCCTTCCGTCAGGCCGTGGAAGCCGGTCGCGCCGCCTGGCTGGCCGGTCCCGGTGCCGTGCGTGCCTGCGGCGAAGGCGCCCAGGCCTCCTCTCCGCTGACGGGCTTCCTGCGCTAGGTCGGGGGCGGACATGGAAAACTTTCAGCAATATCTGGAAAACAACTGGCCGCGCGAACGCCGCAGCCAGATAGCCGCCAGCGCCACCGAAGACCAGGTGCGCGCCGTGCTGCGCAAAGACTACCTGCAGCCCGCCGACTTCCTGACCCTGCTCTCGCCCGCGGCCGCGCCCCTGCTGGAGCAGATGGCCCAGCGCGCCCATGAGCTGACCCTGCGCTACTTCGGCCGGGCCGTGAACCTGTTCACGCCGCTCTACGTGTCGGACTACTGCACCAACCAGTGCCGTTACTGCGGCTTCAACGCCAACAACAAGCAGCCGCGCCGCCACCTGAGCCCCGAAGAGGCCTACGACGAAGCCAAGGCCATCGCGGACATGGGCCTGCAGCACATCCTGCTGCTCACCGGCGATGCCCGCAAGCTCTCTTCGCCCGAGTACATCGCGGAGGTCGCCCGCCGCATCAAGCCCCTGTTCGCCAGCGTGGGCATCGAAGTCTACTCCATGACCGAGGACGAATACCGCCTCATGGTGGAAAGCGGCGTGGACAGCATGACCATGTTCCAGGAGACCTACAATCCCGAGCTCTACGACTGGCTGCATCCGGTGGGCCCCAAGAAGGACTACGCCTTCCGTCTCAACGCCCCCGAACGCGCCGCCCGCGCGGGCATGCGCTCCCTGGGCCTGGGCGCCCTGCTGGGCCTGGACGAGTTCGAACAGGACGCCTTCGCCACCGGCCTGCACGCCTGGTGGCTGCTGCGCCATTACCCCGGCGTGGACGTGGGCCTGTCCATCCCCCGCATCTGCTCGCACGAGGGCAGTTTCGACATCCCGCACGCCCTCGATGACCGCCGCTTCGTGCAGTATGTGACGGCCCTGCGCTGCTTCCTGCCGCGCTCGTCCATCACCTGCTCCAGCCGCGAGGGCGCCTTCATGCGTGACCACCTGATCCCGCTGGGCGTGACCCGCGTCTCGGCCGGTGTGTCCACCGCCGTGGGCGGCCGCAAGACCCACGCCGACAACAGCGGCCAGTTCGATATCACCGACCACCGCAGCGTGGAACAGATGATCGCCGACCTGACCAAAAACGGCTATCAGGCCGTCATCAAGGACTGGGAAGACCCCACCCTGACCCACGCCTAGGCAGAGTGTTGTTGAGGGGAGGGGGCCCCCTCCCCAGCGCGCTTTATTCGGGAGGGACGTCTTTCCGCCGGAAAGACGTCCCTCCTTTTCATACGGGGGCGGGACAATCCACCTCTTCATGAGGGGCCGGGTTCGCCCGTTGTGGCCGGGTCCCTTCCATTCCGTGGATGCGGCCCGGAAAGGGCTGTTTCAGGATGAAGTTTGGACGCATCCATCCGTAAACCGTTTTTCAGGGAGTCTGCCATGAGTGAGAACGTATTGCGTCAGGGCCTGACGCGCTATCTTTCCCCGGCCCGGCTGGAGGCCCTGCGGACCGCCCGGGTGGGCGTGGCCGGTGCGGGCGGTCTGGGCTCCAATGCCGTCCTGATGCTGGCCCGCAGCGGTGTGGAGCATTTCCTGCTCATCGACGATGACGTGGTGGACGCGTCCAACCTCAACCGGCAGCAGTTCTGGCCCCGGCATCTGGGTCGTCCCAAGGTGGAGGCCCTGGCCGAACTGGTGCGGGAGCTGAACCCCGACGCCCGGGTGGAGACCTGTCGCCTGCGTATCGACGCCGCCAACGTGGACAAGCTGGTGGCCCGCTGCCCCCTGTGGCTGGAAGCCATGGACGGCGCGGCGGACAAGCGCCTGCTGGTGGAAAAGGTCATGCTCTCGGGCCGCCGCATCGCCAGTGCCTCGGGCATGGGCGGCTTTGGCGGCAAGCCCATGCAAAAACGCGTGCTGGGCAATCTGGTGCTGGTGGGCGACTTCGAGACCGACATCCTTGAATATCCGCCCCTGGCCCCGCGCGTGACCGAGGCCGCGGCCCTGCTGGCCGACGCCATGCTGGAATTCATCCTCACCGGCGTGGAATAGGCCTTTTCCGAGAGGCTCCTCCCCCTGATGCCTCGCGCCTGACGCTGCCCGGCAAGGAAGACGTGCCCACGCCCACAGCTGCCTGTGTCGCCAGCGGGTACGGCCT